>Ga0066376_10002711_pt1 | contig 16344 bp, 20 predicted proteins | sample Knorr_S15_td_Bot_FD_77009 | JGI IMG/M metagenome (GOLD analysis project Ga0066376, IMG submission 77009) | Marine microbial communities from Southern Atlantic Ocean transect - Knorr_S15_td_Bottom_ad_5009_LV_A | ecosystem: Environmental > Aquatic > Marine > Oceanic | place: Southern Atlantic... | reverse complement strand
AATTGTTATTGAACACAATTTAGAAGTGATTAAAACAGCAGATTATATTATAGATTTAGGTCCTGAGGGTGGGGATAAAGGAGGAAAAATAGTTGCCGAAGGACCACCTGAAATGCTTGTCATAAAATATAAAAATAGCTATACAAGTCAATTTTTACATGAAATATTGAGAATTGATGATAAAAGAAAAAGAAAGTCTTTACAATAATAGTTTTTTTTTTAAGAATTATTTCTAGGAGTTTAAAAATTATGGGCAATCCACTTGAATCATTACCAAAAACAATTGTAATTGGAATTTTGTTAACAATAGTGATGGTTTCATTAATAAATTATATCTATTAAAATAATGGATTTTTTTGAACCAACATATTTATCTTTTTTTTCTCGTTGGCTCCATGTGATGAGTGGCGTAATGTGGATAGGTTTGCTTTGGTATTTTAATTTTGTTCAAATCCCTTCAATGTCAAAAATTCCAGATAATGAAAAACCAGCTATTAGTAAAGTAATTGCTCCTGCTGCATTATTTTGGTTTCGATGGGCTGCACTAGCAACAATTATTACTGGATTAACCACTGCTCATTTAAATGGATATTTATATGATGCATTAGCCCTTGGTATTCTAGAAACAGGATCCCAAAAATCTACAGTTATTGGAATTGGAATGTGGTTAGGAATAATTATGGCATATAATGTTTGGATGATTATTTGGCCAAATCAAAAAATTGCTTTGGGAATAGTTAACGCTAATCCTGACGATAAACCAGCAGCTGGAAGAAAAGCAATGTTATTTTCAAGAACAAATACAGCGCTATCAATACCAATGCTTTATGCTATGGTTTCAGCTCAAAATTTATATTAATCTTTTATAGGAAATAGCAAGGCTCCAACTGATCTTTTCTCGAATAATAAAATATTAATTGTCCTACATGCTGCGCCTGTATTCATGACTTTTATTAATGAACTTTTACATTTAAAAATATTTCTTTTTTTTAAATTGTAACCTAAAACAAGGAATTCCAATTTATAACTTTTTACAATTTTTTCCAAATCTTTTTTTTTAAGATTATTTAATCTTAAATTTTTTTTAATTGTAATTTTATTAGGTAAAATCAATATTGGACTTTTATAAATTTTACCAGAAACAATAAATTTATTATCTCCATATCCATCTAGACTAATTTTATTTTTATTAATTAAAGAATTAATTTCCATTTCTACTTTATCTCTTTCTTTGATCAACATTTAAAATTAATAAAGCAGGAGAAGCGATGTAAAGTGATGAATAGGTTCCAATAATAACGCCCCATATCAAAGCAATTATAAAACCAGATATAACATTACCGCCAAAAATAAATAATGCTAATAATGCTAATAAAGTTGTTAAACTTGTCATCAAAGTTCGTGATAGTGTCCTATTTAATGATAAATTAATTATCTCTTCAAATGGAGCTTCTTTATATTTTCTTAATGTCTCTCTAATTCTATCATATATTACAACAGTATCGTTGATCGAGTATCCGGCTATAGTTAAAACAGCGGCAACTGTAGCTAAATTGAATTCAAATTGAAAAATTGAAAAAAAACCAATAGTTAAAAAAACATCATGAATAAGTGCTATTATAGCACCTAATGCAAAATGCCATTCAAATCTCAGCCAAATATAAGCTAAAATTCCTAATAAAGAAAATAAAATCGCTATTAATCCTGCTCTAATTAATTCTTTGCCAACTTTTGGCCCTACATATTCAGTTCTTCTAAATTCAATTTCAATATTTGATAAAGCATTTTTAATTTTTTTAATTGAATCTAATTGTTTATCATCGCCAGAATCCTTTTGAACTCTAATGGCAATATCATTATCGCTACCAATTGTTTGTAACTGCACTTCTCCTATATTTAATTTATTTAAGTTGCCTCTCAAGTCAGTTAAATTAATTATTTCATTTTTTGATCTTAATTCAATTAAAACTCCTCCAGTAAAATCAATTCCAAAATTTAATCCTTGAATAAAAATTGAAATAAATGAAATAATAAAAAGTGAAATTGAAAAAAATATTGCTATTTTTCTCAATCTCATAAATTTATAATCAGTATTTCGTGGAAAAATATTGAGTATTGGCATTTTTTTTAAAATTATAAATTAATAACTTTTGGATTAGTTTTTTTTAACCAAATTATAATTAAAATTCTTGTAAACATTATTGCAGTAAACATAGAAGTTATAATTCCAAAAGATAATGTAACAGCGAATCCTTTAACAGGTCCGGATCCTAATCCAAATAACATTACAGCTGCTATAAGAGTTGTAACATTCGCATCAATAATTGTTTTTAAAGCTTGTTTGTATCCAATATCAACAGAAGCAATGGGTGAAAGTCCTAACTTAATTTCTTCTTTTATTCTTTCAAATATTAATACATTAGCATCAACTGCCATTCCTATTGTTAAAACTATACCAGCAATTCCAGGCAAGGTTAAAGTGGCCTGAATTAAAGTTAAGATTGATAACAAAATTAATAAATTAAATATTAAGGCTATATTTGCAAAAATTCCGAATGTCCCATAAATTAAATACATAAAAATTATTATTAATATAAAACCTAAAATGCTGGCAAATTTTCCAGATTGAATTGAATCAGTACCTAAGCTTGGTCCGACTGAACGCTCTTCCAGTATATTTAAAGGTGCAGGCAGTGCTCCTGCGCGTAAAAGCATAGCTAAATCTGTTACTTCTTGAAATGTAAATTGACCGGTTATAATGCCTCTTCCACCTGTGATAGGTTCTCGAATATTTGGAGCACTAATTACTTTATTATCTAAAATTATTGCTATTCTACTTCCAACATATTTCTTTGTAATATTTCCAAATTTTCTTCCACCTTTACTATTAAATTGGAAAGAAACTACTGGACTATTACGATCTAGTGAAGGAGAGGCGTTAATTAATAGATCACCTGAAATTGTGTCTCTTTTTTTTATAGCATATAATATAGGTTCGCTATTTTCATCCACAAGTTTATCAGAAGGTAAAACAACAATACCAGGTTTATGTTTTCCAGATTTTAATTCACTTGAAGTAATATCTTCATCCACTACCTGGAAGCTAAGTTTTGCTGTTTTTCCTAAAAGTTTCTTTAATCTTTCAGGGTCGGTTATACCGGGTAACTCTAACAAAATTCTTTTAACACCCTGCCTTTGAATAGTAGGTTCTTTTGTTCCGAATTCATCAACTCTCCTTCTAACAACTTCAACAGATTGAAGTACCGCCGTATCTTGAATTGAAAAAAGTTTTTGATCAGTAAAATTCAAAGTTAGAGTATTGTCATCTATAAATTTATATTCAATATCATTTGAAAATTTCTTTAATTTTTTTTCTAAAAGATCTTTTTTATTTTGATTTTTAATCTGTAAGGTAATAATTTTTTCTTCTAAATTAAACCGAGAATAAGAGATTTTATTTTTTCTTAACATTAAACGGACTTCATCCATGAAATTGTTTAAATTGTCATTGATTACAGAATTTGTATCAACCTCAAGAAGTAAATATGAACCGCCTTGGAGATCCAAGCCAAGTACAATTTGTTTTTTTGGAAAAAAATTTGGAAAATTATTTAATGTTTCAGATTTAAAAAAATTTGGAATGGAAAAAATAAATCCTAATATGCCAAATAATATAACTATAAATGTTTGCCATTTTTTAAATTGTACCATTACAATAGACTATTATGAATTTGAAGAGTCAGTTGAACTTATAACATCCGTAATTGTTGGTTTTGAAATTAAAATCTTTACACCATTTGTAATTTCAACTTCTACTTGAGTTTCGTCAATTACTCTCGATACTTTGCAATAGATACCACCTGCTGTTAAAATTTTATCTCCTCTTTTAACTTTACTAATCATTTCTTTGTGTTCTTTCATTTTTTTTTGTTGAGGTCGTATCAAAAGAAAATAAAAAACAACAAAAATTAAAACTAATGGTAAAAATGTTAATAATGTATCATTCATAAAATAAATAAAAAAATATTTTTTTAAATATTACATACTTTTTTATAAAAGTTAAAACTTTTAATTTAAAATTATTTTATCCCTGGTAATAATGGGACAAATCTTACTCTCCAATATTTTTTAATTTTAACATTATTTTTTATTTTAGTAACTCGTGTTATAAATTGTTCAGATTTATAAACTAAAGGTAAAACCATGACACCCCCATCAGACAACTGATCTATAAGGTATTTAGGCATTTCTTTTGCTAAAGCAGTAATTATAATTCTATCAAAAAGAAACTTTGCAGGCCAGCCTTTTAAGCCGTCACCATGGTAAAAAACTATATTTTTTACTTTTAATTTTGCTAAAACATTTTTAGCATTCTGAAATAATAATTTATATCTTTCAATAGTATATACTATTCTAAATAATTTTGATAAAACTGCAGTTTGGTAACCAGATCCCGTACCAATTTCTAAAACTTTATAATTTTTTTTAGGCTCTAATATTTGTGTCATCATGGCAACTACACCAGGTTGGCTTATTGTTTGATTGCAAGATATTGGCAAAGCTCTATTGTGATAAGCTTTATAAGATAATTCTTTATCAATAAATTTTTCTCTTGGAATATCTTCAAATACAGAAAGGATATCTGTGTTTATAATACCAAGTTTTCTTAGTTCTAATATTAAATGAATTTTATTTATATTTGCATTCAATAATAGTTTTATATCCTTTCCAAATTATTCATATATTTTTTTAAAATATCAGGAACTGAAATTGAACCATCTTTATTCTGATAATTTTCTAAAATCGCTATAATTGTTCTTCCTACTGCTAGAGAAGAACCATTAAGTGTGTGAACAAATTCATTCTTCTTTTCTTTATTTTTAAACCTGGCATTAATTCTTCGTGCTTGAAAATCTCCACAATTTGAAATACTAGAAATTTCCATATATTCTTTTTGACTTGGTATCCATACTTCAATATCATATGTTTTTTTTGCAGCAAAGCCCACTTCTGCTGAACATAATTCGCAAACTCTGTAATGTAATTCAAGTTTTTGTAATATTTTTTCAGCTATAGAACGCAGGTGAAGGTGCTCATTTTTTGACTGGTCAGGTAAAGTAACTGAAACCAATTCTACTTTTCCAAATTGGTGCAATCGTTTCATTCCCCTAGTATCTTTTCCAGCCGCACCTGCTTCTGATCTAAAACATTGACTGTAAGAAGTATATCTTAAAGGCAATTTATCTTTTTCAATAATACTTTCCCTTACCATATTAACTAAAGTAACCTCGCTGGTTGGGATAAGCCAGTAATTGTCTTTAATTTTGAAAATATCAGAACCAAATTTAGGAAGTTGTCCAGTCCCAACTAAAGCTTGGTCATTAGCAATTAATGGTGTATATATTTCTTGAAAACCACCCTCATGAATATTGATATCTAACATAAACGCCGCTAAAGCTCTTTCCATCATCGCAAGGTTTCCTTTTAAATATACAAACCTAGAGCCAGATACTTTAGCTGCGGTTTTAAAGTCCATTAGTTTTAAATTTTGACCAATTTCTACATGATCTTTGCTTTTAAAATTAAATTCTTTTATATTTCCATACTTTTTTATTTCTTTATTATCTTGTTCGCTGTTACCTTTAGGAACGTCTTCATCTAGAAAGTTAGGTAATTTTATTAGTTCATTATATAATGAGGATGAATCAAAATTAGATTCGGTTTGCAACTTGCTAATTTCATTTTTTATTTTTTTAACTTCATTAATTAAATTATTTTTTTCTATTTTATCCTTTATATTAGGAATTTTCTTTGATAAAACATTTCTTCTTTCAAGCAATTTTTCAAGATTAGTTATTGATTCCGACCTACCTTGACTCATTTTAATTAATTTTTTTGTCATTGGTTTAATCCCTCTTTTGGCAAATAATTTATCTGCTTGATCAGGGTTGGAAATTATCCACTTTATATCTAACATTTTTTTAATTTAAAAATTTTATTATAACAAAAGTTATTTCTTCTTTTTTTCTATAAATTTGGAAACAAAAATCGATAACTCATATAAAAAAAGAATAGGTATTGCTAAACCTATTTGAGAAAAGATATCTGGAGGAGTAATAATAGCGGCTATTAAAAAAACTATTACCACAATATATCTTCTATTTTTTTTAAGAGCTTCAGAAGAGATTAATCCTAATATTGTAAATAAAAGAATTGCTACTGGTAGTTGAAAAGCAACCCCAAATGCAAAAATTAATTTTAACACTAATGATAAATATTCGTTAACTTTAGGTTCTAAATCTATTTTTAAATCCTGACCAGATATTTCAGTATTAAAACCTACAAAAAATTCCCAAGCAATAGGAATAACTAGATAGTAGACAACAAAAAAACCGAATAAAAACATAATTGGAATTAAAAATAGGAATGGAAGTATGATATTTTTTTCTTTTTTTAATAATCCAGGAGCTACAAATATCCACACTTGATAAATTGTAAAAGGCAAAGAAAGAATAATACTAACTAAAAGAGAAAGCCTTAGATAACTAATAAAAACTTCTGTTAATCCAGTAAAAATTAAACGTTTATTTTCATTATCAGCGAAGGTATCTGCCAAAGGTTCTGTAAAAAAAGCAAAAATTTTATCAATAAAAAAATAAGATAAGATAAAAAAAAATAAAAAAAATAAAGTACAATAAATTAACCTATTTCTTAATTCGGTCAAATGTGCAACCATTGTTATTTTTCTTTGATTTTTTTTTAGAACCAATTTCTTTTATTATTTTTTATTATAAAAATTTTTACTTTTAAAATTTTTTAGTTTTTTCTCGATTTCAAGAATTTTTTTATTTTTTTTTTTAAATTCTTCTACGTAAATACTTTGATTTATTTCAGTAGTAATATCTGATATAAAATTTTTAAACTTATTAAAAACATAAAAAATCTTTTTTAACACTACAGGAATATCTTTTGGTTTAATAAAAACAAAAAAAATTAAAACCAAAAAAACAAATTCAGTCCAACCAATATTTAACATTTTAAATTAAAATTATTTTTTACCTTTTTTAGAGTCTTCTTTTAATGATGCGCGTAAAGTTTTAAGTCCTTTCCCCAGTTGTTTAATAACAGTGGGTAATTTACCTGCTCCGAAAAGGATTAAGATTATAACTAAAACTAATAATATTTGCCAAACACCTAAGCTCATTTTTTTTTTCTAATATTTTAATACTATATTTTATTTTCCATAAGAAAAAATAAAAACATAATTTTTATCAATATTAATATAACAAATTTTATCTCTAGGAGGTAAAAATTTACCTGAAATCTTTATATGAATATGTTTAGAAACTTTTTGATTATTTATATCTAAGTGTAACATCGTATTGTAGCCAATGGGTTTAATTGCAATTATTTTACCTCTTACTTGATTGGATTTACTTTTTTTATTTCCTTTTATATTAAATGATTCTGATCTAAAAATTATTTCTACCTTAGAATTATTTTTATAATTTGTTGCGCGGATAGGTCCGAAAATGGTTTTAATATTACCGCTTTTTACTACACCTTTAACACTAACAGTTTCGCTAAAAAAACGAACTATAAAAGAATTTATTGGTTTATGATATATATTATGAGGAGTATCAAATTGTAAAATTTTACCTTCATTCATAACAGCAATATAATCACCCATAAACATTGCTTCTTCAGGATCATGTGTAACAATTAAAGCAGTAGTGGAAGTTTTTTGTAGCAAATGTAACGTTACATCTCTAATTTTGTTTTTTAATCTTTGATCAAGATTAGCAAAAGGTTCGTCCATCATTAATAAATTTGGTTTTGGAACTAGAGATCTTGCTAATGCAACAAGTTGTTTTTGACCTCCTGACAGTTTATCTGGAAAAACATTTGCATAATGAGGCAAACCAATTTTACTTAAAATATTAAAAGTTTTTTTCTGAATAGTTTTAAAATTTTTATCTTTTAAACCAAATGAAACATTTTTGAAAACATTTAAATGTGGAAAAAGATTTGAATCCTGAAACACTAGACCAAAATTTCTTTTTTCTGTAGGTAAATCAAAATCAGGACTAGAAAATATCTTTCCGTTATAAAAGATTTTTCCAGTTTGTAGTTTATCAAGGCCCGCAATAGACCTTAACAAAGAAGTTTTACCGCATCCAGAGGGGCCTACTAGACATACAACTTTTTTCAAGGGAATAGTTAAATTAATTTTTTTTAAGATTTCTTTATTCCCTTTTGTTTGAGATAAACCCCGAATAATTATATTTTTTTTACTTTGCACCTAAAAAAAGAATTTTATTAATTTTTGATATAAATATTATCCCTATAATACATAAAACAACAATCATTAAAGACGGTACGGAAGATTCAATTATTTTTCCTTCAGACGCGTATTCATATACTTGTATCGCTAATGTATCAAAATTAAAAGGTCTTAAAATCAAAGTTGCGGACAACTCTTTAATTACTTCAATAAAAATCAAAATTGAAGTTAAAATTATACTCATTGCCATAATAGGGATATGAACGTTGCAAAGTATAAAAAAAGGTTTTTTTCCTAATGTAGTTGCTGTGTTATCTACACTCATTGGTATTCTATATAAACCATTTTCTATGTTTGTTTGGGAAATTGTAAAAAATCTTACTATATATGCAAAAATTAAAACAAAAACGCTTCCACTGAAAAAAGAACTCAAACTTGTATTTAAATTAATTTGAAAAAAATTTATAAGAAAATCATCTAAAAAAATAAAAGGTACAATTACACCAATAGCAATGACCGATCCTGGCATTGCATAACCTAAAGAAGAAATATTTTTAAAAAAAATATTTAATTTAGTAGCTTTAATTCTTAAAGAATAATTAATTAATAATGATAAAGAAATAATAAAAAAAGTTGCAATAAGTGCTAGAGAAACTGAATTAAACGAATTAACTAATGATATTTTTATTAAATTTAAGTCCCATAATTGAAGAGTCCATGTTACTAAAAAAATAAAGGGGATTATGAAACCTAATAAAACTGGAATTAAACAAATTATAAAAAAAAATAAACCTTTTACTTTGCTAGTTTGAATTGATTTGAATTCATAAAATATATTTGTATTAAGATTAACTTTTTTTAAAGAAATAAATCTTCTATGAAGGAAAAATATTAATGAAACAAAAAATAGAAAAAAAATAGATAATTGTGCTGCCGTTTCAATTTCCCCTAACCCTATCCATGTTTTATAAATTGCTGTTGTAAATGTATCAACACCAAAAAATTGTACTGTTCCAAAGTCATTTAATGATTCCAATACTGACAAGATCACTCCGCCTAATATAGCAAAACTTGTTAATGGTAAAAAAACTTTAAAAAAAATATTAGTTGAATTAAATCCTAAAGTTTTTCCAACTTCATTATAACTTTTTGAAACTTCTGAAAATGCCGCTCGTGATATTATATATACATAAGGATAAAGAGTAATAGAAAATATATAAATAACGCCAGGTAAAGACCTAATATTTGGAAAATTAAAATCTATATTTAATGTATTTCTCAAATACATCTGAAAATCACCAGAATAATCAAACAAACCTGCATATACAATTGCTGCAACGTACGTTGGTATAGAGAATGGAAGTAAAAGTGCAAATCTAAAAAAATTTCTTAAAGGAAAATTGTATATTGTTACTATCCATGCTGTTGAAACGCCAAAAAAAATAACAAAAATTGACTGAAAAACAATAATAATTAATGAATTAAAAATATAATGCCATATATCCTGGCTAATTATTGTGTTCCAACTTTCACTATAATTTAAAACCAAATTTGTCATTAATGACATAATTGGAATAGATATAGAAATGGAAACTAATAAAGAAAAAAAAACCCATGGGTTGAATAAATTGTTAACTATAAATTTTATTTTTGACATTAAGACTTTACAAAATTTTTAGCTTTTCTCTTCTAAACCAATTTTATTAATTTCTGAGATTGTTGGAAGGTCTTTTAAATTAGATAAATTAAAGTGCTCGAGAAATTTGTCTGTGGTTCCCCACGTTAATGGTTGTCCTGGAGTTTGCCTTCTGCCTTTAAGTTCTATCCATCCTCTTTCTAATAATCTATCCAAGGTCCCCTTGCTTAAATTTCTTCCTCTTACCTTTTCTATCTCGGCTCTTGTTACAGGTTGGTAATAAGCAATAATAGTTAAAGTTTCAATCCCTGCTTTCGATAATTTTCTTTTTAATTTTTTTTCAATCTTTATATATGGTGCAAGACTTGGGGATGTTCTAAAACCCCATTTATTTTTAACATTGTAGATATTAATTCCTCTTGATTTATAAATATTTTTTAATTGAATAAGAAATTTCTTAATGTTTATTTTTTTAGGTATTTTTAATCTTATATCCTTTTCATCCACCAAATCTGAACCAACAAATAAAATTGCTTCTATCATCTTAAGGTACTTATCCTTATCTATGGTCATTTTAGTTTAGTAATGTTTTTAATATAAATTGGAGCAAATGGAGCATGTTGTCTCAATTTAATTATGCCAGCTTTTGCAAGTTCTAATGATGCGGCAAAATGTGCTGCGATATTTGACTTTTGTATTAATGGTTCATCATTATTATTTATAATTAAATCATTTAAAGGAATCCAATCACCTTTATTTTTTTCAAAAAATTTTTTTAAATGTTTTAATGCTTCCTCCAAAGTATGAATTTTCTTTAATTTGATTTTAAAATTTTTCATTTCCTTTCTAGCATTAACAGAAACAATATTTCTTAATAAATCATGTAAGCTGCAATCAAATATATATTTTTTTTCAATAAGCGAATTATTCTTTAAATTTCTTTTATAAAAATCTTTATTTAATTGAGGTCGTGAAAAAATTTTTGAGCTAGCATTCCTTATTTGTTCCAATTTAAATAACTGTTCTTTTAAATTTTCAGCAAGAGTATATGCTGGAACTTGGTCGTTACCTTTTTCTGGCAGCAATAATCTAGATTTTAAATATACTAACCATGCGGCAATAACTAAAAAATCTGCAACTAATGTTAGGTTTACCTTTTTAATTTCTTTTTTAACATACTCTGAATATTGATCAGCTAGCTCTAAAATTGATATATGTTGTAAATCTACCTTCTGACTTTTGGCAAGATCAAGTAAAACTTCTATTGGACCTTCAAAACCATCAATATTTAATATAAAATTATTTTCTTCAGAAATTAAATTATTATCCATAAAATATTATAATTATAAATAAATAGATTATATATTTCTACATATATCAAATAAAATCATTTAATTAAATTTCCTTTTAAATCTTTCTAATTTCATAAATGAATTTTTGCTTATAATTGGTATTATATTTTGAATTAATTTAATTTCTTTTATATTCCCACTACAGTGTAAAACAATATCACAACCAGCAGATAAAATAGTTTTAACTTTTTTTCTTAAAGATCCTTTTATTGCCTTCATAGTAATATCATCTGATATTAATATACCCTTAAAACGAATCTTTTTTCTTATAATTCTATGAATTATAATTTTCGATTCGCATGCTAATGAAGAATCAATCTTTTTATATATTATATGAGCAATCATTGCAAAAAGTTCATTGTTTAATATTTTAAATGGAACAAAATCCTTATTATTTAATAATTTTAAGTCAGTATTAACTAAAGGTGTTTCCTTATGGCTATCTTTTTTTGAAGATCCGTGACCGGGAATATGTTTTAAGATTGGTATTATTCCAACTTTTTTTAAACCATCACAAAAAGCCTTGCCTAATTCACTGACAATTTTTGGATCAGATGAAAATGACCTATCGCCAATTACATTGTGAGTATAATCGTATTTTACATCTAATACCGGAGCACAATTTACATTTATTCCCATTTTTTTTAATTCCTTCCCTATTTTTTCAGCGTTCTTTAATACTAGATCTTTTGCCGAAGATAAGTTCTGTTTTGCTTTATTGCCAAAAAATTTAGCTGAAGGATACTCTCTCCAATTAGGCTTTTTTAATCTTGCAACTCTGCCACCTTCTTGATCAATCATAACTAAAGGAAATTTGTGACTAACAATTGCTTTAAGCTCTTGAACTAATAATTTTGTTTGTTTAAAGTTTTTACAATTTCTTTCAAAAAGGATAAATCCTAATGGGTTGATGTTTTTAAAAGTTTTCCGTTCTTCATTTGTTACAGAATAGCCTTTTAATCCAAAAATTATTGCTTTAGGTAATATTTCTTTAACACTCATTATTTAATGTACAGGAATCAGTAAATGGATCTGGATTATCTTGTTTATTTTCAATTTCAATTCTAAAAGGTTCGTTATCAGAATCGATTACTGGAACAGTATCAATATTTTTTAAAAAATCATTATTGTCTAAATCATATAAATGATTAACTAGCAAAAAAAAGAGAAGAAAAACCACAGCCACTAATACAAATTTAAAAAAATTTTTAAATGAAAAAAACATATTCTATTTCATTACTTCTAAAGGTTTGACACCTAGTAAATGCAAACCATTGCTTACTACAATCTTTAAGCCGTATATCATCCCTAGTCTTGCAATAGTTAAATTTCTGTTTTTTAAATTTATAAATCTTAATTTTGAATTTTTTATTCCGTAATTCCAAAGACTGTGAAATTTTGAAGCTAATGATTGTAAATAAAATGGTATTCTATGTGGTTCTTGATAAATAGCAGAATCTTCAATAATTTTTGGCCACTTTGCGATATCTTTTATTAATTCTAACTCAAGATCATCTTGGATTAAATCAAATGATGCTTTTTTCAATTTTTCAATGGTCATTTCATGAGAATTAAAATTTTTAGCAGCCTCTCTTAAAACTGAACAACATCTGGCATGAGCATACTGTACATAAAATACCGGGTTATCCTTACTTTCTTTAGTTACTTTTTTAAAATCAAATTCAAGTTTTTCTGTATTTTTTCTTGTAAGCATTATAAATCTAGTCACATCCCTACCCACTTTTTTAATGACTTTGTCAATAGGAAGAAATTTTCCTTCCCTTTTTGACATTTTCATAACACTTTTATTCTCAACGATCTTTACAAGTTGGCAGATTTTTATAATCAAATTAGCCTTATTTTTTGTTACTGCGCTTACTGCGCTTTTAAGTCTTTTTATATAACCACCGTGATCAGCGCCCCAAACGTTGATCATAAAATAAAAACCCCTTTGAAATTTATCAAAATGATATGCAATATCTTTTGCAAAATAAGTATAATTACCGTCAGATTTGATAATTGGTCTATCTACATCATCTCCAAAATCTTTTGATTTAAAAAGATGTTGTTTTCTAGGTTCCCAGTCATCAATTTTCTTACTTTTTGGCTTATCAATAATCCCTTGATAGATTAAATTATTTTTCTTTAAAATTTTTAGTACTTCATCTACTTTTTTATTTTCTAATAGTAAATTTTCAGATACAAAATTATCAAAATGAACTCCTAATAGATCTAAATCTTTTTTTATTTTTTGCAATATTCTATTTAATGAAAATTTCATAATAATTTTCGAATTTTTATTATCTAGACTCTTTAATTTTGTCCCATATTTCTTTCTTATTTCTTTTCCAATTGGAATCAAATAATCTCCAGGATATATGTTTTCAGGAATTGTTAATTTCTTTTTTGTAAAAGTTTCTTGATATCTAAAAAAAACTGACTTGATTAATTTTTCTATCTGTCCACCTGTATCGTTTATATAAAATTCTTTAAAAACATTATAACCAACTTTATCTAATAGATTGGCTAGCACGTCACCGTAAACAGCACCTCTGCAATGACCTATATGTAAAGGCCCTGTCGGATTAGCTGAAACAAACTCAATGATTACTTTTTGTGATTTCCCAATATTAGTTATGCCATATTTGTCTTTAGCATTTAGTACTTTTTTTAATTCATTTATCCAAAAATTTTTTTTTAATGATATATTTATAAATCCTGGTCCCTCGACTTTTGCATTTTTTACATAATCAATCTTTTTGATTTCCTTTAATAAATCATCAGCAAAGCTTGTAGGATCTATTTTTAAAAATTTTGATAAACTAAGAACAACATTTGTAGATACATCACCAAATTTATCTACCGGAGACTCGTTAACATGAAACATGTCATATATTTCTTTTTTATAATTATTATTAAAAAATCTATCTTTAATAATTACATTAATATCTTTCTTTAAATTATTGTAAAAACTCATTTTTTTATATCTTCTTATAAATATTTAATATATATCTATCAGTCATTCCTGAAATATAATCAATAATCATCTGTCTCCTATCTACTTTAGAATTCTTATAAGTTTCATTAACCCATCGTTGCGGAATTTTTAATTTATTTTCATTATAAAATTGATACAAATTTTCTATTATTTTTTTATGTTTATCAGTCATATTTCTAATTTTGGCATGATTATACATTCTCTTACCTAAAAATAATCTTATTTCCGAAATATTTTTTTTCATTTTATTAGAAAAAGATGCGATATTAAAACCCACATTTCTAATATCATTTGCATTTTTAGGCTTTAGTCTATTAAGATTAATTTCTGTTTGTTTTATAAGATCAACCACCATTTTATTGATTAATCTTCTTACTAATTCTTTTTTGTATCTTTCTTTCATAACATTTTTACCAAATTCTTTATAAATTTCTTTATAAAGCGATAATTTATTTAAATCTTTAGGATCAAATAATTGTGCTCTAAATCCATCATCTAAATCATGATTCATATATGCGATATCATCTGATACGGATGCTATTTGTGCTTCTAATGAAGGAAAGGTTTCAAAATCTAAACCCATAATTTTTTTATTAAAAAAAAATAAAGTGCTATCTGGATTTATATTTTCTATAGGACCATTATGTTTAGCAATGCCTTCTAGTGTCTCCCAAGTTAAATTAAGACCATCAAATGGTATATAGACTTTTTCAAGAAATGTAACAATTCTAAAAGATTGATCGTTATGATTAAAATACGAACCGGAAGCTTTAACTAAGGCACTTTCCCCAGCATGACCAAATGGGGTATGGCCTAAATCATGAGCTAATGCAATAGATTCTGTTAAGTCATCATTTAATTTAAAATATCTACTAATGCTTCTAGCAATTTGAGAAACCTCCAATGTGTGTGTTAATCTTGTTCTGAAATGATCGCCTTCATGATTCACGAAAACCTGTGTTTTATGTTTTAATCTTCTAAATGCAGTGGAATGAATAATTCTGCCCACATCTCTTTGGTAATCGTTCCTAAATTTATCTTTTGTTGTTTTATATACTCTTCCTTTAGTTTTTTCAGGATTGGTAGAAAAAGCTGAAAAATTTCCCATATTGTAATATAATAAAATAATAAAAATGAATCAGTTAATAATAACAAATAATGCGATAAAAAAAATTGTTGAGTTAACCAACAATAATGAAAAAATGTTAAGAATATCTGTAACTGGTGGAGGTTGTCAGGGATTCCAATATAATCTAGACATGGATGATAAAAAAAAAGAAAATGATATTGTTATCCAAGAAAAAGGAGCAATTGTTATTATAGATAAAAACTCCTTAAACTTATTAAAAGGCTCTGAAATAGACTTTGTTGATGATTTGATTGGTTCTCGTTTTAAAGTTAATAATCCAAAAGCAACATCATCTTGCGGTTGCGGAACTTCATTTTCTTTATAACATAATATATCGATGGCTAGTATTAGTATTGCTTCATGGAATGTAAATTCTATAAGAGCTAGATTTGATGTATTATCTAAATGGCTTAAAAAAAAACAATACGAAATTGTTTTTGTTCAAGAAACGAAAGTTCAAGATCATGAATTTCCAATCGATGATATTAAAAATATTGGTTATGAAGCAATTTTTTTAGGTCAAAAATCCTATAACGGCGTTGCAATTCTCTCTAAGGAAAAGATTGATATTGTTAATAAAAATTTGCCAGGAGATAAAGGAGATGACCAGGCTCGATTGCTTACATCTAAAATAAAAGATATAGAACTAATTTGTATTTATTTACCTAACGGAAATCCTATAGACACAGATAAATTTCCATACAAACTAAAATGGATGGAAAGGTTAACTGATTACATTAAAAAAAATTTGAATGAAAATAAAAAATTTATTTTAGCAGGAGACTTTAACGTTATTCCCAAAGAAATTGATGTTCACAATCCTGAGGCATGGACTAATGATGCGCTTTTTCACGAAGATACTTTAAAAAAATTCTGGGCGATGATGAATTTAGGATTAACAGATGCCTATAGAGCAATTAACGGTGATAAAGTGGAATACACTTT
>Ga0066376_10002710_pt1 | contig 16345 bp, 15 predicted proteins | sample Knorr_S15_td_Bot_FD_77009 | JGI IMG/M metagenome (GOLD analysis project Ga0066376, IMG submission 77009) | Marine microbial communities from Southern Atlantic Ocean transect - Knorr_S15_td_Bottom_ad_5009_LV_A | ecosystem: Environmental > Aquatic > Marine > Oceanic | place: Southern Atlantic... | reverse complement strand
TTCTCATCCCACCCAAGCTTGTAGGCGAAGCTGTGCTTCGTAGGGTCACATGAGCCGGCCAAACAATCAACGGCATCTACGGTTGACTACATCCAACAATTCCATAACACACAGCAATCATCTAATTTTGTCACTATTTAAGAGGAGATTACAATGCGAGTCGTACTAAAATCCAAGATTCACCGCGCTTGGGTGACCGACGCCAATACGGAGTATATCGGCAGTATCCTCATTGACGAGGACTTGATGGACAAGGTAGACCTGTGGAATTTCGAAAAAGTGCTGGTCTGCGACGTCACCAACGGCAATCGTTTCGAGACATATGCCATCGCTGGTGAGCGAGGGTCTGGTGTCTGTGCGGTACAGGGAGCTGCTGCTCGTCTAAGCAGTCGCGGCAACTGCCTGATTATCATGTCGTTTGAGTACACTGAAGAACCTGTGGAACCCCAGATGATTCTTGTAGACGAAGAAAACCAGTTCGTCGAGTTTTTAGAGGCTGCCAAAAATGTCCAGCCAGTTCACTGAGCAAGAAACCGAGAGCTACTACGATTCCGAGGATGCGATCTACCGGTCGTTCTGGGACGAAGACGGCAGTGTCCACTGGGGCGTCTTCAACGAAAAAACCGGCCAAGATTTCCTCAAGGCCTGCGCCAATCTCAACGACATCATGGTTGAGAAGGGGAGAATTAATAGCTCCGCCAGAGTATTGGATCTCGGTTGCGGAAACGGCACCACTGCCATATGGCTGAGCACCAGCCAGGACTGCCACGTAACAGGCGTCGACCTGAGTGGCGTCCGAGTCCAGAATGCCCTTAGTACCAAGGCAGGTTTGGACGCCCAAATTCAAGAACGACTGGAGTTTCAAAAGGCATCCGCTACGGAATTGCCTTTTGAAGAGGGCACCTTCACTCATCTGTGGAGCCAGGCCGTTATCTACCACGTTCCAGACAAATTCGCGGCCTTGTCGGAGTCGTACCGCGTGTTGGAGAAGGGCGGCATCATGGTCTTTGACGACCTAATCAAACCCCAACCAAACATCAGCGCCGACGGCCAGAAATATGTTTATGACCGGCTTCTGTATGACACGCCTTTCAGCTTCTCCTCATATCAGGAAGCGCTGAAGGCTCAAGGATTTAGTAGCCTGGAAGCCGTTGACCTGTCCTCACACCTGAAGAACAGTTACCTGCGATTGGCCGATCGCACGCCCAAGTCCGCGGGCGAACACGCAGAGCACTACGAGATGCTGAGCAAGGCCTACCGGGAGACCGCCAGAGCCGTAGACAACCAAGAAGTTGGTTGGGGTCTTTTCATCTGCCAAAAGTAGTCCTATCCTAAATACGATTCTATAAAAATGGCCCGGACATACCGGGCCATCTACGCCCCATCTTACTTCAATTGCTCCAACCGAACTCCATCCACCACTCCACGCTGAGGAGCCACCAAAAAGTGCAAGAAAGTCACAAACGTGTCCAATGGGTTTATGAGTCCACCAACAATAAGGAATTGGAAGAGCGCTACGACCAGTGGGCTGCCGACTACGATAAGGACTTGGCCGAGGAATTTGCTTGGAATTCCCCTCAGAACTCTGCGGCGGTATTCTCGAAGCACGTGGATAAGTCGGCCAGGATTCTGGATGCCGGGGCTGGTACTGGCCTAGTTGGGGTATGTTTAGCGCAGGATGGATACAAAAACCTGGTGGCCATGGACCTATCGTTGGGCATGTTGCAAGAGGCCCGGGAAAAGAACGTCTACAACGACTTCCACCAGATGGCCTTAGGGGGAACGCTGGATTTCCAAACCGATGAGTTTGACGCGGTAATCAGCGTTGGGGTGTTCACTCAGGGCCATGCCCCGGCAAGCTCTTTCGACGAGTTGGTGCGCATCACCAAGCCCGGCGGCATAATCGCCTTCAGCCTGAGGGTGGACACATACGAGACCGACGGTTTCAAAGAGCGCCAGTCGGCCTTGGAAAGCTCTGGAAAGTGGAAGCTTGCCGAGGTCACAGAGGAGTTCCAACCCTTGCCCAAAGGCGAGCCTGAGGTATTTCACCAAGTCTGGGTCTACCAGCTGTTGCCGGACTAGAAACCCTGCGCTCTCCTGTTGGCGCCCCTTGCCGTCATTTCAACCAGGCACACCACCTTCTCTCTGCGGCTGTGGCATGAATGGCCTGTATTGGCCCCTACGTGGCTTCTCGACGATTTCTTGCTGACCTCCCAAAACCAGCTGGACCGAGGCCGCATCCCACACTTCTCCGAATGGCATATAGTAGCCATACGAGGTTTTTGCAATTAGAATCTAGGGCGTACCTGGACACATTCTAATGGGAGTACCTTGGTCGTGGATCAAAAGATTAGATTCTGCACATCAAATGACGGCGTGCGTATCTGCTATGCCACCGTTGGCGAAGGTCCGCCGCTGGTCAAAGCTCCCAACCGGCTGACCCACCTGGAATTCGAATGACAAAGCCCAGTGTGGAGCCACTGGTGGGAAGAATTAACCCAAAACCATTTAGTAGTTAGGTTCGACCAACGCGGCTCCGGGTTGTCGGACCGGGAGGTGGAGGATTTCTCCTTCGATTCCTGTGTTGGCGATTTGGAGACAGTCGTAGACGAACTGGACTTGGGAGAATTCGTGCTTTTGGGCATATCCCAGGGGAGCGGCGGCCATCGAATTTACGGCGCGGCACCCAGAAAGAGTTAGCAAATTTATTCTGTATGAGGCCTACCCACTGGGAGCGATGAAGCACGGCGGACTAACTCGGGAAGAATTCGATGCCCGGCAGGTCTAAGTTAGTCACGGTTGGGGCCGAGATGACCCTTCTTATCGCCAGGTGTTTACTTCCAGCTTCATACCAGAAGCAACGGCTGAGCAAGCCGACTGGTTCAATGAACTACAAAGGGTGTCAACTTCACCGGAAACCGCAAGCAGAATCCAGACGATGACCTCCAACGTGGATGTGCTGGACCGTCTGCCGCTGGTAACCGTTCCTACGCTGGTGTTCCATGCGCTTAATGAGCGCCAAGTGCCTTTTGAGCAGGGCCGCCAGCTGGCGGCCTTGATTCCCATCTATTGGGATTAACTCAGGTCAAACTCTTTCGGGCATAGAAAACACAGTGATCAACGCTCTTGGGGTCGGTGAAGTACATCAGGCCACTCAGCTTCCTGGGGTCTTGGTCTTGAATAAGTGTCATGTCTAACCTGCTGAGGACTTCAAGCAGCTCGCTCTCTTGGTAAAGACGAAAGCTACGGTCGATTCCGTAGTCCTTATCAAACACGGTAGTAACGTCTTCGCCGCACTTGAACATCAGCTGTAATACACCCCCCGGCCCCAGTACCCTGGCAAATCCAGGCAAGACCACCTTTTGCACCACATCCGGCTCTATGTGTTGGATGACCGCATTGCAGGCCACGAAGTCAAAGGACTCATCATCGAAGGGCAGGGGACGTTTCAGGTCCGCAACGAATACTTTGTCCGCAATTTCCGAGTGGAGCAGCCGGGTTTCTAGAATGTTCTCTTCGACTGAGTCTATTCCGACAATGTCGTAGCCTAGAGACCAGGCGTGGAATACATCGCGGGCACCTGCGCCACAACCAGCATCCAGACCCCGGAGGCCCGGTGCCAACTGTACCAACCGGTCCCACAAGTCCCAATCATGATTCAAATTTGGGTGAGAACTTTTCGCATAGACCGACTGTAGAAACAGATCAGCCACTCTGGCATATTCTTGTGCGTGATTACGGTAAAAGTCCGTTGAATAATCAATCTGAGTCAATTTAAATCCTTTGACTGCGATTTGATTCAGGGCCAATCGCTTTTATAGCAAGCGACCCAGTGCGACAAGGAACCCGCGGACATCTTCTTGCGAAATAACACCCACCGTGCCAAGGCGGAAGGTGGTATCGCTCAGATGACCTTGGGACTTGTAAATCAGGTAGTCTTGTTCCTTTAGCGGTTTATGCAGGTCGGCATAGGAAAGCCCCTTCGGCAGGTTCACAGTGGTCATGGTGTTGGAAAGATGCTCACGAGGCACCAAGAGCGATAACTCCAATTCGGCCAGACCGTCACGAAGGGTGTTGGCAATGTCCTGGTAGCGGGCTATGCGTGTAGAAACACCTTCTTCCAACAGTTCCCGCAATGCCTCACGAAGGGCATACATCGTTTGGACGGGAGGCGTGAAGGGGGTCTCACCGTTCTCCTCCCGGTTTAGAGTACTGACCAAGTCCGTTGAGTAGGCAACGGGCCGACGCTGAGAAATGGCCTCCCTGAACTCATCGGAAACCACAACGAAGCCGATGCCGGGGACGCCTCTGATGCACTTGTTGGCCGAACCGATGACCAAATCGACTCCCCAGTTAGGCAGGTCCAACTCCTCTCCAGCCACGCCGCTTACTGCGTCCACCAAAACCCATTTGCCGTGGGCTTTGGCCAACTCGGACACGCCTTTTAAGGAGTTAAGTACGCCTGTGGTCGTCTCGTGGTATATCAGGTACACCGCACCGTGGGAGGTGGAGTATATCAACTCTTCGGCCCGGTCAAGGGCGATGGGAGCGGTCCAGTCCATCTTTTCAACGGTATAAGGAATCTGAAACACGTCAGCAACCTGGGCGGCTCTCTCTCCGTAGACTCCATTGGCTAAAATCAGCACGCCGTCGCTCACGTCGGCCAGTGAGGTAATCGAAGCTTCGATGCCGGTGGTACCGGAACCGCTGAGCACAGCGCAGGAGTATCCCTGAGGCACGCCGCAAATCTCCAGCAGCATGGTCCTGGTTTCTTGTAGCAAGTCGGTAAACTCGCTTTCCCTGTGGCCGATGTCTGGGTTGGTCAGAGCTTGGCGTACACGCTCCGTGATGTTGGCGGGGCCGGGGGAGAATATAATCATTTGCCCTCCCCTTGGGACTGGACTCTGGATTTAAACCGGTCTCGAATTTCGGTGGGCGCATGGGATACCCTGGGAATGCCCTTGACCGGCGCTATTCCCACCTTGACCATTATCAAGTGAGGACCGGTGGTAGTCTCATTGTCTTGAAGGGCACCCTCCAAGCCTTCAACGTCCTCGACACGGGCAACGTGAGCGTAGCCGCAACTCTTGCCGATTTCCGATAGGTCAACCTTGGAGCTGATGGAAGGCTGCACGCCGGTTGACTCGTAGGCTTCGTTATCCAGGATGAAGTGAACCAGGTTGGTGGGACGCTCGGATGCTATGAGAGGCAGGGTTCCCAGACTCATCAAAGCGCTGCCGTCTCCCTCCAGCACGTATACTCGCTTGTGTGGTGACTGTAAGGCCAATCCTAGTCCGAATGATGACAGTAATCCCATCGACCCAATCATGTAAAAATTGGCTGCCCTGTCTTCGGAAAAGAAAACCTCTCGGGAAATCATTCCGGTTGTGCTCAGGACTAGGTCGTCGTCCTGCACCTTCCCCAAGATCGTCTGAATCGCGACATATCGGTCGATCATCCAATCATTCCGGAGCGTACCAGCAGTGCGCCGGGCACGGAGCCTTGTTCTATCTTGCCAAGCAAACGGTCTAGGTCCGCTTCCAGAGTTTCCGTTTCCATAATCTCGTAAGGAACTTCAAGGAGGCTGAGAATCTCTGGGGTCTTTACGCCCATAATCCAGTGCTCAGGAGCATCGTTGGGCGGCCCGCCATATCCCCGCCAACCGACGATAATCAGAGCGGGAATCTTGTACATCAGGTTGAATGATGTCAGAGGGTTTACGATGTTGCCGATGCCGGAATTCTGCATGATTACGCCGCCCAACCTGCCGGAAAAATAGGCAGCGCTGGCAATACCCAGAGCCACGTCCTCACGCACGGCGGGGACATAGCGAATCTCGGGGTCGTTGACCATGTAGTTGTAGCCGTCGCCGAAGGTGGAGTCCGGCACGCCAGCGAAGAACGTCAGTCCGCGGGCTTTCAGGACGGCCCAAAATGATTCCGGGTCCATAGCCATGCTGTTAATTCCGCGATCCTGAAACTATCGCCGGCTCGTTGGTTTTTCCATTAAGCAGCCGTCGGGTTTCGGCCCGCTCCCGGTCTTTTTGGGTGATGCGGTCAAAGCCCACGGTAGCGAATACATTGGACACCGGTGCGCACACGGAATCAGCGTCCAAACTGCTGCCGCCGGTCAAAATCGTCGCAGCAACCTCGGTCATGGCTTTGTAGGCAGCCCGAAGCATATGGTTGGCATGAATGATTAGATTGAAGCCGTTGGCCACCAAATCAGCATCGCTCAGGGTGTTGTAGGTGGTCGGCACGCTGACCAATATTGGCCTGCGCCCCAGGCGGCTACACAGGCCCTTATAGGCCTGGGCGAATTCGAGAATCTCTCGAGGGTCCGTTTTATTGGAGTGAATCATAATCCCGTCGGTCCCGGCCATGATGTACTGCTCGGCTCGGTTCAACGCGTCAGCGACTCCGGCTCCGGAGATTAGGCTCTCTAATCGGGAAATTACCAAGAAGTCGTCGGATATTGCCACTTCTTTGCCAGCTTGTATCTTTTCGGCAAAGGAGTAGGGGTCCTCCAAATCCTGGTTGGCCTTGGCATCCAAGCTATTGCGCTTGGGGTATATCTTGTCCTCGATTATGACCGCCGAAACTCCCAGCCTTTCTAGATGGCGGACCAAGTACTCAAACTGGGCCGGTTCGCCCCCTGTGTCTCCGTCCACAACCATTGGCTTGGACGTTACTTTCAGAATTTCGTCAATGGTGTGGATGCGGGAGTCGTTGCCCACGATAGACGCATCGGGCATTCCTTTGGAAGCAGAGTCGGTCAAGCTGCTTTCCCAGATGCCGTCGTATTCCAACGTCTCTCCATTTTTCTCAACTTGAACGCTTTCCGCAATGATGCCGCTCAAGCCGTTGTGGGCCTCCAATATACGGGCATAGCCCTTACGGTCTATGGCCTGTTTTAAACCTTTCACTCGCTCCGAGGGTGTGACCGGATTTTCAATTATCATAATTAATACCTCTTATGGAACAATACTTGCGTCTACGCAACATTTGACTGGTAATCTTTGGCACTGGAAATCACTGGCATCAAGTCTAGGTAGGGATGGTCATCCCGCAGGTGGTTTCTCTGCGGTGACCAAGCCCAGTTGTGTCGGCAACTGAATCGATTTGGTACTTTGGAAGCCAGCCTCTTCTAGCCAGGACGCTACTTCCGCACCCTCACGATCACCGGCGCCAGGGTCGAAGACCACTAAAACATATAGGTCTTCCAAAGTATCCAGACGCTTGCGTGCGGGGTCGTCTTCGATGTGCATGTAGTCTTGAATGACTACCAACCCGCCCGGCTCAAGAATCTCAAAAGCAAGTTTGAACAGCTTTTTGCAGTCCTCTTCCGGCTTGATGAGGACAACACCGGAAATCAAGCATACATCGTAACCGGATCCAACCTGGTCGCCAAAGAAGCTGCCTTCAACCAGGCTGATTTGGTCCTGCAATTTGGCTTCTTCTACTAAAGGTTTGGCCACCACCAATGGTTCTTTTTGGTCTACTACTACGGCTTTTAGCTGGGGGTTTGCGGCGCATAGGGCTATGCTGTAACTGGCAGCCCCGCCGCCCAAATCGATGAGCTTGCGCTTATTCGCCAAGTCCAAGCTCTCCACCAGATAGTGGGCCTGCCCTGAGGTTGCTCGGTTGTGTTGACCAATCATGTAGTCGGTCCAATAGGTGTTGGCGTCAACAAATCCGGTCTCGTAGGGAAGGCGAGTTTTGCCTTCTTTTATTACCTCGTCAAGATGGCCCCACGAGTCCCAGGTATTCGTGTGGTGAAGGGCGTGGTCTCCAACGTACGCTGCTTTGCCCTTGACCAGAAACTTACTGGACATCGACGAATTATTGTATTTGTCGGCCTTCTTCTCCAATAATTCCAAAACCGCACAGCTATCCAGGAACGCCTGAGTATATCTGGGCGATGCGCTGATACGAACGGCCACCTCTTGGGAGGTCAACGAATCGTTTTCCAGCAGGGAGAAGACGTCGAGTTTTATCCCTGCTCGTAATATCGCCGAGTACCAGAAGTTTCGGGCAAGCTCATTTACGCTTTCCACGCCCAAATCTACCGGTGAGTTGGATTGAGTCATTTCACGGGTCCCTTATTTACTATTCACTGCTTTTGCCCTCGGCTACTTGCAGCGCATATTTCAAACTATCGGATATACGAATCTATGCGGCCAACCATGAAGACCGCAGGACAATAAGTTCACAGGACAATTAGATAAATAGAAATGATTAAAGTTAATTGTGAAGGCCGGGTTGTGGTTGCTGGGGCAGCAACAATCGGGGGCGCTATGGCTCCCGGGGAGTGATTTGCCTTCGAAGTGACCTAGTTGGAACCGATTCAGCAATTTTATTACTTGTGTTCGGAACCGGGACACTTGAGGCGGATGATAGCTCCCAAACCCTGGAGAAAGGCGAATGTCCTCTAATAATCATGCCTGCACCCTGAGGTGGTGATTATTTGCCGGGAATTCGCAGAACGATATTTTTACGCCTGTAGTCATAATTTGACAGTAGGGGAACATTAGCACCTACCGGAGATGCTGTCAAACGATGTTCAGGCGTGAAAATTCAGTAATCTCGGCTATTCTGCCACGTCGCTCATGGTGGACACTAAGCCGAGCCACACGTTACTATTCAGCATTATTGGAGGAGACACTTAATCCACCGATCTTGTGCGTCCGCTCTTTCCAATTCGAGTCTACTAAAGCCAGAACCGAAGGTTTAATAATCATGAAATACTCCATCAACCATGTCCATATCAGGTCTGCCGACCCTCAAGCTTCAGCATCGTGGTACGAGAAATACTTCGGTGCGACGAAACTGTTTGAACGGGAGGTCATGCCGGGCACAGTGACCATCAGCATGGAGATGGGAGGACCGGTGCGGCTCAACATTTCGTCAAAACCGGAGGGAACCTCCGACGCTAGGAGCGTCGCCGAGTTGCACCAATTGGGATTGGAGCACTTCGGATTCGACGTTGAGGACCTGGAATCGGAGCTCAAACGGCTGGAGGCAGATGGTATACGTGTCGTGCTGCCACTGACCCAGGTACCCACAGGCACCCGTTTGGCTTACATCGAAGGCCCCGACGACGTGCTGATAGAGTTGGTTCAGCGTCCTTAAATGGCAATTTACCCCACTCTTATCAGGTATAGTTGGTTGTCGAGAGGGCTTATGGGCTCTTCGCTGAGACCGGGGTTGCGGGGTACATCCTGGCGATTAGCCCTTTATGCCAGTCCGCGTCCTTGGGGAACAGGTCTTCCGCAGACCTGATGTTGTAGTAGGTTGGCGCCAATCCGGGAGGGTCTCCCCCGTCCTTGACCGTCTCAACGGCCAGTTCCAGGATTCTGCGGGCGGCCACGATTGCTTTATCGGAGGGGCCCAAGAATTCCTGAGACCGGTCAACGATGGGCCCCATGCTTTCCTGAATCGCCCGGTCTTGGGCATTGATGCCGCGGATTCCCGTGAAAGTCTCGTACTTTTGTATCCGCCGGTCCAGCTTGTAGTTGTTGTCCCGGTTTAGCACGGAACGGAAGCCGTTCTCCACGTTGATGTCCGTATAGAAATTGTTCCCTGATTCCCTCAGGGCGCTTTCCTCAGAGGGCAGTGGGTTTTCGTCGTAACTGTAGCCCCAGTTGTAAACCATGACGTTATAGTCGTCCATGGGCACCCAAAAATGCCCATCGACGATTGCCTTGGCGCTGCCAGTGGGGCGCAGTTGGGTAAATGGCATCACAAAGTGGTAACCGCGAACGTAAGTGCTTTCCTCTCCCATGGGCCTGATTCCAAAGTAGCGGTAGCCGTAATCCGTGTTTTCTACCTCCAAATCAGGGGCGGCGCCTTGTGCGAAAGGTGAATCGAAAGGTATCCCCGGCTCCGTAGTGTCAGCCGTCAGCTTGCGGTGCAATATGGGAGCGTGAGATGAGTCTATTCCCCCTTCTAGTGCCTGTAGCCAGTTGCATTCTTGCCAAACCTTGGTCATGTACCGGTGAGTTTCTGGCACCTGAGTTAGCTCGAACTTGGGCGGCGCCGGGATTTTCCCGACGGGGCCCATATAGGCCCAAATAACCCCGCCCAAATCCAAGGCAGGATAGGCCGTAAGTTTGACCTTGTCAGCAAATTGGCGGGACTCGTTCATCTGGTCCACGCAATTACCTTTGACATCGAACTTCCAGCCGTGGTAGACGCACCGCAGTCCGCACTCTTCATTGCGACCAAAATATAGGCTTGCCCGGCGATGGGGACAGGCCTCTTGGACCAAGCCGATGCGCCCATCTGTGTCCCGGAAGGCCACCAGTTCCTCACCCATCAGTTTCACTCTGACCGGAGGGCAGTCAGCATCGGGAATCTCGAAGGAAAGCAAGGCGGGAATCCAATACCTGCGAATGGTGTCGCCCATGGGCGTGCCACGGCCTACCCGCGTCAGAGTGTCATTTAAAGTGCTGTCCATAAATCGGTCTCTCCTGGGTTTTGGCTAGATAACAAATTGTTCAGCATGCTCACTCTGGATCTGCACTGGGCATGCTCACTCGGGATGCTCACTCATGTTCACCAAGCACGATGAACCCCATTTAACGTTCGTCCTGAGCGTATCGAAGGATTGCCAACGTAGGTGTTCTTAGGTAATGCTGGCCACTAACGCAAAAACCGGTCGTTGTTAAACAGCGCCTACTGAGTTTTAGCTAGATAGCAAATTGTTCGGCATGTTCACTCATGCTCACCAAGAAGGAGGAATCCCATTTAACGTTCGTCCTGAGCGTGTCGAAGGATTCCCAACGTAGAGTGCTCTTAGGTATCGCTTGCCACTAACGCAAAAACCAATTGTTGTTATGGGTTTGTTTAAGAGCCTAACATACTCCAAAGATGGCAATGGTTCGACAAGCTCACCACGAACGACTTCAGCTTACTACGAACGGCTCTGGCTCACTACGAACGGCCGTGGCTTACTACGAAACGGCTCTGGCTCACCACGAACGGCTGTGGCCTACTACGAAACGGCTCAGTCGGCCTCTCTCTCGCCTATCAATTTGACGGTGGCATTGGCGCTGGGTCTAGAACTGAATATTAGGGCCATTTTCGGCTTGTTCGGCGTCTGATTTGCGCAACCGCAAGGCGATGATATTCTACCATCGGTTTCACGATTTTGGGCTTGGTCCCTATAAAATATTCGGGCGAACGGATGACAGCAATCCGTGCCCGTCTAGCGAGTGGCGTTGTGCTATCATTGTTCGTCCAATCAATGACCTAAAATGTTGCGCCAACATGCATCCAAATCATTATTGGAGGCGCTAAAATGCCCTTCGGCAACAGTGACTGGCTGGCTCTAACTCAGGAAGAAACCCTGGAGCCGGACATCCCAATCTGTGACCCCCACCACCACTTCTGGGATATGCGGGCTGAGTATATTCCATACCATCGGTATTTGCTCCACGAACTGGCCGCCGACATCGGCAGCGGACATAACGTTCGATCCACTGTGTTTATCGAGGCCAGGTCCATGTACCGCGCCGACGGGCCTGAAGAGATGCGAGCCGTTGGCGAGGTGGAATTCGTGCAGGGATTGGCTGCAGCCAGCGCCAGCGGTCTGTACGGCCCTGGCCGAGCTGCTGCTGCGATTATTGGCCATGCCGACCTGAATTTGGGAGAGGATGTAAGGCCTGTGTTGGAAGCGATGCAAGCAGCCAGCCCAAACCGGTTCCGCGGGATCCGCCACTCCGTGGGTTGGGACCCCCATCCCGAGGTGGTGAACCGGGACGCCGAGGGAAGGCTAACCAGCCCTGAGTACCGGGCGGGAGCTAAAGTTCTGGCTGACATGGGCCTCTGCCTGGAAAACTCCCTGTATTTCCCCCAACTCCAAGAGTTGGCGGATTTTGCCAATGAGGTGCCCAACCTGACCATTGTGCTGAACCATATCGGTGGCTTGCTCCGGGATGGTCCCTACGCCAACCGGGACGACGAAGTGCTGCCAGCCTGGCGTGAGGGTCTTGCTACCGTTGCCAGGTGCCCCAACGTCGTCATGAAGTTGGGGGGCGTCGGTCAGCTACGGTTCGGTTTTGATTGGCACACCAGAGCCAAACCCATAGGCTCGGAGGAACTCGCACAAGCCCTGTCTCCGTTGATGGGTTATTGCATCGAGCAGTTTGGGCCTGAGCGCTGCATGTTTGAAAGTAATTTCCCAGTGGACAAGAGGTCCTATTCCTATAATGTGGTTTTCAACGCCTTTAAGCGGCTTTCAAAGAATTACTCCGCCAGTGAGCGGGCCGCCATGTTCCACGACAATGCCGTCCGGGTTTACAAGATTGACGTGTAAGCTGGTGGCTATATTCTAATGAACGAACATGAATCGTTCGTTTGAGAAACAAAATATTCTGCCAGGAATCAGGATGATGTCAGAGGAGGAATGTGCGGTGAGTCCTTCGTCGAGTTCAAATGGTAAAGTCGCTATCGTCACAGGCGCTGGGACAGGGATAGGCAAAAGCTCCGCCTTGGCTTTGTTGGAAGCAGGTTACGCTGTAGTCCTAGCGGGTAGGCGGGCCGAGTTGCTCGAAGAAGTTGCAGTAGAGGCCGGATCAGCATCTTCGCGAGCTCTGGTAGTGCCCACCGATGTGAGCGATCCTGAGTCGGTTCGTGCCCTTTTCGCCAGCGCCAAGGAAAAATTTGGCCGACTCGACCTTTTGTTCAACAACGCTGGGTTGTTTGGGCCTCGTGCGCTTCTGGAAGACATTAACTATGAGGACTGGAAAGCAGTTGTGGATGTCAATTTGACCGGTGCGTTTTTGTGCACTCAAGAGGCCTTCCGGCTGATGATTAATCAGAACCCGCAGGGCGGACGAATCATCAACAACGGATCCATTTCGGCCCATGCGCCTAGGCCAAACTCCGCGCCCTACACATCCACCAAGCACGCTATGACCGGTTTAACAAAGTCCACGTCTTTGGATGGCCGCAAATACGACATAGCCTGTGGTCAGATTGACATCGGGAACACGGCCACCGATAGCACGCTGGGCATGGCTCAGGGGATGCCCCAGCCCAACGGGGAGGTTGTCCCAGAATCCAGGTTTGATACTGCCCACGTGGCCCAAGCTATCTTGTATATGGCCAGCCTTCCTCTGGATGCCAACGTCCAGTTCATGACGGTCATGGCCACGAAGATGCCCTATATCGGACGAGGTTAATCTAGCGCCTGTCATTCTGAGTCTAATTAAATTCTCCGAAGCAATGAGGGAACAAACATGGAAGTTACACCGTTCAAGATTGAAATTTCAGACGAAGTGCTGGCCGACCTGCGCCACCGCTTGGAGAAAACCCGCTGGCCCGACGAGATTCCCGGCTCCGGCTGGGACTACGGTAGCAACCTGGACTACATCAAAGAGTTAGTCGAGTATTGGCGCACTAGTTTCGACTGGCGCGCCCAAGAGAAAAAGCTCAATTTATTCAGCCACTTCAAGACTAATGTGGATGGGCTGAACATCCACTACGTCCACGAGCGGGGCAAGGGCCCAAATCCCATGCCATTAATCATCACCCACGGCTGGCCCAGCACTTTCTTTGAGATGTCCAAGATAATCCCTCTTCTGGCAGACCCTGGAAGCCACGGTGGCGACTCGGCCGATTCCTTCGACGTGGTGGCGCCGTCCCTGCCTGGGTTCGGCTTTTCCGACCGTCCTACTGAGCGTGGAATGCAGGTGCTGTTGGTGGCCGACATGTGGGCCAAGCTGATGACCGAGAACCTGGGCTATCCCCGTTTTGCTGCCCAGGGGGGCGATATTGGGGCCGGCGTCACCTCGCGTTTGGGTTTTGCCCACCCTGATAAGCTTCACGGCATTCACCTGACCTCAATCACCAGGCCGACGCCTTATATGGGCGCGGACACGCCTGAGATTACTCCAGCGGAGCAGGCGCACATCGACCAGCGAGCCAAATGGCAGCAGGACGAGGGAGGCTACAATCACCTCCAAGGCACCAAGCCCCAAACCTTGTCCTACGGTCTCAACGACTCACCGGCCGGCCTGGCCGCCTGGATTGTGGAGAAGTACCGCACATGGAGCGACTGTGGCGGCGACGTTGAGCGTAGCTACACCAAGGACGAACTCTTGACCATCGTGACTATCTACTGGGTCACACAGACCATAGGCTCGTCGGTCAGGATGTACTACGAGAACCAGAAATACACTTGGTTCATGCAGCCCGGAGAGCGGGTCGATGCGCCATCCGGCATGGCCCTGTTTCCCCAAGAGATAGCCAAACCGCCCAGGGAGTGGGCCGACCGTTCCTATAATGTCCAACGCTGGACCGAAATGTCTAAGGGCGGTCACTTCGCAGCACTGGAAGAACCGCAACTGCTGGCCGAGGAAGTTCGGGCTTTCTTCCGGCCTTTCAGGGGAAGTTAGTGAGCATGGTAATGGAGGACGAAATCCCCCTAAATCCCCAGTTTACTTGACATTAGGTCAATGATTTGTTAGTGTCTCGATATACCGAATACCGAGGCTGACATGACCACGACCACGATTCAGGCCGCAACCGCTGTTGGTTACTTCAGGGTTAGCTCCCCAGGTCAGGCCGGCGAGCGCCACGTAAGCCTGGATGTCCAAGCCGCCGCCTTCAACGAATATTGCCAGGCCCACCAACTCGAGCCCATTGCCCGTTTTACTGACATTGCCTCTGGTCGGAAGGATGATCGCGCTCAATACTTGGCGATGTTAGCTTATATTGATGAGCACGGCATTGGCAACGTAGTAGTTCTTTTCCTAGACCGGTTTGGCCGAAACCCTCGGGAGATTCTGAGGCGCTATTGGGATTTGCAGGAGCGGGGAATCACCGTCCAATCGGTCAACGAGGACTTGAAGGAAGAGTTGTTGCTGTTATTGCGGGCGGGTATCGCTGGTCAAGAGAGCAAAAGAACCTCTGAGCGGGTCCGTGCAGCGATTCGGGAAGCTGTTTCGAGAGGTACGCACGTGGGGATGATGCCCTTTGGATACATCAAGTATGGGAACCAGATAGAGCAAGTGCCTGAACAGGCTGCGGCTATTCGGTTGGCGTATGAACTGGCCACAGTGCGCAATATGGGCTACAAAGCAATCGCGGATTATCTAAATGGCCACGGACACCGCACCAAATCAGGCAAGTTGTTTATGGCTGAAACCACCAAAGTAATCTTGAAGAACCCCGCTTTGGTGGGGCGGATGGTGTTCAAGGGTAGTTCCGGGCAGGGTGAGCCGATTGTGCACGAAAACTACTATCCTGCGATCCTTAGCCCTGAGGAATGGGACACATTGCAGGAACGTCTTAGAATCAGGCGAGAAGGCCAGCACCGGGGGCGCACGGATTCCAGCCAGTATCTCCTGTCGGGTATCGCACGGTGTGGCCATTGCGGTGGGCCAATGGGAGGCACCAGTCCCGGTCCAAAACAATATTATCTTTGCCGGTACCACAAAAAAGCCAGTGCTCGCTGTGAAGAACGAAATTCCCACAAATTGGCTGAACTGGAAGATGCCATCTTGGAGCACTTGGGGCAATACTCTGATCCCAAACGGGTCCGTGAATTGCTGAAAGCCGACGGAGAAGAGCTGGACGGCAGGGACGAAGCTGAGCTTGCCAGAGCCACGGCCCGACTGGCAGATCTGGAGCAAGCATTTCTGAATGACTTGGACAGGGTAGACCGGGCCATAATGAATGAGGCCGAGTACGTCAAAAGGCAAGAGGTTCGGCGTCAAGAGCAGGAGGACTTGCAGTCCAGCAAAGCGGAGTTAGAAGCCAAGCTTGCGGCCCAGCGGGATTTGGCCGCTCAGGCGGCGAGCGTACCGGTCAAGGTGGGCTCGTTCTTGCAGGATTTCAAGGGAATGGATGTGAGGCAGGCCAAGGCTTTATTGCAAGGAATTCTTAAAGCTGCTCACGTTTATAAAGACGGCCGCATCGAATTGGAGTTTCGAGAGTAACACACTTGCCTCATCCCTGAGGCGACTTCAAGTAAATACTTCCCATATACGTTCCACACGCTGCTGACCGCAAAAAGCGCAAGTGTGGGTTATCCGGACAATGTCGTTTTTGCCTTTATCATCGCCTTTTGGTGGGTCCGCTGCGATCTCCTAACTCCTCCGGGCAAGCGGAGCATCTACCGGGGGGGCTGCCCATCAGCAGAAGGTCCGCTATCAACCCCCGGCAGACATCAGCCGAGCTACTGTTCATATCAAATGCTTCCCGGGTACGCCCCATCCTGGGTACCGCCTGCTGAACCGCAAAGTCCAGGTCTGAGTCGGACAGAGTATCGTCCATCTGGTCTCCAGTATCGCTATTCAGCGCTATCTCCACCGCGCTCACTGCGATCTGGCGTGCCT
>Ga0066376_10002708_pt1 | contig 16349 bp, 15 predicted proteins | sample Knorr_S15_td_Bot_FD_77009 | JGI IMG/M metagenome (GOLD analysis project Ga0066376, IMG submission 77009) | Marine microbial communities from Southern Atlantic Ocean transect - Knorr_S15_td_Bottom_ad_5009_LV_A | ecosystem: Environmental > Aquatic > Marine > Oceanic | place: Southern Atlantic... | reverse complement strand
CCTGAGAGCGTGCCGAGAGGTCCGTGGAGGGGAGGGACAGGCGCCGACTATTTGTCTTGGCAGCGCGAGCGGATGTGCTGAGCGGCGCTGATGGCCTCAACCGCGCTGGTCACGATCTGTGAGGCGCGAGACGAACTGGCGTCGTCGGTTGCCCGGGCCTCGAGCAGCTCGGCATTGGCCAAGATGATGCCAAGCTGGTTGTTCAGCCGATGGAAGAGTGCACCGAGATCGGTCGGCTGGTCCATCTGTAGTGGATCCGTCTGCAAATACGGGTATGGGATCTGGCTACGCATCGCCTTGCGGATCTATCGGTCCGCCTGGACGGCCGCAACCTCGCTCGCTCCGGTATTCGGTTCCCGCCACAACGTATCGACGAAGATGCGGACCGACCCCCCGGCTGTCCGAACGTATTCGACTTTGCCGCTCGCGATCCAGTTATAGATGGTCCGACGACTCACGCCGACCAGCTCGCAGGCTTTCATGATCGAAATTGTTTTCCTATCCACTATCATCGTCTGGCGCTCGCATCTGCCCACCCTTCCTGTAGTCCTCAACCGAATTGTCTGTGAGGCGGGCTCGAAGAGTGGTATCGGCACGGCACTCCGATGCCATTAGGCCAAACGACTCTGGCCAAGAGCGCTGGAATCTGACCGCATTTTCGCGCTCGACGACCGGCAACTTGACCCGGTCCACTGGTGAGTGTCAAAATGTTGACACTTAACAGCAGTACCGTGTCCGGCCGACTTCATCCAATCTCTGTACCCCCACTTCAGCGAGCAATTACGTGGAGCAGGACATCCATCTCCTGATCGTTGAAGATGAAGCCGCACTACGAGAGACCACGGCCGAACGCCTGGTTGACCACAAGTACCAAGTCGTCGCGGTCGCCAGCGGAGAGGAGGCGGTCGAACGACTCAGCGAATTCGCGTTCGACGTGGTGCTGACCGATCTCCGCCTTCCAGGCATAGACGGCCGGGAAGTGCTCGGTGCCGCGATCGAGCGCTACCCCGAGATCGTGGGTATCGTCATGACTGGCTTCGGCACCGTCAAGGACGCGGTCGAGGCGATCAAACGCGGCGCGGCCGAGTTCATCACCAAGCCGTTTCAGTTCGATCAGCTCCTGCACGTGCTCGCGTCGGCCCTCGAGCAGCGCCGGCTCCGTTCAGAGAACGCGTATCTGCGGTCACAACTGGAAGACCGCTATCGATTCGAAGGGCTCGTGGGCCGCAGCCGACAGATGCGGGAACTCTTCGAACTGCTCGAGACTGTCGCGGCCAGTACCAGCACCGTGCTGGTGAGCGGCGAGACCGGCACCGGCAAGGAGCTGGCCGCGCGAGCGATACACCACAACAGCCGTCGACGAACACATCGGTTCGTCGCGCTGAACTGCAGCGCCGTCCCCGAGACGCTCCTGGAAGCCGAGCTCTTCGGACACGTGCGGGGCGCCTTTACCGGTGCGGTCGCCAACCGCGCCGGTCGTTTCGAAATCGCCGACCGCGGCACACTCTTCCTCGACGAGGTCGGCACCATGAGCGTCGCCCTCCAGGCCAAGCTGCTGCGGGTGCTGCAGGAACGGGAGCTTGAACGTATTGGCGACACCCGCACAATCAAAATCGATGTCCGGGTCATTGCCGCCACGAACGCCGACTTGCCGCAACTCGTCCAGGACGGCCTCTTCCGAGAAGATCTCTATTACCGACTGAACGTGATTCCAATCGACCTCCCGCCGCTACGAGAGCGCCGCGAAGACATCCCACTGCTCGTCCGCCACTTCGTCAACCGTCTCTCACAGCAGCAGACGCCAGCCCGCGAAGTCACGGTCACCCAGGAAGCGATGCGCCGCATGATGGCCTATGGCTGGCCTGGCAACGTTCGCCAACTCGAGAACGCGATCGAGCGCGCCTTGGCTCTCGGTGGCGAACGCACCCAGATCGATGTCGGAGATCTTCCGCCGGAACTCCAAAACTCCGCGGCGCCGGAGCAACCCGTGGCCGTCATCCTCCCGGATGGCGGCGTCGACCTGCCCGCCTACATCGCGAACGTCGAGCGCGGATTGATCTCGCAGGCGCTGAATGAGACCGACGGCAACAAACAACGCGCGGCCCAACTGCTGGGGCTGAAGCGAACCACACTTGTAGAGAAAGTACGCCGGCTACGGCCGTAGCCGGAGGGTGACACCTCGTAGAGCATGGTGGCCAGGCTCTAGCGCCGGCTACTTTGCGAACGGAAACAGCCTACCCGTCTCACTCATGTAATCCTCGTAGGCTTTGCCAAAAGTCGAGAGCATCATTGCTTCTTCATTCGGAAGGCGTACGAAGTACATCACGCAAAAGGTCATGACAACCGCCCAGCCCGCCAACCAGTTGTCGAGCAAGAGCGCCTGAGCGAGGCTGAAGAGCCAGATCGCGGCATACATCGGATGTCGGACGCGACGGTACACCCCGTGCCTTACGAGTTCGTGACCGCGTCGGGTCTCCAACGTCGCCGACCAGTTGAGGCCCAGGTCCACATGCGAACGCCAGAAGAGCCAAAGCCCGAACACCATTAGCACAACGCCGCCCGAGTGAACCCACACGGGAAGCTTGTAGTCCGCGAACGAGAACAGTGGCGTCAGCAGATAGATCACCGGAAACAGCAGGCTCGTGACGACCATGCCGGCCAACAGGGCCCTGTCGTGCAGACCAACTCGGCGGTTGATCGGTTGGTTGTGCTTCGTGAGAGTGGCAAACTTGCCGCGCGTCGTCACGTAGACCACGAATCCGATCGTGAAAACGATGTTCCAAGGCTGCGAGATCGCCAATGTGTTGTTGAGCTCAGCCGAAGCGTCTGTCGAGCCGTCCGTCCGGCCTCACGAGCCGCCCTCGGCCGAACCGTCCGAATCGTCGACCTGGCTCATCTCGCTCCGTGTGGTCACCGCCAGTGCCCGCACGAGGATCCCGGCCAGCAGCGCGAGGGTAAGGATGGTGTAGAGACGAGCATAGACAACTGGTTGAAGGTCAAGGAACAACCCACCCAACCCCGCGATGAGCGCCAGCAGCACGCCGACACAGACAAGCTCACGGCCAATGATTCTGTTGACCTCGAACCACACACGCCGGTCGGCGAGCGTCGCTTGAAGTCTGACGCCATAGAACGCATTGGGTCCGATCCTCCCCAATGCCAGCGGCACGGCGAGAGCGGAAATCAACAGGCTGACACCGGCGAAGATCATCGAGACATCCACCCTGCCATCACCCATACAAGCCTCTCCGGTGTGTCGAGCGAACGCGTGCTAGACCGGCCGGCTCTCCTGACGTAGACACCTCATGCACGACCGCCCGCAGCATCTCGGGTTCTCGCTACGTACGTACGGATGACAGACGGTGCCGTCTCCACCGGCCACACGTCGAAACCCTTCGCTTTCAGCCGATCGATCCCAGGTGCTGGCAGAAACGTTGTGATCAGTTCCAGCAAATCGCCGTCCTCGAGACGTCTGGCCTCGCGGATCACCCGATAGGCGAGCGCTCAGGCGAACAGCGGTAACGACTCGAACGACCCCTTGAGAATGGACGCCGAGTCATTGACGCCGAGCCACTCCTCGATCATCGTCGCGTAGACGCGGCGGAAGTCGGTGGTCATCTTCAGGTTGCCGTCGTCCAGATCGGTCAGGCTCGGGTGGCGGCCGTGCAGCCCGCCCTGGACTCCACTGCCGATCACAAACATCGGGGTCGCGGTGCCGTGGTCGGTGCCGAGGCTGGTGTTCTCTTCGACCCTGCGCCCGAACTCGGTGAACATCATGATCGCGACGTCGTCGGCGCGGCCGATGCGTTTGAGGTCTTCGACAAAGCCGCGGACCGCATCGGCGGTGTAGGTGAGCAGACGGGCATGAGGATCGGCCTGATGCACGTGCGTATCGAACGAGTTGCCCTGGTAGCTCACGTAGTAGAGCCGGGTGGGCATCTCGGCGTTGACGAGCGCGGCGACGCGTCTGAGCTGGGCCGAGAGCCCGCCGATGCCATAGTCGATCGGGGTGTTGTAGCCGGCGGCCGCTTCGCGCACGAACTGGGAACTCTCTACCGCGTTGGTCGCCGTGGCGGAGAGGAAGTCAAGGGCTGGATTGTCGGGCGCTGTCGGGTTCATCGCTTCAATCGCCTGCTTCTCCGCCTCGGACCCCACCCGCCGGAAGCTCCGTGGGTCGTTGAACACCAGCGGCTGATGGTTGCGCGCCTGCACCGCCAGCGACTGGCGGGTGCCGATGTTGACGATCATGTTGCCTTGGGCGTCGTGGTCATAGGCCCCGTCGGCCAGCCGTCCCAGCCAGCCCAGCGGCTCCCCACCGTTGGGCACACCGGTGTGCCAAAAGCCCATGGACGAGAAATGGGACAGACTGGGGTTGTCATAGCCACAGCCGTGGACCACACCCATCATGCCGTCCTTGTAAAGACGCTCGAACCCGACCATGGACGGGTGCAGACCAAAGCCGTCTTCTATCTTGATGGCGTCAGACTCGCGGATACCGATGTTGGGTCGCGCGCGGTAGTACTCGTCGTTACCGAACGGCACCACGGTGTTCAATCCGTCGTTGCCACCTGACAGCTCCACTACCACCAGGATGCGCTCCGGGTTCGCTTCCATGCTGGTGCCGAGGAGCGCCTCGGCGGTCAGGGCCTCGGTGGTGCGACTCATCAACAGCGGCAGACCGGCAGTCACGCCGACGCCGTAGAGCCCCTTGCGTAGAAAATCGCGTCGCGAGCATCCGCAGCGGTTGAGATGGCGAATCGTCATGGTCTTGTCTCCCTAGAGTCCCCGTCCTACGCGAGTTGGTATTCCGGCGCACTCAGCACGAGATAGAGCAGCGAGCGAAGCGCCAGTTCTTCTTGCGGGCCAGGCGCGGCGGGCAAACGGTCGCTACCCAGATCGTCCTGTAGCCGGTCGACCAGCACCGCGCGGGCGGCGGGCGCGAGCGGCACACGCAGGAAGCGGTGCACGAAATGATCGACCGCGGCCTCGACGGTGGTGGCGCCGACGCCTTGCAGCATGCCGGCCAGGTCGAGATCGGCGGTTCGGCGCGGAATGAGGTGCAGCCGATCGTAGGCCATCACATACCCCATGTAGCCGCCGTACCGCGTGTTGTAGTCTTCGTCGCGGTCGGCCATCTGGCTGGACTCAGAGTCGCCCTCTTGAGTGGCGGCCGTGATGTTCATGCCTCGATCCATACGTGCGCCGACCTGCGCGTAGATGCCCGGCAATGCGCGGTCTGGCGCCCAGAAGCCGTCGGTATCTGGCAGCAGCACCCCGCGAAACAGATTGCCTCGTTCCAGCAACAGCGCCGGGGTGATCCAGACGCGGCCGCCAGCCCAACCCGCGACGTTCGGGGGGTTGAACAACGTCTGTCCCAAACCGGCCGTCAGTCGGCCAAAGTCTGGAATCGTGGGCAGTTCCGTCAGCCCCAGCTTGCGATACGTCGAGACCACCAGATGCACCGGGCTCTTGATCTGGGTGGCGTACGAGGCCGGGCTGTAGAAGTCTCTGGACAGGAAGATGCGCCGCAGCAGCGGCCGCAACTCGTAGCCGGACTCGCGGAAAGTCTCGGCCAGAGCCGTCCGGATACCATCGTCCAGGTCCTCGCGCACGAAATACCGATACAACTTGGCACCGATGTATTCCGCCGTCACCGGGGTATCGAGAATGATGTCGATGATGTCGTCGCCGTCCCAAGCGCCAGTGCGACCCAGAAACGTCTTCTCGTCGTCGTCGTGGGTCGCCGCGTCGAATTGGAACTCGAGCACGTCGTTCGTCCACCCGGTGAAGGCGCGGGACGCCTCGCGGATGTCCTGTTCCGAGTAGTTGCCCACCCCCATCGTGAACAGCTCAAGCAGCTCTCGCCCGAAGTTCTCATTGGGATGGCCCTTCCGATTTTCGCCATTGTCCAGATACACCAGCATCGCCGGATCGGTCAGAATCCCCGACAAGAGGTCGCCGAAGCTCTCCCCCGCGTTAGCGCGCAGCATCTCGTTCTGCCGGAGCATCATCCGCGTGTCGCGGACCTTGGTGTTGCCGGTCGCGAAATGCCCGTGCCAGAACAGGGTCAGCTTCTCTTCGAGGGGACGGCGGGTGACGAGCATCCGCTCCGCCCACCAGACCGCCAGCCGCTGGGTCTCGATGGCATTCGACCGCAGCCCGAAGAAGAACTTGTTGACGACCGGCTGGAGCCGACGTGACTCGCCCTCCGGCAGCACCTCGACCCCCATTGACACGCCGGTCTCACGCGCGATGCGCACGGCGTCGGCCCGACTCTTGGGGAACGGGTCCATCGCGGCGTCCCAGATGGGAGAGGCCTCAAAGGCGGGTGTCGCGCTGTTGTCGACGTCGGCGAAGTTGACCAGCTCGTCGACCGCCTGCTCAGGCGTCATCGCCGCTAGCCGCTCGATCTCGGCCGGCGTGGCCCCAAATCCCGCGCGCTCTATCAGATGCGCCGCCTTGTCGTAGTCCCAATCGGTCGCCGCGATCGGGTGCAGATCGTTGACCCAGCCCGCCGGGCCTGACCCGGCCGCGGTAACCACGGCGACCGCCACGGCGGCCAGCAAAGCGCCGCCGAAAATCCAGGACACGGGCCGTATGAGCGCCTGACACCAGCAGACAGAGCCAGGGGCACCCGGTTCGAAGTCGCTACGCGTCGAATGCACCGCCTTCATCGGCGACCTCCGGTAGGAAAGGAACGGTTGTTCAAACGCCGATCATACGTCAAGCACGGGTAGGATCGGCCGATCCGCGCATTCGAGGCAGGGCGGTTTCCTGACGAGGCGTTCGTCTGGCAAGGCGCAAGGAGGGAGCAGCCAGGCGGGCTGAGACCGACGAAGCAACGACGTCCAGGCGGATGCCTCGTCAGGAAACCGGGTCTCGGTGGACGGTGTCGGTGGTGAATGCGGACGTGCACACCGCCACATATTCGGCCCCACCCGGATCGGGGCTGCTGTAGCGCACCCATTCACCTGGTGCCGTCACCACGGCCTGGCCGGCCCGCACGTCGCACGAGCCCGCTTCGTGCTCGACCCGCAGCATCCCCCGAAGCACGACTGTGATCTCTTCGAACTCTCTGGACGCTGTCCCGGCTCGAGCCACCCCTCCGGCGACACCATGCGCGCCACGCTCACCCCATCGTGACCGCTGTTGACACGTCCGGCGTACTCCTCGATCCGCTTCGGGAGATTGCCCGCCGCCTGGATGACCGTCGGACTCTCGATCACTCGGGGCATGCATGCCTCACGGCCTCGGTTTGACGAACCGGCACTGACGGCGGGGGACCGTCAACCTGGAAATGGTCACGAATGATGCCGCGCAACTCGTCAATAGAGCCGGCGTGATTGATCGCAATGCGAAGCCGCGACCCACAGCCAAACCCCTTGGTGTACCACGACCCCAGCGCCCGCAGCTTGTTGATGACCCACCGCTCACGGGTGGCGGCGCTCCGGCGCTTCGGTCCGGCCTTCAGGTTCGCCTCGGCGCGGTGGCGAAACCCCTGCGCCTCGTCCTGGCCCTCTGACAGCAGCAGGTCGATATAGGTCAGCAGGAACCGACCGCGGTCCTCCGACGGCACGGAGGACGCTGTTTCCCCGCACCGCAGCCGGTGGGCCTGCTCGAAGATCCAGGGATTGCGCAACGCGCCCCGCCCCACCAGCACCCCGGCCACCGCCGTGTCCCGCATCCGATCCACGGCATCTTCCGGCGCCACGCAGTCGCCGCTGCCAAACACCGGAATGGACACCGCGCGGGCGACGTCGTCGATGAGACCCCAATCGGAACGACCGGAATAGGACTGTTTCGCAGTTCGCCCATGCACCGCAATGGCGGCGGCCCCGGCCTGCTCCATCAGTCTCGCCACGGCCGGTGCGTTGACATGGTCGTCGTCCCACCCGGCTCGCATCTTGACGGTCACGGGAATGGACACGGCCTCAGTCATCGCCGCCACGACGGTCGCCGCATGTTCCGGCGTCCGCATCAAACTGCATCCGGCTTGGTGCTTGGCGATCTTTGGCACCGGGCAACCCATGTTCACATCCACCATGTCGGCGCCCAGCCCCTCGACGATGCGGGCCGCCTCGGCCATCGTCTCCGGCGCGCCGCCGAAGATCTGAATCGACACCGGTCGCTCTTCTTCCGTGTACTCCGCGTATTCGAGGGTCCGATCGATACCCCGCACGAGCCCTTCCGAGCTCACCATCTCGGTCACCACGAGCCCGCACCCGCCGCGGCGCTTCACCAGCCGCCGGAACGCCGTGTCGGTCATGCCGGCCATCGGCGCCAGCGCAAACGGCGACTCCAACGTGACCGACCCGACTTTGACTGCTGCAGGTTTCACGGTCTCTATTCTAGAGTGGTTTCCTGGCGAGGCGTTCGTCTCAAGCAACGTACGACAGGGTGCTTCCGGTCGAGGCTTCACGCGCCAGAGGACCAGCCGGAAGAGCGCGAGGAGGGAGCAAACAGGCTAGTACGCCTTGACGTCGGCGGCGTCGACCTCGACCGACACGGCTTGGCTGATCAGGTCGACTGACAGGACGAGCCTGGCGTGAGCGCCCTTGCGAACGAGGCGACCGACCACCCCCTTGAGCGCGCCATGCACCACTTCGACCAGCATCCCCTCGTGAATGAGCGGGCACGGGTCGTACTGCAGCTTGGTGTCGACCAGACGCCGGATGTTCTCAAGCTCCGCCGACGCGATGGGGGCCGGCTCGCCATCGAACGACACGATGTTCACGACACCGGTGCAGCGGAGAATACCCAACCGCTGCGCGGTATCGAACCGCGCGAAGCAGTAGCCGGGAAACAGTGGCCAGGCGATTTTCTTGCGTCGGTCCTTCCACCGACTCCACCGGGTGATGGTCGGCAGAAACGTCTCGATCTGCTTGCGTTCGAGCTGTTCGCGCACGACCTGTTCGTGCCGCGACCGGGTCCAGAGCGCGAACCAGGGAGCCGCCTCGACGGCAGCCTCTGGTGAGAGGGGCACAGCAGTCACGTCCGGAAGAGGAGTCGTCACGTGGGGCGTTTGGCCTCAGACACCACTGGCCGCCGCCCGAGCGGCCACAAACGCCTCGTAGATTTGTCTCAACGTGTCATCCTTCCAGTCGATGATGGCCGCCTCGCGCAAGTCCGCCAAGTAATCATTGAGCTCTTTGTCTTGCCGGCTCTCGGCGACGGAATTGACGATACTGGCTCGAATCTCTTCGAAGTCCATCGGCGTCGCCGGGGTCATCGCCTCGAGCTTCAAAATCTGATAGCCGGCTGCCGTCTGTTCGACCACACCCACGTCGCCGACTTCGAGCTGCTCGACGCGCGCGCGCACCGCCTCGGCCAGATCCGTCATGTTGATCGGCCCAATCTGACCGCCATTCGCTTTCGACGCAGCCGTGGACACTTCGGACGCCACCCGCGCGAAGTCTTCACCTGCCAGCACCCGGGCGTGCGCGGCCTCGGCCGTCGCGGCCGCGCGTTCGGCGCCGGCCGTCGCGAGGGGCCCGGTGCCTTCCGGCGTGGCAACCACGATCTCGCGGAGTGTAACGGTCGCCGGGGTGGTGAACTCGTCCAGGTGCTCGTCGTAGTATTCCCGGGCCTCGGTCCCCGTCATCACGATGCGACTGTTCACCTCCGCGTTTTGCACCTGCTGGATGAGCATCTGTGTTTCCATTATTTCCCGCAACGTGAGCAACGTCATCCCTTCGGTCTGGGCGAGTGCGGCGACGAGCTCCTCGTCATCGAAATCGTTTTCCACCTTGATGCCGTCGACGATCTCGTCAAACTGATCGTCGCTCAGCGAAAAACCCATCTCGCGGCCTCGCTGCTCCAGCAGCATGTTGTCCACGATATTGGAGAAGAGCTCTGGCGTCGACTCCTGCATGACCCGCCGCAGTTCGGCGTCGGTCTGCGGTGGGGTCAGGAGGCCTTGCACGGCGGCAATCTGCGCCTGCTCAAGGTCAGTCTGCGTCACCAGGTCGCCATTGACCGTCACCAGGATTCGTTGGACGACGAGGGCCCCGGGCGCGTTCGAAGACAGGCGAGGAACCGCCTCGTCTGGCGCCGATTGCGCCTGGGCCACACCGGTCCCCAGGACGGCCACCGCGACCATGATTCCAAAAGTGCGTGTCTGCATACCAGTACCCCTTGTCACGATTCTATCGTTTCCAAGCCGCGCAACTCCACCAGCAGGTCGCCAACCCGCGCCAGCAGCTGCGCCGGCCCTTGCCGATCTCGCTCGGCTCGCTGGAAGTCGACGCGAGAGAACCCGGTGCGTACGTCCTCGGTACGAGCTCGAGCGGTCCACCATGACAGATGACCGGACCCCGTGGGCTTGCCCTGCTCTTGCAGGTCCATGGTGAGCATGGACGGCGGCTTGAGCAGGACATCCGCGCGCCGCTCGACGAACCGAATCAGCCGCACCGGATCCACCGTCGTCGTGGGCCTGAACTTTAAGACGATCAGTTGTCCGTTCCGGTCGAGCGATTCCACGCCCAGGTGGTCAGCCAGCACACGAATGCGCCCGTACTCAACCAGGGTGGCGACCGATTGCGGAATCGGACCATAACGGTCACACAGTTCATCGAGCAACGCCGCGAGGTCAGGCTCGACGCGGGCGCCGGCCACCCGGCGATACACGCTCAGACGCTGGTTTGTGTCGGGCACGTACTGTTCTTCGATTTTGAGGTCGAGGTTGAGGTTCACGGTAGCCCGTTGCTCGTCCTCGAACTCTTCTCCTTTGAGTTCCCGCACCGTCTGTTCGAGCAGCTTGACGTAGAGGTCAAACCCGATCGATTCGATATGGCCGCTCTGCTCGCCGCCCAGGAGGTTGCCGGCCCCGCGAATCTCGAGGTCGAGCGCGGCAATCCGGAAGCCGCTCCCGAGGTCGCTGAACTCGCGGATGGCGGTGAGCCGCTGGCGGGCCACCGGCGACAGCGACCCCTCCGGCGGCACCAGCAGATACGCGTAGGCTCGTCGGTCCGAGCGTCCGACCCGCCCCCGCAGCTGATAAAGCTGCGCGAGACCGAACCGTTCTGCGTGGTTGATGATGATGGTATTCGCGTTCGGAATGTCCAACCCGTTCTCGATGATCGTGGTGGCCAGCAGCACGTCGTACTTGTGCTGCACAAAGTCCACCATGCAGCGTTCGAGCTGACCTTCCGGCATTTGCCCGTGCGCCACGGCGATCCGCGCGTCCGGCAAGAGTCTCGTCAGGAGCTCGCCCATGGCGTAGATGGACGTCACCCGGCTGTGCAGGAAGAACACCTGACCGCCACGTTCGAGCTCCGTGCGGATGGCTCGCGCCACGACCTGGTGGTCAAAGCGGACGACGTTGGTCTGGATGGCCTGGCGGTCCTTGGGGGGGGTCTCGATCACCGACATGTCGCGAATCCCGACCAGCGACATGTTCAGCGTGCGCGGGATCGGCGTGGCGGTCAGGGTCAGGACGTCGACGCGGTGCCGCATCTGCTTGATGCGCTCCTTGTGGGCCACCCCGAAGCGCTGCTCTTCATCCACGATAAGGAGGCCAAGGTCGCGGAACTGAACATCCTTCGACAGCAGTCGATGGGTCCCGACGACGATGTCCAACTTGCCGTTCGCCAGTTCCTCGAGCGACTGCTTCTGCTCGGCCCGCGTCCGAAACCGGCTGACCAGGTCGATTCGGACGGGAAAGGCCGCAAACCGGTCGGTGAACGTCTTGTGGTGTTGGAAGGCCAGGACCGTCGTCGGGGCGAGGAACCCGACCTGTTTGCCGTCCATCACCGCCTTGAACGCCGCCCGCATGGCCACTTCTGTCTTGCCATAGCCGACGTCGCCACACAGCAACCGGTCCATCGGTGTCGACCCTTCCATGTCGAGCCGGATGTCGGTGACGGCTGTCTGCTGGTCGACGGTCAGTTCGTACTCGAAGGCGTCGTCAAATTCCCGGTGCCAATGGGTATCGACACTGAAGGCATGCCCCGACACCGCCTTGCGGGCCGCATACAACTTGAGCAACTCTTCGGCCATGTCCCGCATGGCGCTGCGAACCTTGGTTTTGGTCTTCGCCCACGACGTGCCGCCGAGGCGGTCGAGCGTCGCCTTCGTCGACCCGGTGTATTTCTGAAGCAGGTCGAGCTGTTGCACCGGCACGAACAACTTGTCCTGGCCGCCATACTGCAGTTCCATGAACTCATGCTGCTCGAGCCCGACCCCAATTTGCTTCAGACCGACAAACATCGCGACGCCATGGTCCACGTGCACCACATGGTCGCCAACCTTGAGATCACGAAAGTCGGAGAAGAACGCACGGGCGGGGCCCGTGCGACGTGCCCGCACGCGCCGGTCTTCGTCAAACAGGTCCGGCTCGGCAAAGAGCTGCAGCTCGGCGTCGGGGAGCCTGAAGCCGCGGGTGAGCTGTCCCGTCGCCACGAGTAACGCCGCGCCCATGGTCTCGTCCGCCTGATCGATCGACAGCGCCCGCAGGTCATAGTCCGCCAGCAGCTCGATCACACGCTCGGCACGACCCGGGGTGCCAGCCACGAGCAATGCGGTCTCGCCACGTTCGCGAGTCCGGGTAATCTCGGCGGCCCAATCGGCGAGCCGTCCGTGGAATTCGACGACTGGCTGACACGCCACATGCCGCACGGTGTCCGCGGTGTCCTGGTCCTCCCACAGCTGCTCCAGCCGGGTTGCGGCGTCGAGCCACGTGTCGAGCGTTGGCCAGTCGACGAGTAACTCCTCGGGAGACAGCACGGTCTCACCCCGCTCCTCGGCGTCGGCGAACCCCGAGGCCGCCTGCGACAGACGCGCTTCGATGACCCCCCGCGATTCGTCAGCTTCAGACAGGAAGATACGGCCCGCCGGCACCCCGAGCAGGTAGTCCGCGAGCCAGGCCGATCGGTCAGGCTCAGCCCCGTTGAGGTCCGCGTCGCGCTCAAAGGTCTCCCGCAGCGGCAGAATATCGGCGCGGTCGAGGGTCTCGGTGGACCGCTGCGTCGCCGGGTCGAACCGGCGCAGCGACTCGAGGCTGTCGCCGGCAAACTCGGCGCGGATGGGTTGATCATGGCCGGCTGGAAAGAAGTCGACCACCCCGCCACGAATACAGAATTCGCCGTGGGCGTCGACGGGATCTTCCGGCGTGAACCCCGCATCCGCCAGCTGATCACTCAGGTCGGGTGGTTCCAGCAGCGCCCCCACCGCGAGGCTGTAACCGGCCTGAAGCAATCGAGCGGGTGGGCTCACGCGGGGCAGCAGCGCGGCGGCAGCAATCACGACAACTCGAGCCGACCCGCCGGCGAGACCATGCAGCGCGCGTCCGCGCGCCGCCGCGACTTCGAAATGAGGCGCGAGCCCACGGTAGGGGTCGACCTCATGGGACGGGCACGGGAGCACATGCAAACGCAGCTGGTGGTCCGACAACCCTTCCAGCCCGCCAAGAAAGAAGCGAATGTCGGCGACCGCCTGTTCCACGGCGGCGTCGTTCGGTACGATGACGGCCGTCACGCCGTCGGCGGCCGTCGCCGCCACCGCGAACCCCTTCGCGGCCGCCGACAGACCGGACAATGGACGTCCGCCGCCGCCAAAGCCGGCCGCCGAGGCCGCCCGCTTGAGCACCGCTTGCAGCGTCAGAGATGTCGTAGGCACGAGGCACTCGGGTCAAGGCCGCAGGGCACGTTCAGAACCGGATGGAACCCGGCCGGTCCGACCGGCTCACTCGGTTGGCGCGTCTTCGGCCGCCGGTGGGCTCGGAGCAGTCGTCGCCGGGGCCGGGTCGACGGCTGGGGCTGAGACCGAGCCAGTGGGGGTCGAGTCATCGGTGTCCGGTTTGAACCGCACGTTGTCGGAGAAGCTCCACTCGTGACGTGGCCGGTAGATGCCCACGTCCTTCGTCCTGGACTTCACGCGAAACGTGTAGAGCAAGCGGTGGTAGTCGTAGGAGAATCCGTCGCGCTTGTGCGCCGCGACATCGAGCTTGTACGTACCCCCGACCAAATCGAGTCGGTCGATGACAAACGAGACGGTGGCGTCGCCCTCCAATGATTCGGACGTCATCTCTTCGATATGGGTGTTGGTCCCGTAACAACACACCCCATCGTTGCTGAAGATGCTGATCCCGAACGCGAAGTCGTCGACTTCAACGGGCGCGCTCACCTGCATGCGAATTGTCATTCGCTCGCCGGTGTGAAAGACGTGCGCCGGCCCATGGTCTCCCTCGAGCGTCACTTGATCGATCCGCACCCCGCCAGAGCCCCATCGGCCCTCTTTGGCCACGAACATGTTGTCGGGCTGGGTATCGTCGTCCGCCGCGTCGGTCTCGGTCTCGGCCCCGACCTCGCTCACCCGCCCCGGCTCCTGTTCCGGCACATCGTTCGGCTCCGGCGCGGTTGCGACCGGCTCGGTGACGACCGGCTCGGGCGGGGCCGACACCGGCGTCTGTTGGACCTTCGCGTCCTGGGCGGCGAGCAGCAGATCCTCGGCCACCTCGACGTCGGACAGATACATTTGTACGACTCGCTTGGGGTCGCCGACGAGGCGGTTTTCGCCAGCGTCGATCCACAGCGCTTCGTCGCAGAAGCGCTCGACCATCGACAACCCATGGGTGACCAGCAGAATGGTCTTGCCCCGCCGTTTGAACTCGGCGAACTTGTCGAGGCACTTCAGACTGAAGCCCTCGTCTCCCACCGCCAGCACTTCGTCCACCAGCAGGATGTCGGGGTCGACGTTGATCGCCACGGCAAACCCCAGCCGCATGTACATCCCTGAGGAATACGTCTTGACCGGCGCGTCGATGAACGCTTCCATCTCAGCGAACTCGACGATCTCGTCGAATCGACTCGTGATCTCGCGCCGCGACAGCCCCAACATGATGCCGTTGATGAAGACGTTCTCGCGACCGGAGATCTCGGGATGAAACCCGGCCCCCAACTCGATGAGGGCCGACACGCGGCCGTCGACCCGCACGGCCCCGATGGTCGGTTTGGTGATCCCGGCCACCAGCTTGAGTAGCGTACTCTTGCCCGACCCGTTGCGTCCGATGACCCCGTAGGTGACGCCCTTCCGGATCGTGACCGACAGGTCGTTCAGCGCGCGGAACGACTCCTCAGGGCGCAAGTCCTTCGCCAGGCTGCCGGTCAGCAACGCGCTCTTGAGCGTCGCGTATCGTCGCGAGTGTCCGTGCCGCCGGTACATCTTCGTGACGTGGTCGATCTCGATCGCCGCCATGGATCCGTCTCTACACTTCCTCCGCGAACGAGTCGCGGAGCCGGTCGAACAACCAGTATCCCAGCACGAAGAGCGCGCTGCCGGCCACACCCAGGGCGAGCAACCATTTCCAGTGACCGAACGGGCCGGGGTAGAAGAGGATCTCCTGATACGAGATCACCAGGTGAGCGAAGGGGTTGAAGTAATCCATGTAGAACTTCGCCCGGTCCGACAGGAATGACATGGGGTACAGAATCGGCGTCGCGAAAAACCACAGTGTCAATATGTTCGACAGCAGATCCTTGATGTCTCGAAAGTGGACCGTCAGCGCGGCCAACACCATCACCAGGCCCAAGGTGAGGATGAACTGGACCGCCAGGACGAAGGGGAACCACACCAGCTCGGACAACTGCAGCGGCATCGAGTAATACAGGAGAAACGCGAGCAGAATCGGCAAACCCAGCAGGAAATGCACCATGTTTGAGATCACCGCGACCACCGGGAGGATCTCGGCCGGGAACATGACCTTCTTGATCAGGTTGCCGTTCATGATCAAGACGTTGGCGCCGTCCGACAGGGACGAGGAAAACCAAGTCCACGGCAACAGGCCGCAGAACAGAAAGACCGCGTACGGCTCGGTCGCCAACTCCTCACCGCGGGGCATCACGTAGCTAAAGACGAACGAGTAGACCAGCAGCAGGAGTAGCGGGTTGACGAACGACCAGAAGAACCCGAGCACGGACCCGCGATAGCGGGCCTTCAGCTCGCGGGTGACAAGGATCTGAACAAGGCCCCGGTGGCGGAACAGCTGCCGCAGATTAGCCAGCATGGACTTCGAGCACGACGACGGTCACGTTGTCGGGTCCTCCGCCGTCGTTCGCTCCCTTGATCAGGGCGTGGCAGACGGCGTCGAGGTCAGCATGTTGCTGCAGCACCTCGCCAATCTGGTCATCGGTCAGCACGGCGAACACGCCGTCTGAACACAACAGCAACCGGTCCCCTGGTGCCAGCGACAGTTCACGGATGTCGACCTCCAGCTCTTCCGAGCCGGAGAGCGCGCGCGTCACGATGTTGCGCCAGGGATGCGCGCGCGCCGCGCTTTCGGTGAGCGTGCCCGCCCGGATCTGTTCTTCGACCCAGGAGTGGTCGCGAGTCAATTGCTCGAGCTGTCCCTTCTG
>Ga0066376_10002707_pt1 | contig 16353 bp, 17 predicted proteins | sample Knorr_S15_td_Bot_FD_77009 | JGI IMG/M metagenome (GOLD analysis project Ga0066376, IMG submission 77009) | Marine microbial communities from Southern Atlantic Ocean transect - Knorr_S15_td_Bottom_ad_5009_LV_A | ecosystem: Environmental > Aquatic > Marine > Oceanic | place: Southern Atlantic... | reverse complement strand
TACGTGTATTTTTACCCACGTGGATCATCTTGGTTCCCGTATCCGCCACCTGCTTGTTCCGCGTCAACGCGACGGAATAAAACTCGCCGATGGAATGATCGCCCTGGAGGATCACGCTCGGATATTTCCAGGTGATCGCAGAGCCGGTTTCCACCTGGGTCCACGATATCTTTGCGTTCTCGCCTTTGCAGATACCGCGCTTGGTCACGAAATTATAGACGCCGCCCACGCCATTCTTATCGCCGGGATACCAGTTCTGAACCGTGGAATATTTGATCTGAGCGTCTTTTAATGCGATCAGTTCCACTACAGCAGCATGCAATTGATTTTCATCGCGCATTGGCGCGGTACAACCTTCGAGGTAACTTACATACGCGCCTTCGTCTGCAATGATAAGCGTTCGTTCGAACTGCCCTGTGCCGGCCGTATTGATTCGAAAGTAAGTGGACAACTCCATGGGACACCGCACACCGGGGGGCACATAACAGAAAGAACCGTCGGTGAAGACGGCGGAATTCATCGTCGCAAAGAAATTATCTCGATACGGGACAACAGACCCCAGGTATTTTCTGATAAGTTCAGGGTGGTTCTCAGCCGCCTCGGAGAAGGAACAGAAGATGATACCCAATTCGGATAATTTTTCTTTAAAGGTGGTATGCACCGATACACTATCGAATACGACATCTACAGCGACACCAAGGAGCATCTTCTGCTCTTCGAGCGGAATACCGAGCTTGCTGTAGGTCTCCAACAGTTCAGGATCTACTTCGTCCAGGCTGGCGTATTTCGGTGTGTTCTTCGGCGCTGCGTAATAGATGATATCCTGAAAATCAATCGGTTTGTACTCCATGAATTGCCACTTGGGCTCCTTCATGGTCAGCCAGTGTTCATAAGCTTTAAGACGCCATTTCAATAGAAAATCCGGCTCGTTTTTCTTGGCCGAAATGAACCGGATGATCTCTTCGGTCAGGCCCGGCGGCGCCGTGTCCATCTCGATGTCGGTTACCCAACCATCTTTGTATTCCTGATCCGCTAATATATCTATAGTATTCATACCTTACTCCCTTTCTACTGCTTTGGTGTACCGGCGTTACACTTTGACTTCGGGCACCGCCTACAGATCCATAATATCTTGAGACACCTGTTCCATGACATCCATAACCTGCACTTCATCCTGTAGCAGTTCAAACAGTGAAATCTGGTCGAGCATACGAGAAATATATCGGGATAAAGTAATCCACACCGGTCGTATGCCGCAGGACCCTAAATGAATACATGCATCCAACTGACCGGGAAAATGATCGCAGAGATGGCTGTCGGGGCTGGTCAATACGATCCCTTCTTCCGTACTCAACGATCTCAGCACCTCACCCACCAGGATGGATTGAGGTTCACGCGTCAATGTAAACCCGCCCTTGATGCCTCGAATACTCTGAACCAGACCGGCCTTTCGGAGGATCACCAGGAGTTTGGTTACATAGTCAGTTGACAGCCCTTCCTGCTCTGCAATGGCCCGGCCTGACAGCGGTACCTCTCCATAGTGACGGGCTAGCTGTACAATGCAGCGCAATCCATATTCTTCCTGTGCGGTAACTTTCATTATATAGCTCCTTATGCGCTTCAATATATAAAACAGGACAAAGTTGTCAAGTATAAATATGACTTTTTTGTCCGGTTTTTAAATCCGTACTTCATACCCTAGATGCCATACGTCAGCCCGGCGGCTGAAACAATTCGAGAGGAATCCCGTCGGGGTCCATCAGGTACAATGCCCAACCTCCTTTGTTGGGCCCCTGATCGAGATAAACCGGTTCGCTTACAAACCCCTCAACGCCGGCTCCTTTTAGCTTTTTGTATAATGCCTCGAGGTCGTCCACAAAATAGGCTATGTGGCTGCTGCCCGGATTATTGGGCGACAGATCCTGTGAGACCCCGGCCGGGTGTTTGTACTGAAATAACTCCAGGTGATGGTCGGTCCCTGGGATAGACAGCAGGACCGCATGAACAACGGCATCAGGAAAACCGATAATTGCCCGAAAATATTCCGTGGTTACCGCCGGTCTTTCATGGACGATTTCAAATCCGAGCAGGTCTTTATAAAATGCGAGAGATCGAGTCATATCCTTGACGGTATAACAGGTATGATGCGCCCCGGTGATGCCCATGGGAAACCCCTTTTGGAATTGGTGATTTTGTGATTGCCACTATGCGTCATCGAAAGTAATGAACACCACTTCGATGCATTATTTAGAACGTGCTTCGCTCACTATACTTTTTAGTGATTTGTCCTGGTGATCTGCCTCATTATATCGTACGTATTCCACTTGACAAGGATAAAATAAAATGATACCGTCGATATAATCTAAGCTATAAAATATCTGCGATTCGCACAGGGAGAAATATGTCTGAATTACTCAATGTACATGATGTACCGGGTACGACGGCTCATGATGCCATCGTTGGCCAGGGTTACTTTCCGGTGATCACATCGCTTGAAAATAATGATGTGTTGATTGTCCACCGCGGGGGGGCCGGGCATATCGGACTCAGCGGTCGATTGGATGTAATCCGGTCTATAGATGGTGGAGAAACATGGGGGGAACCGGTTACGATAGCCGATAGTGATCGAGATGACCGTAACCCTGCCTTTGGCCTTGCACAGGATGGCACGGTGGTGCTGGCCTATCACTGGCAGGGAAATTATAACGCAAACGGGGAGTGGAATCCATCATTACATAATACGGATATCCGTGTGGTCTTCTCAACAGATGGTGGCCAGACATGGACGGATGACGATCTGATTAATTTTACGCCGATCAACAGCGCCTCTCCATTCGGAAAAATACACAACATAGATGGTATCTTACATATGTTGATCTACAGCGGATCGGTTATGGGGGATACGACCGACACCCTGAGAGTCGGTCCGGCTACGACGCCTACCTATATTCTCAGGTCTACAGATCATGGTCGTACCTGGGGAGATCCTACCCTCGTAGCCCTCGGACTGAATGAATCGGATATGGCGGTTCTCCCAAACGGCAGATGGCTGTTTGTTGCACGATCCGAGGAGAATGACGAGCAAGCAATATATACGTGTATATCGGATGATCAGGGCCGTACCTGGCAACTGTTGGGGCGGGTGACCGAGCCCTCGGAACATCCACCTGACCTGACTCTTTTATCCAATGGGTGGCTCCTCCTTCTGTTCGGCCGAAGGCATCCGCCCTATGGCGTTCAAGGGCTGATCAGCAGAGACGACGGTTTGACCTGGGATGCCCGCCGCCTCGTCCTTGACGACACCCTGCCCGGAGGCGATATCGGTTATCCGTCCACCGTTCGTCTGGAAAACGGAAGGCTAATCACCGCCTATTACACCGCAGGAACTTCAGAAAAAAAGTGGGATATTTATACTGCTACACAAACGGCCTGCAAGGTGGTATGTTATAATGAAGATGCGTTGATAGAGGCATGGGGAGGGTAGGCAGGTGGGCAATCACCAACTCACCAACTCACCAACTCACCAACTCACCAACTCACCAACTCACCAACTCACCATTTACCTATGAATCTTGGCATTGAAAATCGAATCGCCATTGTGGGTGGCGCAAGTAAGGGACTTGGCCGGGCCTGTGCGGAACGGCTGGCAGCCGAAGGGGCGAACCTGACCGTCTGTGCCCGGAACGAAGCGGATCTGGAGGCAACCGCCGATGCCATCCGGCAATCCACCGGGCGATCTGTACTGGCTGTTGCGGCGGATTGGAGCAACGCGGAGGATATTGACCGGACGGTAGAAGAAACGATTCGGACGTACAACCGGCTTGATATCCTGGTACACAACACCGGAGGACCACCGCCGGGTGAATTCTCAGATCATCCAGATGAACACTGGCAGGCAGCCTTCGAACTTCTTCTGTTTTCTGCCATTCGTATGTATCGGGCCGTTACCCCTCATATGCAAAAGAATCATTGGGGGCGAATCATCAATATCGCTTCGATTACGGTCAAGGAACCTTGGGAATCACTCATCCTGTCGAATGTATTCCGATCCGGCCTGGTCAGTCTGGCCAAGACGATTTCCAGAAAATTGGCGGCGGATAACATCCTGATCAACACGGTTTGTCCCGGACTCTACCTGACCCAGCGAATGGAAAATGTTCTGAACAATCAGGCGGTAAAAAGTGGGCGGACGCTTGATGAGGTGATGGCCGAATATACGGCAGAAATTCCGGTTGGACGTATGGGCGAACCGGAAGAACTGGCCAATCTGGTGGCCTTTTTTGCTTCCGAGTCAGCCAGTAATATCACCGGGACTGCCGTGCAGGCAGATGGCGGTGCGGTTAAAAGTGTCCTGTAAAAAAAGGAAAAATCATGTGTGGACGATACTCATTAGCTGCGGATAAAACCACTTTTTCCATGACCTTTCCCGACTTTCATATCCCGGAAGCTTTACCTCCTCGATTTAATATCGCCCCTACGCAACCGGTCCATGTGGTGGGGAATAACCGAAACCGGGAGATCGAGCTGTTTCATTGGGGATTGATCCCCTATTGGGCGAAGGAGCGTTCCATTGGGAATAAAATGATCAATGCCCGAGCGGAAACACTGGCTGAAAAACCATCTTTCAAACATGCCTTCAAACGGCGAAGGTGCCTTGTTCTGGCCGATGGATTTTATGAATGGCAACGAGACCAGGTAAGTAAAACGAAAACGCCGATGCATATCCGTATGAAATCCGGACGTCCATTCACTTTTGCGGGATTATGGGAATCCTGGAAAGACGAAGACGGCGTACCGCTGTTGTCTTGCACAATCATCACGACGGAACCCAACGAGCTAATGGAAAAAATCCATAACCGGATGCCGGTGATTCTTCATTCAGATGATTATGATGAATGGCTGTCTGCCGGCGAACGTCCGCCCGAAAGTCTTCAGCATCTTCTCATGCCTTATGAGGCGGATGAAATGACGGCCTATCCGGTCTCGACGCTGGTGAATAGTCCGGTTAATGAGTTACCGGAATGTATGGAACCGGTGGGGGAAGCGTTGTGAATTATGAATGATGAATGATGAATGGTGTGATTCGTAACTAATACCATTTGTCAGATTAAAAACCAAATATAAATGGTTATAATTGACTGGAAACAATTAGGTTTTAAATCATAATTCATAAATTATAAATCAACAATTGGTAGACTATATCCCTCCCTCAGTGGGGATATAGAGGGATTCCATTATGACGTGTAAATATGTTTCCTTTCTCGGCATTGTGGCTTGCAGCTTATTTGGTATGGCCGTCGTTTTAAATGCAGAGCAGAACGGATTGGTTAACAGGGTAGGCAAAATGCTGCCCGCAGACGCAGTGCCGTTAGAGCAACAGGTGTACCGGTATATGGCACGGGAGCCGGAGACCCTGGATGTCAGCGTGGCGCTGGACCGGGCGGAAAACAGTGAGTTTTTATTTGAACGGTTGTTGTTGTTTGATCAGAATAATGATCTGATCCCCGGAGCGGCGGAGCGATGGGATGTATCGGAGGACGGCCTGACCTGGACCTTCCATATCAGGCCGAACAGCCGTTGGAGTGACGGACGACCCGTCACAGCCCAGGATTTTGAATATACCTTCAGACGATTGCTCGATTCATCTGTCGGGAACCGGCTGGCGTTTCTGTATTACGACATCAAAGGCGCTCAGGCATATAATACCGGAGGGAACACCCCGCCTGTTGATCTCGGCGTCCGGGCTGTGGATGACCTTACTTTCCAGATCATGACAGAGAAGCCCAGTCCCTTTATACCCTATCTGGCAGCTTTTCAAGGCTCTTCCCCCGTTCCCGCCTGGCAGGTGGAAAAATACGGCCGGCGATGGACGGATGCGGGTAATTGCGTATCTAATTCTTCATACCTGCTCGTCGATTGGCGTGCCGGTGATCGGATAATTTTCGAATTGAACCCCGGCTATTCGGGGCCGAATAAAGGGTCTGTTGAACGGATGGTCGAAATCTTCACGGTGCCCGGATCAGCTCAGGCGGTCCTCGCCTATGAAAATAATGAGATAGACCGAACCTCCGTTACCGTCGAGGATATCGATCGGATACGCCGTGATCCCGTATTAGGCAAGCAACTGTACACTTTTCCTTATTTTGCGACCACCTATTTGATCATGCAGACCCAGCAGGAGCCGTTTAATGATGTGCGGGTACGCCGGGCATTTGCCCATGCTATCGACCGCGAGGCGCTTTGCAGGGTCGTCCATCGGGGGATGCATCAACCGGCTTATAGTATGCTACCAAGCGGTTTTTCAGCCAGTGCGGGGGATAAGTATAAATCCGCTCAGGTATATAATCCGAGCCGGGCAAGACGTCTATTACAGGAAGCCGGTTACCCGGAAGGACGCGGTTTCCCGCATGTCGAGTTTTTTATCACCGGTAAAACATCGCGAGAGGTACAGGCGATCCAGAATATGATCAAGCAGGTGTTGAATGTAGAAATAGAAATCGGTACCCTGGAATCCAGAGCCCTGGGTGAACGCATGTATAATTATGAGGTCCCGATGACTCTTTTATCATGGTGGTTCGATTATCCTGATCCGCATAATATGTTGACCGCCCCCTGGCGCAGTCGTCCAAAAGGGTTCGGGCGTCAGGACTGGATTCATCCTGCGTTCAATGACTATGTGGACCGCGCGGCCCATGAGCTTGATCCGGAGAAGCGGCTGGCCATGTACGACCAGGCCGAACGCATTCTGTCCGAAGAAGTCGGCGGCATATTCCTCTATCATCGATATGCCTTCGACTTGAGGAAGCCCTGGCTGAAGGGAATTAAAAAGGATCGGATGGGGTTTTATCCGTATCTGGAACATAATTCGAATGTGTGGTTTGATCTATATATCGGTGCAACCGATTGAAAATGATGTACGTATCAAATGTGTCTGCACAACGCACGCAAGATAATGAAAAGGAGTTTAGACAATATGGCAAGAAAATCGCTCTGGTCAACCGCCCCTTCACAGGATAAAACGGTTGTCGAGCGGGTTTCCAGCATGATTCAGCCGGAAATACTCAAAACTGACGAATACGATAGCCATAACGGCGGCACCGGTAACGATATTTGGGCAATGATATCCGCTGCCGGTACCGGAGACACCCGGTGCTTAAAGCGTTTGTTGAAAAGAAACTCAGAACTCGTGCGGTGTCAGTTTTCTTACCGTGCACCGTTGCATTTTGCGGTTCGAGAGAATCAACGTGAAGCGGTCGAGGTGCTTCTGAAGGCAGGTGCCGCGCCGTGGTTCAGATCCGGCAGCAAATCCCATGAAACGCCGATTCAGATCGCTCATGACAGGGAGTTCAAGGACATCCACGCCATGCTCACGGACTATATGGCGCGAGTATACCAGAGTACGCCCGACGGGTCCCTTCTTGAAGAGGCCGTCAAAGCCAAAGATTTTGATCGTGTAACGGCCCTGCTGGATAGTAATCCAGCCTTGATTACAGAGACCGATGAATTGGGTAATCCGGCACTCTTTGCCGCGGTGGCTGCGAATGCGTTCGCCATGGTCGATCTGCTCCTGAATCGCGGCGCGGACCTTCGGTCGCGCAATGCCAGAGGGGCGGGGATGCTGGACCTTGCGTCTGAGGTCATGATCGGTTATCTGCTGGCCCGCGGTGCGGAGATCGATATCCGTTGTGCGTCTCGTATAGGCGATTTTGATGAGGCCTGTCGGCTATTGGATGCAGATTTGGACCTGGCAAAGGAGATCACACCCCATCTTCTGTCTCCTCTTAAACTGGCTGCAGAGGGAAGACATACAAGCATTGTCCGTCTGCTGTTGGAACGTGGTGCCGATCCAAACGCGCCCGAACACGGTGCAGGAAGAGGCGGTGCCCTGCACATGGCATCCGCAAGAGGGCACTTTGAAATTGCCAAGATCCTGCTGGAGCACGGTGCCGATCCAAATGCTTACGTTGAATCTTCCGGCGACTGCCTGCTCATCGCTAAGGACCGCAAACAAAACCATATGATCCCCTTGCTGGCGTCATACGGTGCGGGCTCGAGTGTTTACATGTATCTTTTTACAGAGGAGATCGAACCCATTGCCGCCATGTTTCGGGTAGACCCGTCTCTGGCCAATAACCTGACTGCCTTTGATCAAGCGGCAAGGTCAGGCTTACGGGACATTGTACGTCTTTTTCTCATGTATGAGCCGGATCTTATCAAGCAAGTAAGTACGTGGGGCAAGACTGCGGAATTTACCCGTTGGCTTTTGGACCAGGGCATGCCCACCTCGCTGGCCCAGCATGATCTCTTCGGCATCACCCAATTACATTTGATGGCCGCAGAGAATCAGATCGATCGCGCATCACTGTTTCTGGAATTTGGGGCAGACCCGTATGTCCGTGACCAGGAATACGGATCTACATCATTGGCATGGGCCGCCCGTTGTGGTCATGATGAAATGGTGTCCTTCTTGATAGAAACTGGCGTTAAAACGAGCCTCCCAGAAGATCCTCCGTGGGCGACTCCTCTGGCGTGGGCGGAGAAGAGGGGCCATCAGGAAATTGCAGAGGTCCTCCGAAGAAATGGTGCAATTGCATAGAAGGGGGCAGCTCACGAAACGTGATTATAAAAGGCCTTTGAGTAGCAACGGAACAGAAAGTGGGGTTAAGAGAGCTGACAATCAGTTGGCGTGGAGTTGACCCCCACGTTACAATGTTGGAAATATGAACTGGCGAGAAATGGAGGCGGTGGGAGTCGAACCCACAACGTTGGCGTAAACGCTATGCCGTTATCCATTTGGCTACGCCCCCAGATTTGCCTGAGACGCGCGACTACATCCTCTCTGTTGATCCTCGACGCAATATGATAGCCGTGGCTGAGCTCGAGAGGGCTGAGGAGATACCGGCAGACAGGCTCCGTCGGCAGCAGCGGGCACGGTGGGAGAATTACTGGAGTCGCTCCTTCATTCGGATTGCGAGCCCGAACCGCGAAGCGGAGTGGTTGAATGCGGCCTACTACGTACACCTCTACACGTTGGGCGGCACGAACCGGAGTCCTGTGCCGGCCAAAGGGCACGGTGGTGCTGGCCTCATGCGCGGCGACGAACGCAGATGGGGTATCTGCGAGTGGGTGGAAACGATACGCTACACTACACCTCCATGCCCCTGTACGCGTCCAATCGACTGGAAATGGTTCGCGGCCTGTGCGACTTCTACACGGCCATGGTGCCATACCTCAAGGCGCAGACGGAGCGGCTGTGGGACTTACCAGGCCTGTGGATCCCCGAGACCGTAACTCCCTGGGGACACGCGGAAGACTGGATTATAGACGAGCACCCGGCAGATGAGGTCAACGACATTTTCTGGTCGTTGGATCCAGAGACCACGCCTTACGGCAGGTTCCACCATTTCAACCCCTACTACGGCCTCCTCTTCACATCCGGTCTCGTGGTCTGCCACTACTACCTGACCTACGCCCGTTACTCCGGTGATGAGGCCTTCCTGCACGAGCATGCCTACCCTGTGATCCGGGACGTGAGCCTCTTCGTGACGAGCCTGCTGTGCAAGGAAGACGACGGCCGCTACCACCTTGACCCGGCCAACGCCCAGGAGACGTGGTGGCTGGTCCGGGATACCGAGGACACGCTCATCGGCTTGCGCGCGATCCTGCCTGAGTTCATCCTGCTGTCAGCACAACATCCGGAAGACGGCGAGCTGGTTTATTTTTACTATCCCTTGAGTAGGTCGGGCGTTCTGAAGGAAGCTACAGATATCGGTCGTTTTCAGGATGAAGGATCTCATGTACCTTCTTGAGCAGTTCACTAACATTGAATGGTTTCTGGAGGAATGGTGTATCGGCATCCAGTTGATAATGATCAAGCGTATCACCGGTGGAACCTGACATAAACAGCACCACAGCCGCGGGATGGACCAGATGCAGCTGTTCCACCAACTGCCGCCCATTCATCCTGGGCATGACGACATCAGTGACCAACAATTGAATCGGATCGGAACATTGGGAGGCAAGATCCAGTGCTTCCTGGCCGTCTTTGGCTTCCATGACCGTTTGGTCAGAGCGGCTGCCCGGTCAACTGATTGAATAATCTCACCAACATACATTTGCAAATCTTCATCAAGCCGGGGAGAATGCACGATGATATCGCTGTAGCCGTTGATAATGGTCAGCAGGTTATTAAAGTCATGGGCTATTTCGCCGGCCAGCTGCCCGACCGCTTCCATCTTCTGCGCCTGGCGAAGCTGTTCCTCGATATGGCGATGCTCGGTGATATCTTGTACCACACCAATAACGCGGACCACCTGATTTTTCTCATCGCGAAACATCTTACGCTGTAAGGAAATCCAGCAGATATTGCTGTTAGAGGGATGTATAATGCGAAACGAATAGGATTGATATTGTTCTCCTGACGCCGGTAACTTACGACGCTCCTCATCCACCAACGCACGATCATCCGGGTGTATCGATAATTTATCCAGTATCGGTATTGGGTCAATGGAATTTACAGTTGGACTGAATGCACTGCCGGTATTAATTTAATATTATTATCCATCGATGAAACCGACATGATCGAGTGTGTGGTTCGATTTGTATATTGGCGAATAATGCGTTGGCGATTGGAGAGGAGTAAAGATGAATTGGGGCGCACAGAGTGAATTCGGGTTTATGAAGCAGGTGTTGATGTTCCGGCCGGGGGATGAAGTGGGCATGGTCGATCGGTATGGTCCGGAGTCGATGGATTATCGGCAGCCGGTGTCTATTGCTAAATTTCAGGAGGAGTTTGATCAACTTGCCGCTGCGTTTACTGCTGAAGGGTGCCGGATAGAGCTGGTGAATGATATCCTGAAGGATGATGCTGATGTACAACGGTATATCTCGCGCCGTCCCAATATGGTCTTTACCCGTGATCTGGCCGCAGTGACCTATGGCGGCGCCATTATCTCCCGGATGGCCCGGAAGACGCGTCGAGGGGATACGTTTGTGATTAAACGGGCGTTGGAACGGCTGGGCGTGCCGATCTTAACAGAGATCCAGCTTCCCGGCACGGTGGAGGGCGGCGATTATATTTTTCTCGATGAAAAGACCCTTGCCATGGGATGGGGCACCAGGACCAATGAGGCCGGCATTGATCAGGTACGAGAATCCCTGCTTGGTAAATATATCGACGAACTGGTCGTCGTCTCGATGAAATATGACGCGACACATCTGGACGGTTTACTCATGATGGTGGATCATAAATTAGCTGTGGGAAATAGTCATGATCTAAATATGTATCCGACCACGGTTTATCGGGTAGGTCAGGAACCAAGGCACATTTTTATAGATGATTATTTCGAGGAAAAAGAGATTGAGTTTTTGGAAGGCAAAGCCAATTTCGGGATCAAGCCCGGGGTATTATTAAATGTGAAAATGGTCTATGAAACGACCGTTGAGCTGGAAAAGCGTGGGTATAAAGTCTATGAGATCGACGGTGAAATGCACTGGCGTGCCGGTTCCGCCCCGCATTGTCTGACCTGCCCGCTGGTGAGAGACCGGGTAGGGCAGTAGGCAGAAAGCAGTGGCCGGTGGCGGGTCTTTCTGAAGACAAATGAGTATAAATAATAAAAACCGCACCTTCATTTTGCCACAGGTGCGGTTTTCTATTACCAGAGTTCGCCGGATCATCGCTATGGGGCTGGCTGGCGCAGTGCAGCGCTCTCACTGAAATCGAGAATGCCTTTGATATACCCTAATTCCGTATCAATTGGCGCTTTCTCCGCACGAATCTGCCGCCGGTTGAAGTAGTGGGCCAATCCACGCAGGTCTTTGTATGCTTTGTCGATCCTGACTCGGATGGTATTCTTGATAGGCATTTCGGGCATCATTTCCAGTTGGGCATACAGATCTTCTATGAGTTGATGGGAGTCTACGAGGGACTCTTTCTCTGTCTGGCGAAGATAAAACGCCCGGGAATGACATGGTCCACAGGTATTTTCTTCGAGCGAGACCAGATCCATGTTGACTTCCTGCACCTCGTGGCTGCCGTGGCAGGTGACGCAGTTCGGTTCCCATTCTTCATCCGGAAAATCTTCCGTATGGATGTTGGCCTCATTGACAGAATAGGCCGATTCGTGGCAGCTGGGGCCGCAGAAATTAGGGACCCCCTCCGGACTTGGATCCGATTTAAAACCGTACTCCTCCCCCATGGATACCGTCAGGATGGTACTCATCGGATTTCCCCCATGACACGAATCACAGAAGACGCCGGAGCTAAAATGGACACTGCCGCGCCATTCTGCCACCTGCTCAGAGAGCCGTTCCCCCAGTCTTTGATGGCACATACTGCACGTCTCAAAGAAAGGACCGTCAAGTTTTTGCCAGCTCTCGGAGCCCTGAGCGTACGACGGGCCCTCCACTTCCTGAACTTCTTCCTGCGCCCGGGCTGTTCCGATGCACAAGCTCAGCGTCGCCACAACAATGGTTACATAACACCAATAGTTCATTTTCATTCCCGAGGATTCCCTCTATCCAATCGTTCCTTTTTTCATTTCCTCTATGATGTAGTCGCTTGCCCGGAAAGCCAGCGCCTGAATCGTCAGCGTCGGGTTGCTCTTGCCCGATGTCACGAAACAACTTCCATCAACAACGAATAGATTCTTCACATTATGGGCTTGATTAAACTTGTTCAACACCGATGTTTCCGGATCGTCCCCCATACGGCATGTTCCCATCAGGTGGGCATCACCTCTCGGGACGCTGTTTCGACCGGACAAAACCTGCCTGGCGCCGGCCGTTTCGAGTAATTCTTTGGCACGATCCCTGAAAAAATCACCCAGCTTATGTTCATTCGGATGGACATCGTACGTCACGCGAGGTACCGCCAACCCCCATTTGTCTTTCACATTGGGATCGAGGTCAAGCACGTTTCTTTCCTGGGATAACGATTCCATACTCGTCACCACCATCATATTTTTGTTCCAGTTATCCATGATCCACTTCTTGCGTTTCGGCCCCCAGCTCAAGACGCGCGGCACGTTCATTCTCGAAAAATTAATGGTACTGCCGTCCCCACGCGGTTCCAGGACGCCACCACCGTAGAACCCGTATTTATCCGGATCCGGTTCGTAGAAGTCCTGAATAACCCTGGTGTCCATCACGCCCTGATATTCATTAAGATCTTTATCAAAGAAGGCGCGCACCACCTGGTAATAGTTAAACATGAGATGCTTGCCGACTTTCCCGCTTCGATTGGCCAGCCCATCCGGAAACGCGGGTGACTTCGACATCTGAAGTAACCGTGGCGACATAACCCCGTTGCCGCACAGCACGACGACACGCGATGACAGTTTTACCTCGTTGAGCTTTTCATCAAGATAAATGACCCCATTTGCAAGGCCATTCTCGTCCACCGTTATTTCTCGGACACAGGCGTCTGACCGCAGTTCACAATTGCCGGTTTTCAGAGCCTTCGGCACCATGTTTACCAGGGTGCTCGATTTTGCTTCCATCGTACATCCATATCCTTCACAGAATCCGCAGTCCATGCACTTTGCCCGGCCGTCGTAGTTCTCGGTTAAGATGGCCATGGGGGTTGGATACGAGTGCCACCCAAGTTTTTTGGCCGCGTCATCCGAAATGGCCCCCGAGGCCTTGCGGGTAACCGGCGGCATAGGATACGCTCTTCGCCTCGGCGAGTCGAACGGGTTAGCACCGGCTAGGCCGGAGACGCCGATTTCGTATTCTGCTTTTTCGTAGTAGGGTTCCAGATCCCAGTAATCGACCGGCCAGTCTCGAACGTCAGCCCCTTCAACAGCGCCGAACGTGCTGCGCTCTTTAAAATCCGATTCGTGGAAACGCCAGGATATGGCTGTGTAATGAATGGTCGAACCGCCGACGTTGGCCTGCATGTTGATCGAATACATGGGATTCGCAACTTCTTCGGTCGTTCGCCGATACGTGTTCGGCTGGTCATATTTGATCAGGCCCCGCAGATGATGAGACTTTAACTCATCCTGGACGTAGTCACGCGTCGCGAGCCAAGGCCCCATCTCCAGCGCGACGACCTTCAGCCCCCGCGTGGCCAACTCCTTCATCACAACACCACCGGCGGCGCCGGTTCCGATAACGATGACGTCCGGGTCTTCAATTCTGGGATTGGGTAAATGTGGCATGTGTAGCCCTCATGAACTTTGATTAATCTTTAGATGATGTACGAGAAGTTGCTATCCGGTATAGGGCTCGAACGGAGGATATTCGATCTCAGGTAAAACGGCGTCATAGTACCCGAAGGGGGCATCATATCCGAACGCTTTCAACCCTGGGAAATTCAGTAACTTCCATCCTGTCTCGTTATAGTTCCCACCGTATTGCGGATCGGTAAACATCCCCTCCATGGTATGCCCGATCACATGACGCAGCCAGGTACGGGGGGTCATATCCGCGTCGGATGGCCAATCAGCCGGCGTTCGCCGTCTGTCCATGGCTGATAACACTTTATTCTGTAGTTCCACCGTTAGTTCGATGAACGGGGCACCCTGTGCCGCGGTGGAAAACTGATCGAGCCACACCAGCCCCTTATCGTAAATTTCTTTTTCCTCGGCGAGGTGCGTTTTCAGCGACCGGTCGATATAGGTGATCACGTGGGCATCTGTTGCGCCGGGTCCGTTTTCATCTGCGGGGAAGATGCGTTCGGCCAGCGCTTCCACCGTCAGCCCTTGATGCTCCGTAAACGATTCGAACTCACGCGTTTCCTGCGTTTCCTGGGATGTTGAACGCCCGGGCGTACCGATCATACTCAAAGAAATGATGCCACCTGTGGCTATGGCCGATCGGGACAAAAATGTTCGGCGTGAGAGATTCGATTTTTTGCTCATGATGAATGACCTCCGGGATCGTTAGGAACCCGATGCTTTCACAATATATTTTTGATTCGGGGCGGAATTAATACAGGATAGCGGAAACTTCTATTCGTCTTTCTTTCCCCACACCAACAAAAGCACGTAATAGAGCACCCCCATGGCCAAACATCCACCGCCGAATGTCATATACCAGATTATCGATGTCGGATGGGACCAGAACATGGTAAATAATTCGATGATCAGGCCGAGCAGCACCAAGCCGCCGGCTACCCGTATACCGCGTTCGAATGGCATAAGGAGTGAGGATATCATCAGTTTGTGGTCTCCTGCCAGAATTCATCCGGCTCGTAATCATCCAGTTCCTCTATATTGTGCTGTATATCGTGGCATTTACTTTCCATGCAGGAAAGGACGTTGGTATTGATTCTGGTCAGCATATCTGCTTCTTTCCTATGATGCCGGCTTTCCTCATAGCTCCGGGCGCCCTGATGACACTGCAGACATTCACGGTTGTGGTAGGGGTCGTACAGTTTAATATCCTTTGGCTCCGGCGTATCCCCGATATACTGAACATACACATGTTTAAGGCCACGTATCTTGGCCGTGATCCCTCCGTACCATACCTGATCGGAATGGCAAACATAACATGACCTATCTTGGGGTACGAGGTAATTCTGAAAATGATCGGCGGGAACAAACTCGTTGTCATCAACGTGGAGGCTTTTGCCCCAGTCATCCATGATGTGGCACGACAGGCAATATTCTGTGGTCTGAGCCTGATCACTCTGAATGAGACCTCCCATCAGACCGACCGAGATCGGCAAGAGGAAGAGCGCACAGAAACCAACGATCTGCCCGCCTCCATCTTTGAGGATCGAGGGCTTAATCATAACGAGACAGGCCATTAACATCGCCAGCACGATGGGTATGACGATGATAGCTGTTGGAAGAGATGGTTCAGGCATACTGGTTATCCTTAGCGATTGATTACTTCTTGGTTTCAACCTCGGTCTTCATCGAGACCAGCCAGTCCGTTAAGACCTCGAACTCTTCATCCGTGCCACGGAATTTTTTCTCGTGTTTCTCGCCGTTCTGCTTGTTCTTTTTCTTCAGATACAGCTTCAGCCAATCGATCTCGTGCTCTAAACCGACGCCGGACAGATCCGGCGCATCCTCATCGATATCATCAGGCTCCAGGTCTCCGATATCCAGGTCGATTTTCGCTATCTGAACCGAATGACATCCCTGACACTCATGTTCAGTAAAAATAGCCACCGCCGCGGCCTGATCCTGATCCTGCGCAAGCATTATATCAGTTGAAAACATGCCCACGATGATAAATCCCAACACCGCTGCGGCGCTCGTTAACATACCAGTTAAAGCGACCGTCTTTTTCATCGTTGCTCCATATAATATTTTGGTTCTGTTCGCTCAGATCTGATATTTGCTTATACGCTGATTTTCGGCAATTGGTTTCACTGGAAGCTGAAACACAATATAGACC
>Ga0066376_10002706_pt1 | contig 16355 bp, 17 predicted proteins | sample Knorr_S15_td_Bot_FD_77009 | JGI IMG/M metagenome (GOLD analysis project Ga0066376, IMG submission 77009) | Marine microbial communities from Southern Atlantic Ocean transect - Knorr_S15_td_Bottom_ad_5009_LV_A | ecosystem: Environmental > Aquatic > Marine > Oceanic | place: Southern Atlantic... | reverse complement strand
CGGCTCATAGACCAAACAGCGGAAGAGTTCGCCACCAAGGAAGTCATGGCGAACCACGATCAGCTCGAAACGAAGGACTGGGATCTGGCCAGACGGCTGTTTCGACGGTCTGGCGAACTCGGCCTGATGGCCACCGACGTGCCGGAGGCGTATGGCGGCCTCGAACTCGACAAGGCGTCGTCGGTCGTCGTAGGCAGCCGCATCGGGCAGTGCGGGTCGTTCGGATCGAGCTTCGGCGCCCAAACCGGCCTAGCCATCTTGCCGCTCGTCTGCTTCGGCACCGAGGTGCAGAAACAACGGTATCTGGGCAAACTCGTCAGTGGAGAGTGGGTCGGCGCCTACTGCCTGAGCGAGTCAGGGTCCGGATCCGACGCGCTCGGGGCGAAAGCGCGCGCCACTCGCCAGGACGACGGGAGCTACGTGCTGAGTGGCGAGAAGATGTGGATCACGAATGGGGGCTTCGCCGACCTCTTTGTGGTGTTCGCCAAGGTGGATGGTGAGCAGTTCACCGCGTTTCTCGTCGAGCGCGACTACCCGGGTGTGAGTACCGGCAAGGAGGAGCACAAGATGGGCCTCCATGGCTCCTCCACGACGCCGGTCATCCTGCAAGAGGTCCGCGTGCCGGCCGACAACCTGCTGGGCGACGTTGGGAAGGGGCACAAAGTCGCGTTCAATACCCTCAACTACGGTCGGTTCAAGCTGGCGGTTGCGGCGAACGGGGGCGCACGAGTCGCCATCAGCGAGGCGGCGCGGTATGCCGCGGATCGGCACCAGTTCGGCCGGCCCATCGCGAGCTTCGGTGCCATCCGGCACAAGCTGGGTGAAATGGTGGTTCGGGCGTTCGCAGTCGAGAGCATGATCTACCGCACGACCGGCCTCCTGGATGGGGCGCTGGCCGATCACGGCTCGGCCGATCCAACGCTGTTGCGTCAGACCCTGGAAGAGCTGGCGGTCGAGTGCTCGATTCTGAAGGTAGCCGGTAGCGAGATGCTCGACTACGTGCTCGACGAGAACGTCCAGATCCATGGTGGCAATGGATTCGTCAAAGACTATCCGGCCGAGCGGCACTACCGTGACGCGCGGGTGAATCGAATCTTCGAAGGCACAAACGAGATCAACCGGCTGCTCATACCCGGTACCCTGATCCGCCGCGCCCTCAAGGGCGGCCTGCCGTTGATTGCCGCGGCCAGGAAGCTCCAAGACGAGATCATGGCTCCCCCATCGCTGCCCGAGTTGTCCGACGAACCGCTCGACGACCAACGACACGCCGTGTCCGCCTTCAAGAAGGCCTCGGTGATGTTGCTGGGGCTGGCCATGCAGCGATACGGTGAGAAGTTGACGGACGAACAGGAGATCCTCTCGTGGGCCGCCGACATCATCATCGACACCTTCGCCGCCGACAGCGCGGTGGCGCGCGCCGCGCAAGCGTCCACCGAGGCGCCGAACACCGCCGCACTTCAACGCGACGCTGCCTGTGTCTACGTGAACGACGCGACAACCCGGATAGACGCCGCCGCCCGCTCGTCCCTCGCCGCAATGTTCGAAGGAGACGACCTCCGCTTGAACTTGGCCGCGCTACGCCGGTTGCTCAAGGTAACGCCGGTGAACACGGTGACCATGCGTCGTCGACTTGCGGAGGCGGTCGTCGACAGGGCAGGATATATGTTGAGTTGACAGCCTGTGGGCTGCTCGGAAAGTGGCAGACGCAATGAAATGAACGGTTCGAGACGCGGTGTGTTGATGGACGGGGCCCGAATCGTCCTCGGACTGGGACTGGGCTATCTGGTGCTCGCGGGGACGGCCGGATGCACCAGTGCCCCGCCGCCCGATGAAACCGGGTGGCTGGACCTGCTGTTGGAAGACCGCGCGCTGAAGGATCAGTTCTTCCGCGAAGCGCCGGACTCGCCGATCCCGGTCGAGCGACGGGGTGCGCTGCTCCCGATCAACTACTACGCTCCCGACCAGGCCTATCGCGTCCCGGCGGCACTCGAAGTGTCGCCAGAGGAGGAGATCTTCGAAATCCCGTACTCGACGGGCGAAATCTTTCCGATGCAGCGAGTGGGCGTCCTCAAGTTCGCGCTCAACGGGCAGCCGATGCAACTGGCGGCCCTGGCCGAAGCCCCGGTGCGTTCTATTGAGGCCTTGTTCATCATGTTCAAAGATGAGACCAACGATGCCGACACCTATGGGGGCGGGCGATACATAGAGCTGCCTCGCACCGCGACCGGCCACTACGAGCTGGATTTCAACCGCGCGTTCAACCCGAACTGTTACTACGACGAGTCATGGGAGTGCCCGGTGCCGCCACGGGAGAACTGGCTACCCGTTCCGATACCCGCCGGCGAACAGCTCGCACCGGGGTTCGGCGCGCCCCACAGCGCACGCCCATCGACCGAGAGCGACACGGCAGCGCCACCGCCGAGCCAACCCTAGCAGCCCGTGCCCCTGTCAGGCGTTGTTTTCGACTTCGACGGCGTGCTCGCTGACAGCGAGCCGCTGCACCTACGCGCCTTCCAGCAGGCGCTGGCGCCGCGTCACATCACACTCGCGGCAAACGACTACTACGAACGATATCTGGGATTCGACGATGTCGGGGTGTTTCGCGCGGTCGCGCGAGATGGCAGGTGGGAGCTCACGGAAGCGACTCTCGTCGAGTTGGTCACGGTCAAAGGCAAGCGCTTCGATGAACTCGTGAAACAGGGGGCTGCCCTGTTTCCGGGCGCAGCCGACGCCGTCCGCCGGATTGCGGGTAGGGTGCCGGTCGCGATCGCGTCGGGTGCGCTCCGGGCGGAAATAGAAACACTGCTGTCAACGACCGGCCTTCGCCGTCACTTCAAGACCGTGGTCGCGTCGGGCGACACGCCGCGTTCCAAACCGTCGCCTGACCCCTATACGAGAGCGGTCGATCTGCTCCGCCCGTTCACCGCGACGGCCGGACTCGACCCGGATGGATGCTTCGTGGCGATTGAAGACTCGAACTGGGGTATCGAATCCGCGCTCGCCGCCGGACTCCGCTGTATCGGAATTGCGCAGACCTATCCCGCCGAGACGCTGCGCAACGCGCACCTTGTCCTGCCGTCTATCGACCGGCTCGACATAGAGCAGGCGCGTCAGGCGTGCGAGGACCCATGAGCACCGCTAACCTGCTCGGGGCCGACCTCGTCGAGACTTTCAGGGAAGCGGCGACAAGCGCCGATCCGGATCTGGCGACGCCGGCCCTGATCATCGCGCGCCTGGGATACCCCCACCTCGAAACGGCGGCACACCTGGCCCACCTACATGACATGGGCCAAGCGGCCGCGAAACGGTTGTCCGTCGACGATGGACCAGATGCTCCGCACGGTCCGATCGACTCGCTCAACCGCTATCTCTTCGACGAGCAGGGATTCAGGGGCAATTCCACCGACTACGAGGACCCGAGAAACAGCTTCCTCAACCAGGTCCTGGAGCGCCGGACCGGGATTCCGATCACGCTGGCCGTGGTCTACATCGAAGTCGCACGTCGGGCGGGGGTGCGAGTCGACGGGGTCAACTTCCCCGGGCACTTCCTGTTACGATTTCCATTCGGACCGGATGAAGACCATGGCGGGGCGGTCTTCGTCGACCCGTTTCATCGTGGCGCGGTCATGTCCGAGACTGACTGCCGGACGTTGCTCAAGCAACGGGCCGGCGGTGCGGTCGCATTCGAGCCGGGGATGCTCGCGCCTGCCACCAAACTGCAGATCCTGGTCCGAATGCTCGCGAACCTGAAACGCATCTACGTGGGGATGCGCTCATTTCACCAAGGTCTCGCGCTAACCGAACTACTTCTCTCCATCGAACCATCAGCATTGACCGAACTCCGGGATCGAGGGCTCCTCGCCTACCATCTCAACGACTTCGCCACGGCATTGCGAAGTCTCGAGGCCTATCTGCGATTCGCTCCTCAGCGGGACCATGAAGAGCCTGACCAAGATGACCGGTCGGAAATCTGGAGACACGTCAAAGCACTACGCCGTCGCGTGGCAAGCCTGAACTGACGTTTTCCAGCACCCTGGGTCCTCCACGAGCGTCTCACTCGGACCCAAACCGGTAAACGCGATGGCGATTTCTCGCCCTGGCAAGAACCCCGACAAGCCAGCGTGAGGTGAATCACGACGATGATGGCACGACGATGGCGAAGCACCCCTCCCGCAACGGTGGCGACCCGCACGCCAACGGCCTCGCACTGACCAGCATAAAGTCACCATCTGGGCCGCCGCCCCCAAAATGGCGACCCTATTTGGGTCAGTATCCTAAACTAACGACCAACCCGGCGATTCAGGCGCTGCCACAGCGAGGGCCGAATCCGAGGCACCGAACGCTGCCTGAGAGCGATGAGCGCCTCACGTACCGAACCCACCACCTGGATCCCTAATCCCTCGGCTCGGCTCCTGGTCCCGGCATGTCCGCTACGCAGCACCAACATCGGTCTTGTCTTCGACTCGGCGATCACGTCGACACAGTGTTTAGGGGTGTCGTCGACGAGCACGTCGAGTTGCAGCAGTTCTGCCAGCCGGCCCCGGGAGCCATGCATGACAATCACGGCGGGCAGCTCGAACCCCTGTTGAATCAGCCACCGTTGCGTCTGGCGCTGAGTCGTCTCCCCGGCCGTGTCTGGACGCTGGGTCACAAAGAAGACATGCCAGCGATCCCGTGTCGCGAGCGACTGGATCCCATGGACCACACGAGGCTCGAGGGGGCGCAGCGTCGTCCAGAAGTCGGGCACCCGAGCAATCCGTTTCCACACGCCCGACTGCTGGCCGCGGGTCAAACCGCGAACGCGCGGCGCCGAGGTTTTAGACCGAGAGTCCTCGTCAGTACCCGCCTCCTCGACCGACTCCGCCTCCTCGGCCGACTCGGCCGACCCAGTCGATGGCGGCACCGAGCTGCTCCCGAATAGCGCGAGCCTCGCAGCCGTGTAAGGCTCTTCGAGGTCAGCAAGGACTCCATCGAGGTCGAATGCGATTCGCAGCCCGGTCATGTCTGGTGCTTCACTGAAATTGACGCCGCCTCGCGTTGCCGTCTCACCTCGTCGCCGTGCCGGACCTGGTGGATCCCAACCGCCTCGGCGAAGGCCTGTTCAAAGCGGCCGACCCTGGGCCCAGTGGTAAGCCATCCGGACCTGAGGGTCTCCACGACCTCGTTGATCTCGGCTTCGCCGAGACTAGGCTTGAAGAACGGGACCGCGCTCGTCGCCGCCGTGTCACTCATGAGGCGCAAGTGTCGTGTCCGACATCGCCGACCAGTTCCACGTCGTCTGGCCGACTACCGAGCAACGTCCACACGAGTGAGGTACCCGCCCGTTGCATCTGGTTGACTCTCGATGGCCACGAGGACGCCCGCGTCGTAGACGAGCCGACGCTCCGGCCGGCCATCCCCATCCTCGTCGAACGACGCGGTGGTCACGAGTCCGGCCTCGCGGGTCTCCCACTTGTCAGGCCGACCGTCACGGTCGACATCCTCCTCGACGCTGACGAGAAGACCGTCCTCGTAGAACTCCCATCGGTCGACTATCCCATCACGGACCGTGGAGACTTCGATCCGTGCCACTTCACCGTCGTCGCCCTCAAACGCCCACGCGTCGACCACGCCGTCGCCTCCCCGGGAGGACCCGACCTTTTCCAGTATCCGATCCCCGACGTAGTACTCCCATCGCTCGACGACGCCGTCCTCGTTCCGATCGATTTCGATCCGCAGCACCGTGTTTCCGTCCATGTAGCTCCAGGTATCGACAGTCCCGTTGTCGTCCGAGTCGAAGGTGATCAGCGCGAGCCGACCGGTCTCTATATCGTACTCGGCGTCAATCGTACGCTGGGCCCTCAACTGCTCCGGGTCCGGCGCGCATGCGGCGCCGGCGGCCAGTGTGACCGCCAACACGCATACCGGCCAGGAGGCCGCCGCCACACTGGGTTGCCCGACCATGTCAGATCAAACCGTTCCCACGATCTCGATCGGCAGATCGTCCCGATCTCCCCATTCTTTCCAGGACCCGATGTAGTTCCGTACACGTCGGTATCCGATGAGTCGGAGGGCGAAATAGCTGTGCGCGGCGCGGTAGCCGCCCTGACAGTAGCTGACCACTTCTTTCTCCCGGGTAATGCCCGCCGCAGCGTACATCTCCTGCAACTGCTCCCCAGATTTGAACGCGCCGGTCTCATCAAGGTTACGCGTCCATTCGACGTGCACCGCGCCGGGGACAGCGCCCCCTCGCCTGGCGCGGACCGTCGTGCCCTGATACTCGCCCTCGGTCCTGGTGTCGAGGATGGCGACATCCGGTGTATCGAGTCGGTCTCTCAGGTCGCGCCATGTCGCCAACCGCCCCTCGACGCCGCCGACCTGCCAACGACTCGCCTGCGGGGTGACGACGTCCAGACTCACGCGGCGACCCTCGCGCTGCCAGGCGCCGAACCCTCCGTCGAGCAGGCTGACTTCCGGGTGTCCGAAGTACTCGAGAAACCAGAACGCGCGTGCCGCGCGGATGCCGGATTGGTCGTCGTACACCACGACCGGACGAGCCGGCTCGACTCCGCGGGACGCGAGCAGATGCCCGATCATCCAGAGAAAAGCCGCGAGCGGGGCCGGACTGGTGTCAATCAGACTGAGTCCGAACAGGTCGAGATGCACCGCACCCGGGAGGTGCCCAACCGCGAACTGCTCGGCGGGTCTGAGATCGAGCAACGTGGGGGAGCCGGGGCTGCCGATTCGCCGAGCCAGCGCCTTGGTGCCGGTCAGCAGATGCGGATTCGTATACCCCTTCGGGTTGTCATGCGTTGTCATGCAGTGAAGTCTGCTCCTGAACCTGATTCTCGCACGGGGTACCGGCGGGCAGTAAGCGACCCCGTGAGTGCCTAGACTAGTGTCCTGTCCCACGTAAATCTAGACAGTGTTCCAGGCGGGGCATCCCGCCTGGACGGCGTTGCGCCTCACTCGAATATTCCCGATATGCTCGCTCGCGGCGCCTGGCCAGCCGAGCGCCGCGCACTGGGTCACTAGATCTACGTGAGACAGAACACTAGAGAAACGCATATCTGAACAGAAACAGCAGGGCGAAGAGGTAGACGAGCCAGTGCGCTTCACCGCCACGCCGCGTCGCGATCTTGAGCAGCGCGAAGGCGATGAACCCGAATGCGATACCGTCAGTGATACTGACGGCGAGCGGCATCACCATCAGCGTCAGGAAGGCGGGCAAGGCCTCTGTTGGATCGTCCCACTCGATATACCGTACGCCCTGCACCATCATCGTGCCTACCAGGATCAGCGCCGGCGCCACGGCTGGATATAGCGTGACTCCACCGCCCGCATCATAGCCACTGCCGATCATCCCTACCAGTGGCGAGAAAAACAGCGACAGAAGAAACAGGGCAGCGATCACAACCGCGGTCAATCCGGTTCGCCCGCCGGCTGAGACGCCGGTGGCACTCTCGACGTAGGCAGTCACCGTGGAGGTACCCAATGCGGCGCCCGCGACCGTTCCGACCGCGTCAGCCAGCAACGCGCCACGCGCCCTCGGCAACACGCCGTCACGCATCAGGCCGGCCTGTTCACCGACCGCGACGAGCGTGCCGACCGAATCGAACAACGCCAGGAAGAAAAACACGAAGATGACTGACGCAAACTCGACGCGAAGTGCACCAAGCGGGTCGAATTGCCCGAGCGTCGGCACGATCGAGGGCGGCAGCGCGGCCACGCCCTGAAAGCGCGCAAGCCCGCCGGCCCACGCCGCGGCCGTGGAGACCAGTATCCCGATCAGAATCGCCCCGCGGATACCCCGTGCCCACAATACCGCCGTCACCACCAACCCGAGCAGGGCCACCAGCACCGGTGGGGTGCGCAGATCGCCGAGGGCAACCAGGGTGCCGGGCGAGGCGACCACGATGCCAGCCCATTGCAACCCGATCGTCGCGATGAGCAGACCAATCCCCGCCGCAATGGCGTGCTTCAAGGAACGTGGAATGGCCACGATAAGCCGCTCCCTGAGCCCGAACCCGGCCGTGGCAATGAAGAGCAGGCCAGCGATGGCGACAGCGCCCAGCGCCACCTGCCACGGCACGTCCATCGCCACCACCACTGTGAAGACGAAGTAGAAGTTGTGGCCCATCGCCGGAGCGACCGCGATCGGGTAGTTCGCCAGGCCCGCCATCAAAAGTGTGGCAAACGCGGAGGCGAGACAGGTGGCCACAAAAACGGCCCCAAAGTCGAGGCCGATGGAGCTCATCAGCGCCGGCTGAACGAACAGGATGTAGGCCAGCGTGAGGAACGTGGTCACGCCGGCCAGAATCTCCGTTCGGGGGGTGGTCCCCTGTTCGGATAGGTGAAACCAGCGCTCGAGGACACCGGCGTCCGTGTTCGTCATCGTTCAGGGCTCAGGGACCGGGGCTCAACGCGCAGGACCAGACTCAACTGAGCGCCCACTCTTCGCCGTCCAGACGCACACGACCTTCGTCCCGCAACTTGACCAAATGCGACAGCACGCTCTCCTGAGCGAGCAGCCGAAGCTCCGCCCTGACGCCCTGGTACAGGCGGTCCACGATCACATCCGGGTGTCGCGCGCCGGCCCGCATCACGTCAATGATCTGATCCTCCCGCCGCTGGCGATGCTCGAGGTAAGCGTCAATGACGGAGCCAGGCGCATCGATGGCGCTCCCGTGGGCCGGCAGCATACGCGCCGGCGCCAGATCTCGGACCCGCCGAAGCGACGCGAGATATTGCGCCAGGCTGCCCCCGCGAGAACTGGGGATTACCACGGAGCTACCCAGCACGACCAGGTCCCCGCAAAACAACGTGCCCCCCGCGTCGTCGAAGAAACACAGATGGTCCGGTGCGTGACCGGGGGTGTGCACCGCTCTCAGCGCCCCGTCCCCGGCCGGAATCGATTCGCCGTCCGCGATCGGTTGGAAGTCGACCGACTGCCGCGTGTCGCGCTCCGGCCACGGCATCTTTCGGAACACGGCGGTTGGCCACCGGGCCGCGATCGGATCGCAGCCGTCCGCGTGGTCGGGATGCGCGTGAGTCACCAGCACCTGCGTGAGACTCGCCGACCCGAGCGCGCCGGCCAGCGCATCCAGGTGCGAAGGTTGGCCGGTGGCCGCGTCCACGAGCGTCGGAATCTTCCCGGAAATGAAATAGGTGTTGTTGCCAGCGCCGGTGTACGGCCCGGGGTTGTCGCCGAAAACCAGTGTGGTATTCACAGGGGTCCGAGAGGAGGTTTCTTTGACGAACCGACAAAAGCGATGACAATTATACGCGTGCCTGATCTCACCGAAGAGTCGTTCACGTCCGATGAGCGTCGTGCGCTGACGCCCTATTTTACCAATCTGGACCAGCCGGTCTTCGCGCTGCGCAACCTCCCTGAGGTGGTCAAGGGCGCCTTGTTCGCTCGATACTCGCGTTCCGCGAAATCGATTCGACGACTGTTTCTCGACGAGTTCTTGGACAGCGTGGTCGGCGACACCGCCCACGCCGGGATCGGTACCGAGCGCGCCGAGCGTCTGTACGAACGCGTCTTCGGCGACTACGGCGACGACTCGGTCGCCCAGCTCGGCGGAGCGCACCTGGCGTGCGAAGGGGTGTCGAACATACTGACGAAGGTCCTCGAGCGTGGTCGCCTCATGGCCTACCTCGAGCAGTCGACTCGGTATGTGCCGTATACCGACCGACCGGGCGGCCGATGGAAGTACCTGACACCCCCCGAGTTGGAGGGGCACGCGCTACGAGCCCCGTATCAGGCGACCCTTGATGACGCGTTCCAGACCTACAGCCGATGGATCGAGCCGGCCCAGACGTACTACCGCCGACGGCACCCAAAGTCGTCGACCGACTCGGACGGCGTGTACCGAGCCGCTATCCGAGCCAAGGCACTGGACACGCTTCGGGGACTCTTGCCGGCGGCCACTCGCTCGAACGTTGGCATCTTCGGCACCGGTCAGGCGTTCGAGCAGCTACTGCTGCGCCTACGCGCCCATCCGCTCGCCGAAGCCCGCGACTGCGCCGACCTCATGCTCAGGGAGCTTCGGCTGCTCATCCCCGCCTTTCTGACCCGCGTCGACCGAGAAGACCGCGGGGTTCGTTGGAGTCGCTACCTCACCGACACGCGGAGTGAGACGGGTGTGATCGCGGCACGTCTGCTTGGACAGATCGACGCCGACCCCCGACCCGAGGTGGCGCTGACGGAATTCGACCCGGACGGCGAGATCAAGGTTGTCGCGGCGGCCTTGTACGAGTCTTCCCGTCTCTCCGAAAGCCAACTACTGGGGATAGCGCGACGTATGGGCGCCGACGACCGGGCCGCGGTGCTGCGCGCCTATGTCGGCAATCGTGCGAACCGACGTCATCGACCAGGGCGGGCGTTCGAGCGGACGACGTACTCGTTCGAGATGCTGTCGGATTATGGCGCGTTCCGCGACCTGCAACGCCATCGACTGCTCACCATCGAATGGCAAGAACTGACGACAGAGCACGGCTACACCGAGCCGGCCGCCATCGAGGAGATCGGAGCCGTGGATGACTGGCGACGGGTCATGGACCGGACGGCCGAGATGCACCAGACGCTCCGCGCCGAGTCTTCCCAACTCGCACAATACACGGTGGCCATGGCCTACCGGATCCGATACCGGATGCAGATGAACGCCCGCGAAGCCATGCACGTGATCGAGCTGCGGACGGCTCCCCAGGGCCACCCTGCCTATCGGCGGGTCTGCCAGCGCATGCACCGTCTCATCGCCGAAGAGGCGGGCCACCAGGCCATTGCCGACGCGATGATGTTCGCCGACCACTCAGCCGTCGCCCTCGAACGGCTGAGCGCGGAGCGAAACTCCGAGCGTCGCCGAGAGGCACAACCCGGCGGAGGTTAAGGACACTGACCAGAATCACCTTGCCAACTGGGCCGCCGGGGCATCCCGCGACGCCCCACGTTGACAAGGTGATTCTGGTCAGTGTCCTCGGATCCGAAGCGAGGGGTTACTCGTCGTTCTTCGACCAGAATCGCGAGTACTCGTCCAAGAAGGTCAGGCTGTCGAAGGCGGTCATCCGGTCAAAAAATAGCACGCCATCCAGATGATCCGTCTCGTGTTGAATCACCCGCGCCGGAAAGCCGTTCGCCGTCATCGAAATAGGATTTCCGTGACGATCCAAGGCTTGGACACGGATGTCCAGAGCTCGAGAGACGCGCCCCCGGATGTCCGGGATACTGAGACACCCCTCCCAATCTTCCTCTACCTCAGACCCGACGTGACTGACCTCCGGATTGATGATGACGACCGGCGCCATCGTTCCGTCATCGTCGTCGACGCCCGCCACGAACAATCTGATGCTCTCGTGGACTTGGGGACCGGCCAAACCGATGCCCTCACTGTCGTGCATCGTCTCGAACATATCGTCGATGAGGCGCTGGATACGAGGCGTCGTGATCTCAGCGCCGTCGAGCGGGCGAGCTCGTTCGCGAAGCACCGGATGCCCCATCCGGGCCACCTTCAAGATGGACATGGGCCCGAATTATACGTGAGGACCCTGGTCGACATAAGTGTCGTCTGTGGTACCGCGGGGCCCGGCCGATCAGTCGAGGGGAAGTCCTCTTACCGAGGAGTATGCTAGGGCAGGCGTCTATCGTCATCGAGCGTCGACCGGACGGGTTCACCGCATGCACTTTCACGACAAGGACGGCGGCTACCGCTACTGCCCGGCGTGTGGCCACGCGCTCGAGTCCCGTCAGCTGAAGGCCGGGGACCCGAAGCGGCTGGTCTGCACGAAATGCGAGTTCGTGCTGTATCTGGACCCCAAGGTGGCGGTCGGCACCATCATCGCGATGCAGGACGGTCGGATCGTCCTGGTGCGACGCGCCATCGAGCCGGGTTATGGACGTTGGGTGTTCCCAGGCGGGTATGTCGACCGGGGAGAGGTCGTCAGCTCCGCGGCCCTCCGAGAAGCTCGCGAAGAAGCGGGGATCGAGATCCGGCTCGATGGACTCGTCAGTATCTACTCATACCCGGGACGCCCACCGGTCATCATCGTCTACGCGGCGACGGCAACCTCGGGCGAACTCCACCACGACGACGAGAGTCTGGAGATCGGGACATTCAGCGAGGATGAGATCCCCTGGGCAGACCTGGCGTTCCGCAGCACCCACGAAGCGCTGCGGGACTACTACGCCGGTGTCCTCCACGCCCACACTCGGTAGGCTACTACTGCGCAACGGTTGATGCAGGCTTCGCCGGGAAGCTGAGGTCCCGCCGGACGGCCGACGTCACTGCCTGGTCGACCAGGAGTGCCACTTCCAACCCCTGCTCAGCCGCGTCCACCTGGCGGGCCCGAGCCTTGGTGGCCGGATGTTTCGGCGTGAACAAGGTACAGCAGTCCTCGTCCGGGATAATCGACACTTCATACGTGCCAAGCCGCCGCGCCTCTTGCACGATCTCGTCCTTGTCCATGCCGACCAGGGGTCGAAGCACCGGCAGCGACGCCACAGAATCGATGACGGCCATGTTGTCAAGGGTTTGCGAGGCGACCTGGCCGACTGCCTCCCCCGTGACAAGCGCTCTGGCCCCACTCGCGAGCGCTATCCGCTCCGCGATCCGCAGCATCAGCCGCCGATAGACGACGACCCGCAACGGGGGCGGAATCGCCAAGACCACCTGGCGTTGTATGTCGCCGAACGCCACGAGGTACAGCCGAGTGTCGAGCTGAGAGCGGGTCAACCGATCGGCAATTTCCGCCACCTTGTCCTGTGACGTGTGGGACAAGATGGGGTAGCTGTGGAAGTGGATCAGCCGAACCCGACACCCCCGTTTGACCATTCGGTAGGCGGCCACCGGGGAATCGATCCCGCCCGAGAGTAGACACGCGACGCGACCGCTCACTCCGCTGGGAAGCCCGCCCGCGCCAGGTTCCTTGTGGAGGTAGCAGAACGCCTCGTCGGTCAGGGTTTCCACCCGCACGGTCAACTCGGGTCGCTCGAGATCCACTCGCCATCCCTGGGCGGCCTTGATTCGCCCGCCGAGCTGGCGTTCGATCTCGGGAGACGTCAGCGGAAACCGCTTGTCGGCTCGCTGGGCCGTCACCCTGAAGCTCTCCACCTGCACATCGGCCAACTCGGCCAGCACGGTTTCGGCGATCGCGTCGAAGTCGCATCTCGTCCTGGTCGCCTTGGAGAAATTGGCGATGCCTGGCAGACGGCCCAGCCGCTCGCGAATCTCCTCCCAATTGTCGTCGGACTCGTATTCGACCTCGATTCGCCCCATGAGCGCCCGGATCTTGCGAACGCCCAGATCAACCGTTGCCGCCCGAACGTTGCTGACGAGCCGCTCGACGAACCAGGGGCGGTTGCGTCCCTTGAGAGCGATCTCCTGGTAGTGCACGATCACGGACTGCATGGTGGCTCCTGACGACGACGTTCTTGATCGTGGCGGGTGATTGACGCTTGATCCAATGACCGCCGATCAGAAAGCGCGCCCGCGTTGTTCATCGGCCCCGTTCTGCCTGTATACTCCGGCGTCGCTTCGTGTGCGTCCGATCGGACCCGATCAGGAATCTCCCTGATGCGGCCCCGCGACACCTCTAGTGTCCTGTAACCGTGATGCGCGACCTCATCGCCGGTCTCATCGCGCTCGGCCTCTTCCTCTTTGCGCTCGGCTTGGCGTCGACCCTGCGATTTCATCGCCGGATGCGCGAACGTGAGCACGACGCACTCCTGGCCGCCGGCCGGTCGGTCATCACCGAGATTCCCACGCAAGACGGACTTGAATTGTTCGTGGCGGACGACGTGCATTTCTACTGGCGTAGCGTGACCATTTTGAAAGAGGACATCCGGCTGGTGCGAGTGCTCATCAACGGCACCCCGCTCGCCTCGTATTCGGCCCAGCGTTTTGTGGCGGACGACCCTGGAGACTCGGGCTCGTTCACCGACCGTCCGGAGGGTATCGCTCATGACCGATGGGATGTGTTGATTCGTGCTGACGGCGACACCTTGGTCGAATGCGGCAGTGTCCGGGAGCGCGTCTCCCAGGAACTGGCGCGCCGAGTGTTCGACGCGGTCAAGGGCGACATGGAGCACCGCGACGACCGGCCCACAGAGGGCATCTCTCCGGCCCCGGGTCACGTGGGATAGTGAGGGTGGGCGAATCATGGTGACAGGGCACTAGTGTCCTGTCACCGCGACGCTGGTTGGAGAGACTACCACTCCTGCTCCGCCACGCCCGCCCGCACATTGACGACACGCGCGAGCACGAACAGCAGATCGGACAACCGGTTCACATACGTAATCACCGTCGCATCGACCGCCGAAGTCCCCAGCCCAACCACCCGTCGCTCGGCGCGTCGGCAGACCGCCCGAGCCAGGTGCAGGGAAGCCGCCGTCGGATGGCCGCCCGGCAGGATGAACTGACGCAGCGGGGCAAGTTCGGTCTCCAGGCTGTCGATCCAGCCCTCGAGACGCTCCACGTCCGCCTCCGTTGCCGTCACCTTCGCGTGGCCGCTGGCGCGCGTCGATGGATCGGCTAGCGATGCTCCCAGCGAAAACAGACAACGCTGGATCTCTACGAGCATCTCGGCCAGATCGGGATCGATCCCGGTGCTGACCGCGGCTCCCAGATACGCGTTGAGCTCGTCGACTTCGCCATAGGCGTCCACACGCGGCTCCGCCTTCGAAACACGTGCCCCGTCGAGCAGACCGGTCTCGCCAGCATCGCCAGTCCGGGTGTAAATCTTCACTGGTCGATTATAGTGCTCCGGGCATGCCCCCCTCCCGCGCTGGAAGACCGTCGACGACGTACACACTGCCGGAGCCGGCGATGCGACGCAGGTTTCGCCGGCGTCTGCTCGGGTGGTATCGGAAGAACGCCCGGGACCTGCCGTGGCGGCACACCAGAGACCCGTATCACATCCTTGTGTCTGAGATGATGCTGCAACAGACGCAGGTCGACCGCGTGTTACCGAAATACGAAGAGTGGATTCGAAAGTACCCCTCGCTGGAAACACTGGCCGCGGCCCGGCCGGCGGCCGTGGACAAGACGTGGCGCCCACTTGGGTACAACGCGCGACCGCGCCGACTGCATGCGATCGCTCGCGAAGTCATGAGTCGCTACGACGGCGAGCTGCCGTCGGACGAGCGGACTCTCCGTTCGTTCAAGGGCATCGGCGCCTACACGGCCGGCGCGATCCAGAGCTTCGCGTTCGGCCACCGCGCTCCGATCGTGGACACGAACGTGGCCCGAGTCCTGTTTCGTGTCTTTGTCGGTCGCGGAGATCGCACCTCCACGCCACTCAAGAAATACCTATGGTCACTCTCCGCCGCCCTCCTCCCGCGACGGCATGTCTTTGATTTCAATCAGGCGTTGATGGACATCGGGGCAACGGTCTGTGTGGCCCGGCGCCCGCGATGTCCCGTCTGTCCGATGAGCCCCATTTGCGAGGCCTACCCGTTCGACCCGGACCTGGAGCATGGACGCGGATGACCACCGAACAGGAAACTGTACTGGTCGTCGTGGTGGCCGCGGTCGTCGAGCAAGCGGACCGGGTTCTGGTGACGGAACGTCCATCCGGCACTCACCTGGGCGGATACTGGGAGTTTCCCGGCGGAAAAACGGAACCGGGAGAGACCCACGAACAATGTCTCGAACGGGAGATGCGGGAGGAGTTGGGCGTGGTGGTCGAGGTGGGAGGCGAGCTGCTTTCAACTCGATTCGTGTACCCCGATCGGATAGTTGAACTGCACTTTCACCGGTGCGTGCTCGGAGGGGAACCAACACCGATGCTGGGACAACGGATGCGATGGGTCTCGCGGAGCGAACTCGGTGGGCTCAGATTCCCGCCGGCGGACCGGGAACTCGTCGCCTTGCTGGCCCGTGGAACTTCACGACAATAGGCGGCACGACGCGACGGTGCCGCCGAGCAAGGACACCGACGAACGATTGGCGTGCGTCTACCGGCCGGCTCCTTCCATCGAAAAAAACGGTCTGGCCGTCACGGTAGCCGAGTTCCAACCCTCACCGTCCTGGACCACGAGCCTGGTGTCCACGTCGGCAAGTTCGCGCTTCACGTAACCAAGCGCGATCGACCGCCCCAGCGCCGGTGACCGGACGGCGCTCGTGACGACCCCGACGTTCGACTCATCGGCAACGATGCGCAGTGCCGCTCCAGGGACCGGGGGCTCGGCGTCCGGTTCGAAGCGGAGTCCCACCAGACGGCGCGCTACGCGGCCCTTCCCGCGATGAAGAATCCGCACGATCACTTCCTGGCCGACGTAGCAGCCCTTGGTCATACTGATCGCGCGGTCTTCGAGACCGGTCTCCAATGGAATGGTTTCAGAATCCAGATCAGCCGGAAACACCGGCCGACCGGCTTCG
>Ga0066376_10002704_pt1 | contig 16366 bp, 13 predicted proteins | sample Knorr_S15_td_Bot_FD_77009 | JGI IMG/M metagenome (GOLD analysis project Ga0066376, IMG submission 77009) | Marine microbial communities from Southern Atlantic Ocean transect - Knorr_S15_td_Bottom_ad_5009_LV_A | ecosystem: Environmental > Aquatic > Marine > Oceanic | place: Southern Atlantic... | reverse complement strand
TAGCGGAATCCGCCAGAACACAGTTGGCCGCGAACGCGGCCGGGGTCTGGTAGCCGAGAGCACTATGTGGTCGCCGGTGGTTGTAGTCAAGACGCCAACGGTCAATCACCCAGCGAGCGTCCTCCAGGCCGAGGAACAGCTCCCCGGTAAGCAACTCGTCACGGAACTTGCCGTTGAATGACTCCACGTAGCCATTCTCCCAGGGACTGCTCTTGGCAATGAACAGGGTGCCGACACCAGCCTGGACTAACCAGCGGCAAATGCCCTTCGCGACAAACTCAGGCCCGTTGTCGCTGCGGATGTGCGCGGGAACACCGCGAGTGCCTGGCGATCGAGGTGGGTCGGAGCTTCACGTCGGATGATTAGCTGCGGTACCGCATCGGACCCGAACGGCGCCAATGTCTCAACCGCCGCAATTCGGATGAAGCATGAGTAGGTCGCCGTGGTCCAGTTCTCGTTCTTCAGCGCCAGGATAAGCTCCGGGACGGCCGACTTGGCTTCTGGACCGATCCGCTTGAGGAGCTCGATCGCGGCCAGAGTGCAAGACTCGTTCAACGAAGCGCGAAGGACTGGAAGGATCGATTCGGTCTGCCCACTGAGTTTCCAGAGCGACTCGGCGGCATAGATACGGACGTACGGTTCGGAGTCCTTCAATGCCACTCCGAGAGCGGGGATCGCCGTCCTGGCATCACGCCCGATTCTGCCGAGTGCACTTGCGGCGGTGTAGCGGACACGCGAGTTCTTGTCCTGCAGTGACTTGATCAACGCTGGCACCGCGGGCTTTGCCAGCCGCCCGATGTCGTGAAGAGCATCGGCCGCATAGTAGCGGACTTCGGGATCCCGATCGCCTAACGCCTTGGCCAGCGCAGGAACCGCCCGCCTGGCGTCCGAACCAATTTGAGCCAGGTAGTGTGCCGCACTGACACGAGTCTGAGTATTCTGGTCTCCGAGTAGTTGGATCAAAACGGGGACGCCTGCCTTGCCGCCTTCCACGAGCCCGTTGAAGGCGGCAAGCCGTACATTGACGCTGTCGTCCTTGAGCAACTTGATCTGTGCCAGATCGTCTTCACTCGGTTCCCACTGCTCGAGAGGATCCGCCTCTGGCAGATCGATCTGTGGCGGGTTTTCTCCACTGGGTCTTGATACTTCCGTACCGACCTCATCCTGGCAGCCGACGGCGAGGACCAGTCCGGCTGCGACCACGACGGCAAGCGATCTGCTATACATCTCGGTCCTCCCGATCCGCCGATAGTCGGGCCACGTCTTGAGCCCGGTCCCGGGACTCGCTCGATGGACTGGATCCTGAACGCGACAACGGCGCTCACCCTCGATGGTATCCTTGGGAGACCGATCGTTCCACGGTTGTTCCTCGCCCTGGCGAGCACGGATGTGCTCGACATGAAACGTGAAGAAGGGAGCGTCCGCGTGGGATAGGCGGCAGTATTCGCAGCGGCGGTTCGCTCGTTCGCGAACCCATTCGCGAACAGAGGCGTCCACGATAAAGCGGCAAGGCCGGCTTCGTTTCTCGGCTAACGAATCAACGCCGCCTCGATCGCCAGGCCCGGGCCGAAACCGAGCATCACGCAGGGCCTGGCCGCGTTGCGTTCACGCAGTCGCTCGACGATGAACAGCACTGTCGGCGAAGACATGTTGCCGAACTCGGCGAGAATCTCTCTCGACGGGTCGAGGCACCCCGGGTCGAAGCCGAGCGCGTCGGCACAGGCCGTGAGAACTCTCGGGCCGCCGGGGTGAATGGCCCACGAACCGATCTCCTCGACCGACAGGTTGTGCCCCCCCAGCCAGCCTCCCAGCCACTCGGGCAGGTGCCGACGAATGGTATCGGGGACCTGGGGCGAGAGCGTCATGAAGAACCCATGGTCGCCGATCCGCCAGCTCATCGAGTCTTCCGTATCAGCGATGATCGTCGACCCCGACGCCGCCAGCCTCCAGCTCGAACCGGCTGCCGAAGCCCGGCGACCCACGACCGCGGCGGCTCCGTCGGCGAACAGGGCGTTGGTCACGATCTTGTCGGGGTCCCAGCCGTACTGGTGATGCAGGCTGCACAACTCGACCGCGCAGACAAGCACGCAAGCGTTCGGGTCCGCGTCGGTGAACGCCTGGGCCACTCTCAATCCGTTGAGCGAACCATGACACCCCATGAAGCCGATATGAGTTCGGGCCACATCGCTTGAGAAGCCCAGGTCGCGGATCAAGGCAATGTCGAACCCCGGCGCGGCGAAACCGCTGCACGAGGCGGTCACGAGATGTGTCACGTCGGCCGGCGAGAGCTGTGCGTCCTGCAGGGCTGCGGTCGCCGCGGCACAGGCCAGCGGCGCCGCGTCGCTCTCATATCGCTGCATGCGACTGGCCATCGTTGGACCGCGATCGTCTGCGGACTTCGCCGGCTGGAAGAACGACTGACGAGCCGGCGTGGAGTTGGTCGAGGACTCCAGGAGGACACTGTGTCGAGTGCGGACACCGGTTCTGCGATGCAAGGCCTGCAGCACTCGCAGTTGCCCGGAACTCTGCCAACAGAGTGTCTGTGCCAGGTCGGCCGCGTCGAGCTGTTCGATCGAGTGCTCCGGGGTCGCCGTGCCGATGCCGAGGATCTCAAGACTCATGAGCGACTCTCCACGGCTTCGGTCAGCCGGCCCGGTGGTTGATTGAGATGTTTCACGATCGGCCGCACCAGCCACGGGAAGAGTGACACCGTCGCGAACGCGGCGCGAACCGCCCGCGGATGCCTGGCCAGCCTCGCCAACCAGCGACACCAGTGTTGCCGATCTCCGACGAGCCGGCGATGGCGAGACTGCCATTCCCGTTCAACGAGATCACTCCAGGTCGCCAGCCTCCGCGACACGAGCCGTGCGGCCGCTGCCCCGCTGCAGACCGCCCCGCAGATTCCCTCGCCGGTGAATGGCTCCACGTACCCCGCCGCGTCGCCCAACATCAGGACGCGTCGTCCGGCAGGTCGTGGCGATCTGCGTGTGATCGGAACGGTGCCCGACCAGCTGGCCGATTCGAGCTGGTCGATCGCCGGAAACCCCGACTCTTCGAGAATCCTCGCGATCGGCTCGGCCTGCCGAGTGCGGCCTTTCATCAACGCCGGATCAAGAGCCGCGGCAATGTTCAGGCTGCCACCTTCCACTCGTACCAGTCCGACATAGCCCTCTTTTGCGACCGCCATGTAGATCGTCCCGGATTCGTAACTTTCGGGATAGTTGTTGATGTCGACGACTCCCCCGAAGCCGATGCGGGACGAGGCAGCCACTTGGCTCTGCAGCTGGTGATGTCGCTGCAGGCTCGAGTTCCCCACGCCGTCGGCGAGCAGGACGACCTTGGCTGAGGCTACCAGGGCTTTCCCACGATTGTGTCCGCTTTGAACAAGCTTGACTTCCCGGGCACTGCCGCCGGCGGAGACGTCGAGCAGGGTCGCCGACGTATCCGGCAGGAATTCCGTTCCCGCTTCGACGGCCGCTTCGAGGAGGCCGGCGTCCAGGGCACTTCGGGTCACGGCAACGCCTCCCGGCAGTGGCACAACCACCTGCCGTCCGCAGCTTTGCACTCGGAAGCGATCCAGGGGAACTGCGTGAGAGCGTTGCAGGATCCCGTCGAGCCCAAGCTGTACCAGGGCTGCCACTGCTCGTCCATTGACGCACGCCCCGCAGACTTTGTTCCGCGGAAAGGACTTGCGATCGACCAGCAACGTGCGGAGTCCGCGAGATGACAATTCCCGCGCGGCGACCGATCCGGCCGGGCCTGCTCCGACCACCACCGCATCCCAGCCCGTGCGTGCCGCCTCGTCAAGATCGATCGTGGCGGAGATGGTCATGTCCGCCTCATGTTGAGCAGAAACCGCTGGGGCCAGTGTCCGGAGATTGCCGCATCAGCGACTCCCGCCCGGCTGGCCAACTGCAACGCCTCTTCGACCGTAAAGGCGGCCGCCACCGACAGGGGTCCGTCGGTGTGCACGATGTGGGAACGGGTCAGCAGCCGGCACCCAAACCGTGCGAGCCAATACCCCCATTGCGTTCGACGCAGATCGTTGACGAGCACCAGGTGCCGCGCCGCGGCCGACATTCTCCTCAGCAGCTCAACCGCCTCGGGCTCTTCCAGGTGATGCAGGAAGAGCGAGCAGACCAGGACGTCGTAGTCACCAGGCAGCGAATCGGTTAACGCATCCAGTTCGAAGAACTCCACTTCTGTTCGTGCCCCTCGGGCTTGCTGCGATGCGTGCCGAACGGCGACGGGGCTGATGTCACAACCGGCGACCTGCATCTGGATCCCGGCTCGTTTCGCCCGTCGGGCAATGGCGACGGTGACGTCGCCACCGCCGCAGGCGATGTCGAGCACCCGCAACGGCCTTCGCTCGACCTGGTTTGCCAGGTCCCGAATCGCCGACCAGAGAATGCCGCTGCTGCGGCTGAACCAGTTCACCCGCCGCAAGCCGCGAAGTGCCTGCCGATGCAGCTGTTCGTCGAGACCGGGTTGGTCCATCAACTCGGCGACTTTATGACGCGACGTGAAGTCCATGGTTGTTCAAGACTACACGATCTAGACTACCCCGGTTCCTCGAACCCAGCCTGCTGAGGAGAAACTCATGCAACGCCAGCCTGCCCGCTGCGGCACTGCAACCGAATCGAACGTCGACCGCCGCGACTTTCTTCAAACCGCCGTGCAGACCGCGGTCGCCGCCGGCACTCTGCCGGTGCTGAGCACCTTGAGTGAACCCGCCCGGGCCGCCCGCCGCGGCGGGTCGGCGAAGACGCCGATCATCGACACCCATATGCACGTCTGGGCGAACGACCCGCGTCGCTACCCGTTTCCGCACCCGTACAACAAGGACTTCAAGGGGGCCCCTCACCCGGGCACCGTCGAGATGCTGATCAAGGACATGGACCAGCACGGTTGTACGCACTCGGTCCTCGTCCAGGTCATCTATCACGGCTGGGACAACAGCTACGTCGCCGACTGTGTGAAACGGTTTCCCAAGCGTCTCAAGGGGCACGGGCTCATCGATCCGACCGATCCCAAGGTGGCCGACAAGCTCGAGTTCTGGATGAAGGAAAAGGGTCTCCACGGCATGCGGTTCAGCGCCATCTACTACCAGGACGGCAAGCACGGTGGCGACGGCTGGATCGATGCCCGGGAAACGCACCGCCTGTGGAAGAAGGCGGACAAGCTGGGGGCCGTGTTCAACTTCTTCATCGGCCCCGGGCAGCTGCCCAGGCTCGCCAGGATGGTCCGGGCCTTCCCGAAGGTGAAGGTCGTCGTCGATCACTTCAGCCAGGTCGACCTGGGAGCCAAGGACCCCGAACCCGATTTCAAGTTGCTGCTGAGCATGGCTCGCTATCGCAACGTCTGGGTCAAGATCTCCGAACTCAGCTCGGTGTCGAAGTCGGGCAAGTACCCGTTCGCCGACGCGTTACCGCACGTAAAACGAGTCTACGAAGCATTCGGCTCGGATCGGCTGCTGTTCGGGACCGGGTACCCGGGGGCGGCCAGGGCGGCCTACAACCGGCCGACGTTGGACAAGGAGATCGACCTGATCCGCAGCAAGACCCCCTTCTTCTCGAAGGAGGATAGCGAGAAGATCCTCGGCCGAAACGCCGCACGCCTGTGGGGCTTCTCTTAGGCCGGTTGACCAGCGTGTTGCCGGCGACGAGACTCTCCCGGCCGTGATCTCCGCCGGTGTCGATTCTACACGGTGACCGTTACCGAAGAGGTCGGACGCTCATGGCAAACCAGCTCTTGGTTCAATCGCCCGACCGGACGCTCGTTCGCGGCCAGAAGATGGCTGTGACAATCGTACTGGCGTTGGATGAGCCGCTGAAAGTGCGTGGCATTCACGCCGAGTTCCTGGGCGCCGAGGAAACCACGGCGGTCTACACGACCACCAGCACCGATTCGAAGGGAATCACGACGGTGCATACGCACACCGCCGTGCAGCATGAAGAGGTGACTCGCCAGGTCCACTTGCTGGCGGGTAATGAAGAGATGGGGTTCTTCGGCAATATGACCGATGCGGTGGCAACCGTGTTTGGAGCCGGCAAGCACGACACGCTGGAGCCGGGCGATCACCAGTTTGACGTCGTGGTGACGATTCCCGACGACGCACGTCGGCGAGAAGACCCGTGTCTTCTATGAGCTTTCCGTCGGGTAAGGTCAACTGCTGTGTCCTCGCCGTACCCAAAGCCGAGTCCGCCCAGGGCGGACTCGGTCTTGGGTCAGGCGAGGGTGGATGGGACGCTTGCCCGACGTCACGCCAGGATTTCGGTGAGCGTGCCGGTGCTGTCGGCATACGTTTTGCGTTTGATGGCGAGGCACTGCAACTGGGTCAGCCAGAGATTGGCCAATGGTGTGCCGGTCTTGCAGTGGACGTGCTTGCCCAGCTTCAGAGTTCCGCCTCCGCCGCCGGCGACGACCAGTGGCAAGTCGTTGTACTGATGCGTGGTCCCATCGCCCATGCCGGCACCGAGGGTGAAGATGGTGTTGTCGAGCAGCGTGGTTCCGCCGGGTTCCTCGATGCTGTCCATCCGCTCGAGCAGTCGTGCGTAGGCCGAGACGTGGAAGCGGTCCAGCTTGAGGAGGTCTTCCAGGTGGTTGTGCGGGGCGTGTGTCATGGCGTGATGACTGTGCGGCCGGTCGAGGATTCCCTCCCAGTTTGTTGGCGTCGTCCAGCGTTCGGGGCCCACCATCAGCGTGCCGATGTTCGTAACGCCGATCTGAAATGAGGTCACCATCAGATCGCCCATCAGGTGGATGTACTCGTTGCGAGGCAAGTGCTCGGCCGGACGCTTGATGTCTGCCGCGGCCAGTTCGGACTTCATCGAGTCGATGCGGTCCATGCGTTTCTCAATGGTCCGTATCGCCTCGAAGTACTCGTCGAACTTGCGTCGGTCATGAGTACTCAGTCGTCGCTGCAATTGGCGTGCGTTGCCCAGGGCCAGGTCGGTGATGTCTCGAAAACGCGTGTTGGCCCGGGTGCCGAACAGCCGGTCGTAGATCTTGCGAGGGTTTCTCATCGACGGAGCGACGTGACCGGTGCCGTACCACGACATGTTGTCGAAGTAGATGGATTCGATGTTGTTCTTGTGGTCGTTGCAGCTGAGCTCAAGAGTGGAATAGGGCGTCGATTGTCCGATGCTGTCGGCTGCGATGTGATCAAGCGTGCGGGCAAGCGGATAGGCCGAGTTCTTGACCTCGTAGGGCGCAAAGCTGGTCAGGAAGCAGGACGCGCACTGAGCATGCGAGTCGGTCCCTTGCTGAAAGGTGCGATCCAGGCCGGTGATCAGAGAGACCTTGTCCCGCATCTTGAAGAGCGGGGCCAGCGTCGGCGTGAACGTCAGCGGATGGCTGCCCGCCGGAGCGGTCTTGCCCTCGAAACGCCAGACGTTGTTCTGGCCGGCGAACTTTGGCAGCGGCCGATCGCCCTCGCCGGGGAAGAAGCCTCGCCGCGTGATCCCGTTCGGGAGGTAAAAGAAGGCCAGACGCTTGGTCGGAGTGGCTGCCTTGCCGCCGCCGGCGGCATGGCATCCGCCGGCGAAGCTCTCGAGCCAGGGCAGGCTGAGCGCGGCACCGCCGGCGGTTGCGAGAAATCGACGTCGGGAAACGGACTCGGCGTTGTCGTGATCGGTCATGTCGTGGGCTATCCCTTTGCTGGGAGGGCCGGGCCGGCAGTTAGCGGCTCGACCCGTGTGCATTCTCGCTGGGCCGCTGAGAACCGGACCGACGCTTTCGTGCCGGCGCCGGACCCAGGGTGTTCTTGTGAAGAAACGGATCGCTCATCGCGATACCCTCGAGCACGGTGCGCATCTGGTCTTTGCCCGCCATCGCCCTGGCGGTGATGTCGTCCAGCGCGAGTGAATCGGCAGGGCCGAGTTCTCGGCCGAGCGCGTAGGTCATCAGATGAGAGACGAAGCCGCGGATGAATCGTTGTTTCTCCTTGAGGATCAGCCGCTTGAATTCAATCACGGTCTTGAATTCGTACTGATTGAAGAGCACTCCGCTGACGTCCACTTCCCGTCCGTTCTCGTACTTGTCGCGCCAGACTCCCGTGGGTCCGTAGTTCTCCAACGCAAAGCCGAACGGGTCGATCTTGTTGTGGCAGCCGGCACAGTCGGCACGCTTGCGATGCACGGCGAGGCGTTCGCGGATGGTGAGTTTCGCCAGTTCCTCTTTGTCGACTTCGGGCAGAGGCGGGACGTCGGCGGGAGGTGGTTCGGGCGGATCGTTGAAGATCACCGCGTTGACCCAGGCGCCTCGTGTGATCGGCTGAGTCCGCGTGGGCGTGGATGTCATGGTCATGATGGCCGCGTTGGTGATGACTCCGCCGCGACGCGGGTCGTCCAAGGGGACGCGTTTGAAGAGTTGCACCTGGACTTCGGTGGGTGCCTTGCGGTGGCCCTCGTAATTCGCTTTCAGCATCTGGCTCTGCCAGGTGAACTTCGGGTCCAGCAGATCCATGATCGAGCGGTCTTCAACATAGACCGTTTCGAAGAGCAGCAGGGGCTCGGGCATCATGTGGATGCTGCTGCGGTAGCCGTTGTAATAGAAGTAGGGGAACTTCTTCTGGTCCGGGATCGACGTGATCAGCCGATCCAGTTGCAACCACTGACCGGGAAAGTTGTCACAGAATCGGCTCGATCGCCGATCGTTCATCATGCGGTGGACCTGCCTGCGGAGCGTTCCGGGATCGCCGAGCTTTCCCGACTGGGCGAGATCGAGCAGCGTGTCATCGGGAATGCTGCTCCAGAAGAACTGAGCAAGTCGTGAGGCGAGTTCGAAGTCATCCACACGCTGACGACCACTTCGTTTGCTGACCGAGTTCTTCTCGCCGAGCGATTCGTAGAAGTAGAGGAAGTCGGGCATGCCGAGCACGGCGCCGACCATGGTCCGCATCGTGTCCTCGAATGAAGCTCCCGACGCGAGTCGGCCTTCGGCGAACTTCGTGAACCGATCGAGCGCGTCGGGATCAACCCGACGGCGAAACGCACGACGGAGCAGTCTCTTGAGCCTCGTGCGGATCGCAACGATGTCGGCCACCTGTGCTGCTTTCGGCTTCGGTGGCGGCTTGCGTCCGGTGACATCGATGTAGTCGAGTCCGAATAAGTGCCGTGTCGACCGCTCATTCTTCCCGACACACTGGAATCTCAGCGTGTGCCGGCCGGCAGTGATCTTCAGGTCCTTTTCGTTGAGAACGTCGTGGACAGCGTGTACGACTTTCGGGTCGTAGAGATCGACGTGCTCGCCGATCTTGTTGCCATCCAGAGACAGCTCGAACGTGCCAAAGTCGGGTGCCTTGGTGAACCCGAAGCGAAGGCCGCTGCCCGCCTCGGTCACAACGAATGAGACAGTCAGTCCCGGTCCCGGTTTTGGGCAGATCCAGAGAAGTTGTGCATTCCCGCTCCATTGACTCCCAAATCCGCTCATCTCCTGCCGAGCGGCGCGACCCCTGGGGGTTCCCACGACTTTCACCAGGCCCCTGATCTCCGCCTCGTATCGGCCCTTGACGGGACCGCGGGCCGGTTTTCCTGGTGGTGCAAACAGACGATCCCAGCTTCGGCATTCGCTGGGATTGAGATCGGGGCTCTCAACGATCGTCTGACTCAAGCGAAGAAACGACTCCATCAGCAGAGGGGAGAGTGTCAGGTGGTCGGCCCGGTTGTCGAAACCGTGCTCGGCGCGTTTGTCCTGAGGAAAGGCCGCCACACCCTTGAACCCCTCGGGCCGCTGATTGTCGATGTCCTTGGCGAGAGGGCGGCTGGAGATGCGGACCGCAGCAGGCATCTTCCTGGTTTCCGGCCGGAAGTAATCATCACGCCGTCGTAGCAGCCGCTCGTTGAGACGGAAGATGTCTCGATCGAGTTCAAGGAGATCGACTACGGCGTTGTTGTATTGAAACCGATTCATCCGCCGGATCGGGGTGGGGCCGAATGGGTACGTCTGCAGGGCCCGCTTGCGGATCGCCCCGAGCTGCGTGATCAGTTGCTTCCGCTTGGCTTGCCCAAGAGGCGGCTCGTCTTCCGGAGGCATCTCACGATCCTTCAGAACCGTGATCAGTCGTCCGAGCAACCTGGGACGAGCCAGAAAGTCATCGTCCGATTTCAGTGCCAGCAGGTTGATCTTGCCCTCGATCTTCGGGCCTTTGCCGTGACACTTGATGCAGTGCGACTTGAATGTCGACTTCAGCGACGTCAGAGGATCATCAGCGGATGATGACACCGGCAGAGCAATGGCCAACAGCAGAGCGATGAAAGGGGTCAACGTGGTGTTCATGGTGTTCGTGGTGTTCATGGTGTTCATGATCTTCAAAGCACTCGGCGAGTCGCTCGAGAGTCGCTCTGCGGCCTCCATCGTCGGCATAAAGTAGCAGTTCTGCAACCACCGAGAAGGTGAGCCGGTGCGAGTTCCACTCAGCCGCGGAGGACCCACCTCAGCATTTGCCAGTAGCTGGCGCCTTTGCCCTGCATCAACACGCCCATCCGGAAAATGCGGCTCGCGCAGAAAATGCAGACCAGTGTCGTCAGCAACACGAGCACGATTCCCACGATCGGTTGCCAGGGGGGGACTCCCGGAGGCACCGACTGGCGGAGCACCATCAACATCGGCGTCGCCGGCGGAAACAGTGACATCAGGACCGACAACGACGAATTGGGTTCCTTGACGATGTAGACCCACACGAACATCGGCGCCATGACGACACACATGACCGGCATCATCGTCGATTGCGCCTCCTTCATGTCCGAAACGGCGGCGCCGATGGCGCTGAACATCGCCCCGAACATCAGGACCGCCAGCACCAGGTAGACCAGGGCCCAGGTCAACAGCGAGGCCGAGGGGAAGTAGTCGGTGTGGCCGGCATACGAAAGGGCGCAGTAAGCGCCAAGAAGGTAGAACGACACCAGCGTCACCGAGACGCCGACCGTGCCGATCAGCTTGCCCAGCATCAACTCGAAAGGCGGAATCGAACCAAGCAGGACTTCCGATATCCGCCCCATCTTCTCCTCGAGGACCGTTTGGACCAGCGGAGTGGCACCGATCATGATGCCGAGGAACATCAGCATCATCAGTCCCATCGGCACGAGTATGTTGGCAGCCCGATTGACCTCCTCCGCGTCGGTAATCTCACCCGTCTCGGATTGCACGACCAGGCCCAGGTTCTCGATCCGAACCGGTTGCGTCACGCTCAGGATCGTCTCGGGGTCGATGCCCGCTCGCTGGCTGCGAATCCGTTGCACGGTCTGGTTGAGGACGGCGGTGAGCCAGTTGTGCAGTTCCCGGGAGTTCGGGCTGTTGGAGTGATAGGCGAAGCGGGCACTGCTGCCGGTGGCGCCGGGTGTGAGCGCGTCGGGTCCGACCTCGACAAATGCGAACAGCTCCTGGGTCCGGACGCGTTCGGAGAGCTTCAGCGTCGAACCGGGCGGCGACCCCACCTGAGAGGCGTCGACCAGCTCGACCACGAACTTCGGTTTGACCTGCTTCGGTGTGCCCGAGTCGTCGCTGTAGACGCCGGTCGCGTTGTACGCGGCGGCGGCCTGTTGCACCGCCTGGGACAGTTGGCCCGTCGGATCCAGGATCGCGACCCTGCGGTCGCGGATGTCAACACGGTCCTTCAGCACGAACTGGGCGACGATGCCGCCCCCCATCAGGAGCGGCATCGCCAACAGGGTGATCACAAACGACTTGCTCTTGACCGCCGCTTGGTACTCGCGAACGGCAACGAGCCAGGTTTTTCGCATGACGGGTCTCTTGATTCCAGGAGCGACTCTCGCGGTGGTCTTAACGGTCCGGAGCTTCCGGCCCGGCGATCCGCATGAAGATGTCACGGAGACTGGGCCGAACCAGTTCAAACTGCCGAACCCGACCCAGCGACATCAGTTCTGACAGCACCTGCTGGGAATCGGCGTCCCTGGCGATTCGCAGTTCCTGCGATCTCCCGAGGTCGTTGACTTGCTGGACCCCGGTCAGCTGACCGAGTTCCCTGACGTCGGTCTCGCCTTCGAGCCGCACGCGAAGCACGTCGCTTCCGTATTCGTCCTGGATCGACTCGAGCGTTCCATCGAGTACCTTGCGGCCGCGAAAGACCATGCCAATCAGGTCGCACATCTCCTCGGCGACTTCCATGTCGTGTGTTGAGAACAGGATCGTCGTTCCCTGCCGCCGCAATTCGATGACGGCATCCTTCAGCAGATTGGCGTTGACCGGGTCGAGGCCTGAGAAGGGCTCGTCGAGGATCAGGAGGTCCGGCCGGGCGACTACCGCAGCGATGAACTGCACTTTCTGCGACATGCCCTTCGACAGGGCGTCGACCGGCTTGCGCGCCCAGTCCGAGAGCCCCAGCGTTTCGAGCCATTCCCGGACCCTGGCCCTGCTATCGCGGCAGCCCTTGAGATCGGCAAAGAACACGAGCAGGTCGTCGACCTTCATTTTCTTGTACAGCCCGCGTTCTTCCGGCAGGTAGCCGATGCGGTCGTTGGCCGCGGCGAAGTTCTGCTCACCCAGGACACGGATCTCGCCGCTGTCCGGGTGCAGGATCCGCATGATCATCCGCAGGGTCGTCGTCTTGCCCGAGCCGTTGGGGCCGATGAACCCGTAGATCGAACCGGCGGGAACCTGCAGCGTCAGCCGATCCACCGCCGTGTGTTCGCCGAACGACTTGGTCACCTGCTCGATGTCTACTGCGTTCATGAAATGCCCTGTGCCCGGTCTCTCGACGACGGAATTCGACCTGAGGGCCAACGCCGTTACTTCGGAGTCAGCCGAAAGGCTCTCTTGGAGAGCTTGTCGGGGGTTGTTGCAGTTTCGTACTGGGTGAGGGTCTCGCCGGATTCGGGTCCCTTCTCCACGATCTTGAACGGCAGCTTCACGCCGTTGACCGTGCGATAGTCCGAGAAGTTCACCGTCACGGGTATCTGGCCCAGACCGGGCACGATCTGTGCTGTCTTCTCCCGGAGCACCAACCCGCTCTTGGCGCTGACGTACAGGATCCGAGACGGAAGTTCCTTGCTCGACAACTTCAGGAGGAAGACCTTCTCGCCGTCGACCGAACCCGACCGGACAATCGCTGCGCTGTCGTACGTCTTCTGCCAGTCGTTCAAGAGCCAGAGCGGGTGATTGAACCTGAGCTGTTTCAGCCGCGGCCCGGACAGTTTCTCGAACGGCGAAAAGGCGGTGTCGACCCAGCCACGCTTTCCGTCGTAGGCAATTTTGACATGGCCGAGTGATCCCAGATCGAGAGCAGACAGGTATCGATCCAATCCGGCAATCAGCAGCATGGCCTTGCCGCGGCCGCCCTGGTGAACGAACTCCACCGTTCCTGTCATCCTCACATTGCCCAGCTCCGCAACCTTGTCCGCGCCGTAGCCGGCCCGGATCTGCTCGAGCAGCTCTTCGACGGTGGGGATCGCCTGCTGGGAATCGATCGCGACCCGCGGCATCTGGAGCTCCTTGCCTTTGCGGAGCCGCGTCATTGAGCGAATCGATCCGTCGTTGGCCTTGTTGAACCGGACTTGCATGACTGTCTTGTTGGCCCGCAGAGCCCATTTCCCTTCGTCGTCGGGCGACGACAGTTCAAGCGACTCTCCGCCGGGCATGGAGATCGCCAGGCGGTTGTTCTGGATGATGACCTTGATCGTGACCTTGCGTTTTTCGTCACGATACGCGCCGACAAGCGGTTGCAACTCTTTCAGCGGGACCTCCGGCTTGTATTCCACACCCTCGCGGGGACATTCAAACTCAAAGCCTGACTGGTACATCGTCAGCGAAACCGACTTGCCACCGTCGTCGTTCCGGAACGAGACGGCGATCTGATTCGTCAGTGCGAAGTACCATTTCCCTTTCGAGTCCGGTGCCTTGAGCTCGAAGGCTCGTTGCCCCGGCACATCGATCGCGAGTCTTCCGTTCTTGATCAGGACGGTAAACCGCTCGTCGCGCCACATGCCGAAGTTGGCAACGTACTTGCCCAGCAGGGGGGCGACCTCCTTGCGTTTCACGTTCTCAGAGTCACGCGTCACGTCTCCGACGAGAGCCGTGAAGACCAGGTCGATCGACTGGGATTGCAGGGGCGTCGTCGAGAGATTCGCCAACAGAACGAAACCGAGATCGTGTTCGGGCAGCAGCGCAACCTGGGCCGAGAATCCGTCGATGTTGCCACCGTGCTGGACGACCTGCTTCCCGTTCCATTCCCCGAGCATCCACCCCAGGCCGTAGCCGCGACCCGGTGCCATTTCGATCTGCTGCTTCCAGGTTTCGGCGTGCGTTTCTGCCCCAAGCAATCGCTTGCCCTGGTAGACCCCCTTGCCAAGCTGGAATCTCACCCACTGGGCCATGTCCTTGACACTGGAGTTGATCGACCCGGCCGGGCCGATCAGGTCGAGGTTCCGCATCGGCAGTCGTTTGTGTGTTTTCCTGTCTTTCATCCAGAGGTAACCCTTGGCCAGTCGCTCGTCCTTTTGTGCCTCTGCGATCGAAGTCGTGGAATCCGTCATCTTCAACGGCTTGAGAATCCGAGCGGCCACGAGCGACTCCCAGTCACTCTCGGCGGCCTTGCCCGCCGCGAGTCCGGCGACCATGTACATGATGTTGTTGTACTGAAACCGCTTGCGGAAACCGGCGTACGGTTCGGCGGTTCCGGCGAGCTTGAGGACCTCTTCCTGCGTGAGCCGGCCTGAGGCCCAGAGGATGCTCATCCGCGGGTAGCCGGTACGGTGACACAGCAGGTCTCGAATGGTGACCCTCTCGTCACCCGTGTCGACCTTCAGTCGGAACCCCGGGATGTGCTTTTCGACCGGATCGTCCCAGCTCATCCTGGAATCATCAGCCAGCATGCCGATCAATACGGCCGTGATGGCCTTTGTGCTCGAGCCGATCGCAAACAGAGTCTCTGGCGTGACGGCCTTCTTCTTCTTCAAGTCGCTGTAGCCGAAGCCCCTGGACAGCACGACCTTGTCGCCCTTGACGACCGCGATTGCCACGCCGGGAATGTGGTGCTTCCTGCGTTCCTCTTCAATTCGCTTCTCGAGGATGGCCAGTCGTGTCGCGAGAGGGTCGGGGGTGCTTTCCTGTCCGAGTGCCGCTTGCGACGTGATCGCCAACCCGAGGCAGATTGCCTGGCAGATTGCCAGGTTGACGAGGTGCGTGCGAGAGGACTCGACGCGTTGTTTGTCGATAAACATGGTTGTCCTTTCGTGGTGTTTTTGTGGAAGAGCCGCCTCTTATTGCCCGGCCGACTCGTCATCGTCGTCGGGTTCGTCCCCCTTCAGTCGGCCGGCTTTGCGGAGGGCTTCACGCAGGACGAACTCGATCTGGGCGTTGACGCTCCGCAGGTCGTCGTCAGCCCAGCGACGCAACCCGTTCAGGATGCGGGGGTTGATCCGCAACAGGAATGACGTGCGAGACACCGCTTGGCTCCAGTGAACCTCGACCGCTAGCTGTACAACGACCCGGTGTTGACCACCGGCTGAGTGTGTCCTCCGCTGCAGAGGACGACCAGGAGGTTTGAGACCATCGCGGCGCGGCGTTCTTCGTCGAGATCGATGATGTTGTCGCGGCTCAACCGCTCGAGCGCCATCTGAACCATGCCGACGGCCCCGTCGACAATCGTCGTGCGGGCGGCCACGACCGCCTGGGCCTGCTGACGCTGCAGCATCGCCGCGGCAATCTCCTGGGCATACGCCAGGTGACTGATCCTCGCCTCGATCACCTCCACCCCGGCCTGGTCGAGACGTTCCTGGATGTCCTGCTGCAACTGCTCGCAGACCTCCGTCGTGCTGCCCCGTAACGACACGTCGTCGTCCTCGCTGTCGTAGGGATGCCGCGTCGCCATGCTGCGTAACGCCGCCTCGCTCTGGATCGCGACGAAGTCCTCGTAGTCGTCGACCTCGAAGAGAGCCTCGGCCGTGTTGACCACCTTCCAGACGACCACCGCAGAGATCTCGATCGGGTTGCCGTCGCGGTCGTTGACTTTCGACGGCTTGCCCGAGGAACGAGTGCCCTGCGTTACAACATGGCCCAGTTCGTTCGTGGTCTCGGGCGACATGATCGAACCGGTCTCGAAGTTGCGTACCCGCAGCGAGATCTTCTTCTTTGAAAAGAACGGGTTGACCCAGTAGAACCCCGTCTCGGCGATCGTGCCCCGGTACTCGCCGAAGAGCAGCAGCACGCGGGCATTGTTGGGCGGGACCGCCTGGAATCCGAATATCGCCACGATTTCCAGGACGATGGTCAGCACGATCCCCATGACCAGAAACGGACCGACTGTCTGGGAGGGGGGTGAGACGGCCCCGATCACGCAGAGCACGATCAGCAGCGGCCCACTCAGCAACACGGCCAGCCACACCAGCAGCGGAATCCAGCCGGACCTCGG
>Ga0066376_10002703_pt1 | contig 16381 bp, 11 predicted proteins | sample Knorr_S15_td_Bot_FD_77009 | JGI IMG/M metagenome (GOLD analysis project Ga0066376, IMG submission 77009) | Marine microbial communities from Southern Atlantic Ocean transect - Knorr_S15_td_Bottom_ad_5009_LV_A | ecosystem: Environmental > Aquatic > Marine > Oceanic | place: Southern Atlantic... | reverse complement strand
TCGAGCAGTTCGAGATGCTACTCAAGAAGAGTTAAGCGAAGAGCTACTAGGAAGAATGGGCTTAATGGCCTCACTTTGCACAACAACCCTAGAGATTAAAAGTGGATATGGACTAACGACTGCTGATGAATTGAAAATGCTTCGCGCAATTCATGACGCATCCCTAAATGTCCCACAAATGATAGTCGGTACATTTCTTGGTGCACATGCAATTGATCCGGACCAAAAAAACTTTACCGAAATTGTCATCAATGAAACACTTCCCGCAATTGCTCAAGAGTTTCCCGGAATTACGTGTGACGCATATTGCGAAAAGGGTTCTTGGTCAGTTGAAGAAACGGTTGCACTATTTGAAAGAGCAATTGAATTAGATTGCCCAATACGTGCTCATGTTGATCAATTCAACCCACTTGGCATGCTCACCAAAGCAGTCGATATGGGCGTAAGAACAGTTGACCATCTTGAAACTTCAACCGATGAAGAACTCAAACACTTAGCCTCAAGCGATACGATTGCTGTCCTTTTACCTGCAACTGGATTCTGTTTATACGATACGTATGCAAGAGGTCGCGAAATAATCGACTTTGGATGTGCCGTTGCGATTGCCTCAAACTACAATCCAGGCTCCGCTCCATGCCCTTCGATGCCATTTACTATCTCACTCGCATGCCGGCGACTTGGGTTTACGCCTGCTGAAGCAATAACTGCATCAACGTTTAATGCCGCTTGTGCGCTCAGGCTACAAGATCGAATTGGAAGCATTGAGGTTGGCAAGCAAGCGGACATTCAACTCCTTGACTGCTACGACGAGCGAGAACTCGCATGGCACGTTGCTGCTGGTAGCCCTCTCCTAGTTGCGATTCAAGGAGAAATTGTACACCTGCTCACGGATGGCGAAATGGAAGTTGAGGAAGAAACATGAAAACTTCTACGCTTATCCAAGGCAAAGAAATTGAAGCGGTAGCATGTTCTGCTCAACATGTCGTAGATATTCATAAATCGCTCACTGATTTTTTACGTGCTGGGCTTACTCTTCCAGAAATTGATTCATTTATAGCGGAACTTCTGCGTCAACATAAATGCAAGAGTGCGTTTTTAAAATATCGAATTCCAGGACAACCACCATTCCCAAGCCATTCTTGTTTATCGGTGAATGACTGTGTGGTTCATGGAACGCATGTGATGTCGCTCTCTCCCCTTCAACCTGGTGATCTTATATCAATAGATATCGGCGTTACCCATCAAGGATGGATTGGTGACGCTGCATGGACTTGGGCCATCGAACATGTGAGCGATGAGAATCTTCGCTTAATGCACGCTGGCAAAGATTCACTTGCTGCTGGTGTTGCAACTATGCAACCGAACAGACCATTGATGGATTTCGCAAAGGCAGTACAAGAAGTCGCGGAGGAACAATATGGATTCCATCTCATTCGAGGTCTCGGTGGGCACGGGTATGGTAGAACATTGCACACACCACCCTTCATTTCGAATGTTGTCCCAACACATGCATCGGAATGGCCTGATGCATGGCGCACATTTGAAACTGGCATGCTTATTGCCGTGGAACCGATGCTTGCAGTTGGTACTGGTAACATTGAGAATACGCGAGGTACTTGGCCAATCTTTTCTGCGGATCACTCAATGAGCGTACACTACGAAGCAGATGTGCTCATCGGTGAAGAGGGTCCGATTGACCTTACTAAAGATTTGCAACAACTACCTGACATTGTTGGTACAACAACGTGATACTGTCACAATTTCTAATTTACTTCGTTCTCGAGCAACCCAAAGAGTTCGAATACCCGCAGACACAACGAGGCGATATTGTCGAAACAATGCATGGCGTAGAAGTACAGGACCCCTACCGTTGGCTTGAGGAAGATGTTCGAGAGAGCGATGAAGTTCGGGCATGGGTCACTGCAGAAAATGAAATAACTCGGGCGTATCTTGATTCGATTGAAATACTTCCGTCTATTCATGCGTCACTTACAAAGGCGTGGAATTACGAGAAGCAAGGACTTCCTTTTCACCGTGGCAAGAGATGGTTTCAATCAAGAAACACTGGATTGCAAAACCATAGCGTTATTTATACCGGTGATTCACCAACGAATATCAATGAAGTTTTACTTGACCCCAATACATTTTCTGAAGATGGCACACGTGCACTTTCCACATACAGCCCCAGCCCTCAGGGAACATACCTGACTTGGGGAATTTCAGACGCTGGCTCTGATTGGGCTGTTTGGTATTCCAAAAACTTGCAAACAGGAATAGATTTGCCAGAGGTATTGCGTGATATCAAAAATGAATCACCCACTTGGCTTCCGGATGAAAGTGGATTTTATTATTCCAGATATCCAGACAGTGACAGCGAAGGACATATAGATACCACCGATGGTTCAGAGTTGTGGTTACACAAAATAGGAACACCACAATCAGAAGATGAACTCATTTGGTCAGATGCATTACACCCCGATCGGTTCTACGGCGCATCCATTACCCTCGATGGGGGGTGGTTAGTTGTCTCTGTCAATGAGGGAACCTCATCAAACAATGCATTACTCGTTAAAGGTCCAGATGAAGAATCATTTCGATGGCTGATTCCGACATTTGATGCATCGGTTGAGCTCATCGGTGGTATCGGAGACACACTCTGGTTTAAGACTGACCGAAGCGCTCCGTTTGGAAAAATTATTTCTGTCAATATGGGTGAGGAAACACCGACATGGGCTGATGTCATTCCGCAGCAAAAAGACATTCTTCGTGGCGCGGATATTGTCGGTGGAAAAATTACTGCAACTTGGCTTCAAGATGCCGCTTCAAAAGCGACTGTGCATGCGCTCAATGGTAAAGAGTTATACAGCGTTACAATGCCGGGATTAGGAACTGCAAGTGGTTTTCAGGGACACAATGATGATGAATTTGTGTACTGGTCATTTTCCAGCTACAACCAATCCCCCTCGACATATTCACTTGATTTAAATACCAGCAAAACTGCGTTGCACTGGAAAACTGCATTTCCAATTGACCTTTCGGACATTGTTGTTCAACGAAAATTCGTCAAAAGTACTGATGGAGCAAATGTACCTCTGTTTATAGTTTCAAAAAAAGATACTCCTCTTGACGGAAACAACCCTGTGCTTTTGTACGGATATGGTGGCTTTGATATCGCTATTTTGCCGTACTTCTCACCTTCAAGAGCAACTTGGATCAATATGGGTGGTACTTATGCTGTTGCTTGTATTCGAGGTGGGAGTGAATATGGAAGAGATTGGCATGAGGATGGAATGCTTGATAAAAAACAACAAGTATTTGATGATTTCATCGCATGCGGAGAATGGCTCATAGATGAAGGATGGACGAATCCAAACAAACTTGGCATCCAAGGTGGAAGCAATGGTGGCCTACTTGTCGGTGCTTGTATGACCAGGCGACCTGACTTGTTCGGTGCATGCCTTCCTGCTGTGGGTGTTTTAGACATGATTCGTTTTCCGCTGTTCACGGTAGGGTGGGCTTGGACGAGTGATTACGGTGATCCAAAAGACCCTGCTATGTTCAAATATTTACTGGGATACTCTCCATATCACAATGTAAGACAGGGTACGTGTTATCCACCAACAATGATTACAACGGGCGATACCGATGACCGAGTTGTTCCTGCACATAGTTTTAAGTTTGCAGCAGAATTGCAATTTAAGCAATCTTGTAACAATCCCGTATTGATTCGAATCGAAACACGCGCTGGTCATGGAGCTGGAAAACCAACGACATTACGCATTGAAGAGGCTGCTGACGTCTACGCTTTTTTGTATAAGAGTCTCGAAATGTCAATTCCATCCGAACATGCAACACCAGATTAGCCACGGAGACGCAGAGAGTACATTTTGGTTTTACGAATGGATTATTGATTGAGTAATTGTTTATGCGTACAGCCTCAATACCAAAAACTCTTCTAGTCTCTGTACCCTCCTCGCCTATGTGGCAAAAAACAAACTTCTCTGTTAAATCCTATCCCTACAGAGTACAATGCCCAGTATGCAAATAAGGCTATCTAACCCGCGGGGGTTTTGCGCTGGTGTCAAAATGGCGATCAATGTCGTCGATGATATTCTTGATGCGATTGGCAAAGATAGTTCATTGTATGTTTACCACGAGATAGTCCATAATCGACATGTCGTCAATCGGCTTCGCGACAAGGGAGCTATATTTGTAGAAAGCATTGCAGAAATTCCAGAAACTTCGGTTGTTGTCTTTAGTGCTCATGGAGTCAGTCCAGAAATCAAGAAACAAGCAATGGATCGTTCACTCATTTGCATCGATGCTACTTGCCCACTTGTTACGAAAGTACACGCAGAGGCGATTCGTTACGCGAAACGTGGGTGGCAAATTATTCTAATCGGCCATCGAGATCACCAAGAAGTTGCGGGTACATACGGGCAAGCGCCGGATGCAATTCAAATTGTGGAAACACCAGAAGACATTGAAAATCTACACATTATTGACCCAGAAGCATTGGTGTACCTTACGCAAACTACGCTGAGCATAGATGATGCTGATGTCATCATCAAAGCACTGAAAGAATCTTTTCCTGCAATCCACTCTCCGCCAAGTGATGACATTTGCTATGCAACTACAAACAGACAAATTGCTGTTCGGGATGAAGCCCCTGCTGTTGATTTAGTTCTTGTTGTTGGGAGCCAAAACAGCTCTAACTCGGTGCGACTCACCGAAATTTCAAAATCTGCTGGAACACCATCCTGTCTAGTTGATGATGTTTCAATGCTTCAACCCGATTGGTTCGTTGATGTGCAAGACCTCTTAATCACTGCTGGAGCAAGCGCTCCTGAACGATTAGTTACTGAAATTATCGACCATCTCATCGCGTATTTCGATGGAGAGCTCGTTGACGAGTCACCTGTCAATGAAGGAGTGTCTTTTTCAATGCCCGCCTCATTCAATCAGTTCATGCAAAACAATGATGTCACTGTAGAAGGCAATTCACAATGACGACCAAGGCACATGCCCTTGAACTATTTCCACGAGATATAGAATCAATAGTCGCTGGACTTGGCATGCCCAGTTATGCTTGCGAACAAATTCTGAGTTGGATATATAAAAAAAAAGTAAATTCAGTCGACGATATGACAAATATCCGCAAAGAATATCGGGAAGAATTAATTGACAAGTTGTATTTTCGTCGTTCAAGAGTCGTAACAACAAAACACGCTTCAGATGGTACGATAAAAAAATTACTTGCATGGGATGCTGGTGAAAAGCAAACCGAAACTGTAATGATTCCAACGAAATCTCGCAAAACTGCATGCGTTTCGAGCCAAGTTGGGTGCCCTGTTGGATGCACATTCTGCGCATCTGGGCTTGAGGGTCTTGAAGGGAACCTCTCTGTAGGACAAATCGTCGAACAAATTATTCTATTAGAGAGTCACTCCATTACAAATGTTGTATTTATGGGAATGGGCGAACCAATGGCAAATTACGATGCTGTCACTCGAGCGATTAGAATTATAAATGCGCCTTGGGGACTGGGTATCGGAGCAAGAAAGATAACCGTTTCAACAGTCGGTTTGCCAAAGGCTATTGAACGGTTTGCAAAATTTGATATTCCAGTCACTCTTGCACTCAGTTTACATGCTCCAAATGATGAATTGCGAAAACAACTAATCCCTTGGGCAAAGTTTGCTCCAATTGATGACATTTTAAAATCATGCAGTGTTTATTTCGAATCAACTGGACGAGAGATTACACTTGAATATCTTCTGTTGGGAGGAGTGAATGACCGCTCATCTCAAGCAAAGGAACTCGCAGAACTTTGCAAAACATTACGGTGCAACGTGAATCTAATTCGGTACAACGAAGTCTCAGGGTTGGAATTTAGACGACCCGAACAAGATCAAGTTCGTCGATTTCAAGAAACACTGACAAAAGGAGGTGTGAATTCACATATTCGCGCGAGCCGAGGGCGAGATATTGCAGCAGCATGTGGGCAATTGAGGCTTGAACACCAACAGATTACGCTTGAAGAATCTTCCTGATTTCAACAATCGGAACGTTTTGTAGATTTCCAGACAATGCAAGTTGATGTAATACATTGAACCGACTCACCCACTTCTCATATTGCTCTTTGTCTTCCGTTGCTTGAACGACCCCATGAAAAATCGCATCCCTTACTGCTCGATCACGCCGGTGTCCTCGCCAATGCTTGGGAACTAGATACCCTAGCCAAGAGACGACTACCGACGACCAATCGCTCGTACGCATATCAATTTGCAATGAACAACTCCAAAGTCGTACTCGCAATCGAGATAAAAATCGTCTTTTCAAAGTATCTCCTCGGGAATGTCGAACATTCAATCGATTTCGTATTCGTCGCAATATTTCCGGACTTCTAGCTAAGCGAGCAAGATAAATAGGATCACGGATGAGTATTGCTTCAGCGAGCGGTAGAATTGCTTTTCGCGTCAACTCTCTTCCAGTTTCAGCGTGATCTACAGCATACAGTTTGCAAAGAGAGTTCATGTATCGATTCGCTGTCTCTTCCCCACCCCACAGCATACACCTTCGAATGCCATTCACTAAGTCCACCATTGCCTGTCTTCCCTCGACGGACTCCATAAGACCTGGCAAAGATTGATTTGCACTTTTAATCAGTCGTTGTACGATTTTTGCTTTCGTGATTCCGCGCTTTCCAAACTTGTGTAAATCACGAACTGCTCGCTTAATTAAACGTGACAAATCAACTTGAAATTCTTCTTTGATTGGCTGCCAAGCAGTTTCTGGATCTAACGCAGCCCGCCTGCCAAAATCAAAAGCTTCTACGCTTCTTGCAAAACCATCATGTTCAACTCTTTGAACTGCAAACATGATTGCATCAACAGAGACTGGAATGAAGCCGAGTTGGAAAGCCATTCCAAGTTGAATGAGATCACCTAATCGTTCATTATGGAATCGGTACCTTGCCAGAGACGCAAAACTTCGAATAACTGCTGTCTCCGTTTTGCATGATGTCTCGATAGTATGGATATCGATAGTAGCGGGTAACCCCTCAGCATCAGCCAATGAATCCTGTCTTTCAAGAGGATCCGTATTGATAATTGCATGCGTACGCTGCGGAGAAGCAATTTGTAATGACCCTTTTGGGTCTAATGAACGAAGGACTTCTTCTCTATCCCACCCTAATAAAACATCGGCTTCTCCCCATGGAATAGAAGCAATAAGCGGTCTATAAGATCGCTTGGTTTGCTTCCTTGTAAATAGTATTTGTGTCCAAGCCCTTCGCCCAGCACCGACAAAGGCACTATTGCATTGAGAATTTATTTCATAGCCCATTTGCATCCCTGCTTCCATCAACACCTTTCCAACAACCCCAGGTTGATCCCCTCGATACCCTGCAATATGAACTCGCCAAGATGATGCTGCAGCATGAATAGGTTGTGGAGGTGTTAACCGTTTTGTCGTTTGTGCGACCACTCTTACCGGGGGCTTGCTTCTTGTAACTTCAACTCTTTCCAAAATTGGTCGAAGAGATATTTGCCACCTTCGATATTGAGGTTTTATCCAACGAACGCTCATTGATGATTCCAGTGGCATTGCAGGTATGCCAGCTTTTGGTAGCCATGGTTCAATCGGTGCTAGTCGAACCGCTGCCATTTGTTCGATGGATATAACGATGGCGTGTTGTGGACGAAAACCACGACGGTCAATATCAAGCGCCATCTCGGATAATTTTTCGATGTCAAATTGTGGCTCTACACCATCGCTCACAATGATGATTGATGTTCCGTTACTGTTACTTGCAGTTTCGATTGCTGTCTCAAGGTCTTCCCCACTATCGAGTGATACTTCAATTATATTGTTTTGATCATCACCTTTCGCAGAAGAAATCGAATCAATAATCATTGATAATGTGTTTCCAGCATCACCACTCTTCCAAACGAGAAGGATGCGTGTTTGTAGTTTCTCCTTGGCATCGCGAACGACATCTGCACCGTCAGCAATAAAATTTTGTTCGCCCCATGTTTCAATATAAACAACATTGCCGACACCATCCGTGCAATGTTTTCCATCAATTACAATCGAAGGTGATGAATCTAAGGATTCTAATACGCGTAGAGCTGTCTCGCGTAAGTGTCTCAATGCTGCGCTTGTCCCAAAAGAAACTCTTCGAGTTGACAAAATATCCAAGTCTGGCAGTTGGGGTGCTAATTGCGTACTCACTTGTGCTGATGGTTTCACATCATGTAATAAATGCTGTGTAAGTCTTGCAACAATGGATGGATGTAGAGAGTCAACAGGAACTTTTACTGGATCCAATTCGGGATCCGTTGGGGGTAATTCTCTACCCCAAATGGCAGCGACTTCCCTGCCTTCACGTAGCATCGATTGACCTACGGAAATAACTTCTCGTTCAACTTCGCCTGGTCTTGGTTCAAGTACAACAACATGTCTACATCTTGAGAGCAGTCGCTCAACTGGCACAGTATCAAGTGGATGGATGAGCCGAAGATTGAGCATTGGTACTCGCCCAAGCAGTTGGAGTTCACTCACCAGATATTTTAAGGCGGGATCAGACAATCCAATTGTCACAAACCCAACTGAAATCTTTTCCCCAGGACTTGGCAACGTTCTTTGCCGATTTAATTCTAATTTTCTTCCCAAACGAATCGGACTTATTGATTCCGATGTCTGACGAATGGATTGAGTATCGGGTAACGCACTTATATCTAAAGTTGCTGATCCACCGAGTAAACCATGGTGGGTAATTAGTACCACTGGCTTCAATGTTGATGCAGAAAGTTTTGCGGCGACTGCAGCGCAATATGCTACTTCTGATGGGGTACAAGGCTCTACGACGCATAAACCTGCTCGCTTTGCTGATTCTCTTGGAAATAATTGGGGTGCTAGTGATGGATGATCTTCAACAACTAGAATTAGTGGTGATTGCAATTTGACTTTGCTTGCAACTTTTATCGCATTTGCAAGATGTCGATTCGGTACAAATACGACTGCTGGGGTACCTTCTTCCGATGCTAGGGTTACACCTCTGCATGCATCATATACCGTACGACACCCCTTCCATTTTGATGACACTGCCCAGAACGGTTCGCATTTTGGTGAATAAATATCCCACAACGGGTAACATTCTTCAAGACCCTCCATGATGGAGGGAATTGTCCATACAGATTTCAATGAGGATTGTTGCGATGTTGCAATTGTCATGGCCGGGTTAATCCAGGAACAATCCACCGCTTCATAGCATGAGCAAATCCATGTTTGTCATGATGTCCAGCTAGAACATCTGCATGATGCTGTACATCTTCATTTGCGTTTTCCATGACAATTGAAAGCCCAGCCTCTTTAAGCACTTCAATATCGTTTAAACCATCACCGATTGCAGCGATTCGTTTACGATTCAGCGAATCGCCCAAGTGGCGTTCGAGCATCGACCATTTATTGACTGAATGGTTGAATACTTCAAGAAGATGAGTGGAAGAAGAGGTTGCGTGCGTAGCAGTCACTGCTGACCAGTGTTGCAACTTTGCTCTTCCTTCCAACGTTGTCTTTAAAAGTGTCGCTATTGGCAAGAGTTGTTCTTCTTGTGCAACCGCTCCTACGCGAAGTGTATGCTCGGGCCAAGGATCATCTTCAAATGCATCTACTTCTAGAATTGAAATGTCGTGTGTTTTAAACCACCACTGAGATGCTTGGTGAAGGGGCGAGTCTCCTACTAAAACATATTGCGTTTCACTTGCTGTTGTATCTTTAAGTAGTAAACATCGAAGATTTCTTCGCAATACTTGCAATGTGACCTCCTCTGCAATAGATTGATCAACGACATTGGTTGCAATTGAGTTACCTTTGCAATCGGTCAATTGTGACCCCCCCGCAGTGATACAAACACCATTGTGATTTATTGTATCCACAATATGCTTGCATTCAGCAAAACATCTTCCTGTCGCAACGACGATTTCAACTCCACAATCGCGAACTTCATCAAGAGCATGAAGGTTCTGATCTGAAACTTCACCCTGTTTACATAACAGCGTGCCGTCCAAATCGATTACCAATACTTCCCATTCTGCCGTTAACACCCGCATAAACTACGTTCTCAGGGGTAATAGAGCAACCCCCCACAGAAAAGACTTGATTCTTAAGCTTTTACAGATTATTCTTTAATTGTGCGAGACCTATTAATGGAGATGCGAGAATGATTGAATCTGCCAAGAGCATGATTCCATCCTCACTTGCTAGTTCGCTAGAACCAGTACTCATCAAACAAACACAAAACCAAATCAATGACATTCATTGGTTTCGTACGGATTGGCAGAGAGGTGGTGCTGCAACTGGTTTTGCTACGTGGAATGATTTAAAAGGTGAAAGTTCCGAAGTTGTTGTAAAATTTCCAGTCGTTGAAAGAGAACTTCGATGGACAAGATGTATGCAAGAAGCAGATGGGGTGGCTCCAAAATTATTTGCAAGTGGAGAGCAACTCAATGGTTATGACCTTGCATGGATGGTCATCGAGCGATTTCCAATCGGTCCACTTGGAAAACATTGGGAAGATTCTAACATTGATCGAATTGCGAATGCTGCAGCACGTTTTACGAAATCTGCTAGTGAGTTTCCAATTGACCAAAGCGGGCGGCTTGAAGATTGGAAATCGCTTCTTCAAACTGCAAAAAAAAGCGTTCGAGAAAATCATATAAATCATCAACCCGATTGGAAGAGGTCGCACTCTCTTCTCTCAAAAAAATTAAGTGCTTTGTTGAAAAAATGGCGTGCTCGACGAATTGACCAGTGGTTGCATGGCGATCTCCATCTTGCAAATGCCATGTGTCGAAGTGATGAACCTGATGCAGAGGTTTCACTTATCGACTTGGCCGAAGTACATGCTGGACATTGGATTGAGGATGCCGTCTACCTAGAACGACAACTTTGGGGGCACAAAACAAGACTCAAAGCATCGAAGCCTGTACACGCTATGGCTGTCGCACGAAAAAAACTTGGCATGCGAGTTGACGATGATTACAACGAACTTGTTGATATTCGCAGGATTTTGCTTGCAGCAACTGCTCCAGCGTTTATGCAATCTGAAGGTGATCCTAGATACCTGGCAGCATGCTTAGAGCAAATGCAAAATGGCATCGATCGATTACATTTGAAGTGATGTGTTATTATTTCACAAATGATAAATGCTCTACTTCAAAAGATTCGACCAATTGTAAGTCATTCAACAAATTTCAAGAGCAATACGGTTTTGAGGGTCGTTCAATCACGTCATAACTGATTGCGATACCGTTCAATCTCGACTAGAATGGCGGATTCTCTAAGGGATAATTCCTATGGACCGCGACCGATTAAAAGAAATTCAAACCGCTGATCTCTCTGAAAGTAATGTTAATGAGGAGTTCGTTCATTGGCTGAAAACGAAAGGGCCAACTTATTTGCTCATATTCATGCTCGTGATTGCAGCATATTTGTTCTTTGTTCGATATCAACAGGGCGAGCAAGCATATCGAGCAGAGGCATGGATTGAGTATATTGAAGCCAGTGTTTCAGGTTTACCCGCTTCCCATGAAGATATAGCACTATCATATTCTGATGTAGATTCGCTTTACAACCTTGGTTTATTGAGTGCCGCAGACGGTTACATGCAATCAGTCATCACAAATCAAACCGTGGGTAGTAATGCGAACATCGCCACAGTTCTATCTGCCCAAGAGAGAACCTTTTATCTTGAAAAAGCGGATGCTCTCTATAATCGAGTTATTCTGAGCGATGATAACTCCCCTGAACTCACTCTATTCATAATCACTGGGTTGAATGGTCGCGCAGCGGTCGCAGAATCAAATGGGGATGTTGATGCGGCGAAGGGTTTCTACGAACTTGTCATTTCCCGGTCGAAAAGTCAATTTCCTGCTTTGGGGACTCAAGCCAAAAGTAGGATTAACACCCTCGAACTCCTTACCCAAGCAATTGTACTCCCCACTGATGCAGAAGTGACAGCCCGCAACAATCAAGTACTCCAGCGAGATCCTGCTCCAATCAACTCCACAATTGAAGCAATTACTGATCTAACTGAACCTGGTCAGTAACGATGAGTTCACCGAGGAATCGGTCAAAGTTTTTTGACGGTGGGGGAAATATCGACACTGATGCACTGTTCAAAGCTTACGAGGAACAAGGAAACGAAGAGGATGCAACGGTCGAGGTAACGTTCACCATTTCGAAAAATCTGAATCGCAGACTTGATAGTTATCTTGCAACACGAATTCCTTTTTTATCAAGAACGAGTATTAAACGACTTGTTGAAGAAGAGTTAGTGACAATAAATGGAAGAGTTCCAAAAGGCTCAACAAAAATACATCAAGATGATGTCATCAATGTCATTCTACCCCCTCCACCTTCTTGCGAATTACCACCTGAAGATATTCCTCTAAAAGTTATTTACGAAGATCATGATCTTATTGTTATTAATAAGGAAGATGACATCATCGTTCACCCAGCACGTTCAAATAAATCTGGAACGATTATCAATGCCTTAGCGTGGCATTTCCAACATGTCACCGATGGATCACTTTCGACAGTTGGAGAAGAGTTTGCAAGGCCGGGTGTTGTACACCGTCTAGATCGACACACCACTGGCGTCATGGTTGCTGCTAAAACAGATACTGCGCATTGGCGATTAAGCAAACAATTTGAAAATCGTAAAACGAAAAAACGCTACCTTGCAGTTGTTCATGGTGAAGTTGAACCTCTTACGGATGTCATTGATGTTCCCTTGGGTAAACACCCGACTAAACGCGATGGTTACGCTGTACGTTGGGACGATTCTGGCAAGCCTTCGGTAACCGTGTTTCATGTTCGCGAGCAGTACGAGGGATTCACACTTCTAGAACTTGACCTCAAAACCGGTCGTACACACCAAATCCGTTTACACCTGAAACATCTTGGATATCCCATTGTTGGCGATGATATCTATGGCGGAAAACATCTCAAGGTTTTGGACATCGTTCCTCGCGGAGTTGATTGTGAACTGGATCGCACAGATTTTGTTATTCAGCGACAAGCACTCCATGCGGGGTACCTATCGTTCATACATCCAATTACTGAATTGCCTACAGAATTCACCGCCCCACTCCACGGTGACATGGCGGAATTGGTCAAACTACTCCGAAAACACCGCTTCAAAAAGGCGCCTTCGCTCCCCGATGCCATCATCGATCTCGAAACCGCAATCCAATATTCCGACTCATAAACCCTTGCAAACACAGCACATAAATTTTCTCAGAGGTAATTAATTCGCCTCACTCACATTGGCTCATAACTGAAGAGGGTTAATTTCCTGTGGCGGAGAAAAGGTGGTATTCTGAATTACCGGATTTTGATGGTGACGAGTGCAATCATGGCGAGAATGACAGCGATGACCCAGAAACGAGTGACGACCTGGGATTCAGACCAACCCTTACGATGGAAATGATGGTGGATTGGAGCGCAGCGAAAGATTCGTTTACCACCAGTGAACTTGGAGTAGTAAATCTGTAAAAAACTACTTCCGATTTCGATAATGAATATTCCTCCAATAATGAGAAGTAAAAATTCCTGCCTGATTATAATTGCGATGGTTGCAAGTAAGCCACCAAGTGGCATCGAGCCGGTATCACCCATGAAGACTTGCGCGGGGTGACAATTGAACCATAAAAATCCAAGACAAGCACCAGCAGTTGCGCCAGCAACAACCATCATTTCTGCAGCACCTTCAATGTGAGGCAAAAGTAAATATCCCGCTAATTCTGCTGATCCAGCAATGTAACAAAGCACCATCATTGCAAAACTCGCAATCATCACAGTTCCCGGTGCCAAACCGTCCAAACCATCTGTAATATTGACTGCATTTGACATCAACATCACCATGAAAATTGATAGAGCGATAAATGTCCCTACCCCCAGAATAATTACATGCGGAGAAACAATCAGAGCTTCTGTTCCGGGTAAATACGTTCGTACAAACGGCAACGTCAAAGAGTGCGCAGCGTCGCTTACTGCAGCGTATTTCCACGCCATGAGTGCAACAACAACTCCTATTCCAAATTGGAAAAGTAATTTTTCCCACCGATACAAGCCATCCCTAGAGCCGGGTTTCCGATGTCCTGCTACCAACTTGAGGAAATCATCTATTCCCCCAAGAATGGCGAATAAAATAATTACCATCATAAGGAGCCGAACATAATGATTGAATAAATCCGCGAATAAGAACGTCGTAACCAACACAGAGCCAATGAGTAAGACCCCTCCCATCGTGGGTGTATTCTCCTTGCTTTTCATCAACGCATCAATTTCAGCATGGTCAAAATTCGCATGGTCACCAATTTTCCATTTGATTAAGAGGCGAATCCAGGGCTTTCCAAAGAGCAAGACGAGAAAGAACGCAACTACAACAGCTGTAAATGCTCGGAACTCTCGTTGATATAACACTTGAAGAAGTGAGTGCAACCCAACACTGTCGAGCCATTGATCCATGGATTGCAATAAGTTGTAAAGCATGAGTTAGTTGTATCGTCGACTAGAGGCTTGAAACTTTTGTTTGCCGTTTCAATTCTATAATTCTTTCCAACTGCATTCCTCGCGATCCTTTAAGCAAAACTGTATCACCACTTTTTAGTAACGCAGCGATTCGTTTCATTGATTCTTCAGAACACTCTGATTCATGTATTGATGGAATTGCCTGAGAAGTAATTTTCATATTCGGTCCAACAAGTATGACTAAATCTGCACCAACTTGCCCAATAGCACTCGCGAGCAATCGATGTTCGGCATGTGCTTGCTCTCCTAATTCAAGCATGTCACCAAGAATTAGCACCAGGCGTTTGCATTTTATTGCTCGGAACAAGTCAAGTGCACACCGCATTGAAGCTGGATTTGCGTTGTACGAGTCATCAATAAATGTAATTTCAGCGATTTCATGTTTTTGAAGGCGACTTGGTGGCGTTTCTGCATTCGACACCAATACCATCATCTCCTTCATCGAAAGATTGGTGTTGGCATTCAAACATGCAACAATAGCAAACGCGCCATTCCATGCATTGTGCTCGCCCAGCATTGAAAGGGTCACTTGATCTTCACCTATCCGAAGCGTGGCATAGCCATCTTTATCAACCCCAGTTTCGATGAGCACGTCAGCACAATCAGAATTTCCAACCCTGCAAATCGTTGCCTTGATATCAAACGCAGAGAGATCAACACCCTCTGGAATAATCGCAAGACCACTTTTGGGTAACACTTCAAGCAACTTAACTTTTTCAGTCAATACAGTTTCTTGATTACCAAACCCTTCAAGATGTGCACAATCAATCGAAGTCAGTACAGCGATGTCTGGTTGTACTAACCGAGCAAGTGGTTCAATCTCTCCTACATCATTCGCACCCACTTCAGCAACGAGAATTTTCGCTTCTTCGGCTGCAAGTACGGTGAGGGGAACCCCCAAATCATTATTAAAACTTCTTGTTGAAGCAACAGCACCTTCGCCTAGAATGTGTGCAATCATATCTTTCGTTGTAGTCTTACCAACCGAACCAGTAACCGCGATAACTTGGTTCAGAGGAAGTACCTTACGACGATGCAACGCTAAGTCATACAGGGCTTGCCTTGTATCAATCACTTGAACAACTGGAACAGTCGCTTCTGTTTCTCTCTTGGCAACAACTGCGCTACACCCAGAAGCCACTGCTGCTTCAATAAATTCGTGTCCATCGGTGTGTTCACCCTGCAAGGCGAAGAATACATTCCCCTGTTTACATTCACGCGAGTCAATAGTAGCGCCAGAGCATTGCACAAGAGCGTCGCCAACGAGCAATCCACCCACATATTCTGCAAGTTGACCAGTTGAAAATGTCACTTCTGCTTACTCATTGCTCGCATGCGAATTGCCTCTGTTGCAACTTCAATGTCATCAAATGGAATGACCCTGTCAAGCAGTATTTGATTCTTCTCATGTCCTTTCCCCGCAATCACAACAACATCACAATCTGCAGCTGAACCAATTGCTCTATGAATGGCTTCCTTTCGGTCAACAATTCTGTGGACAAGAGGCAGTCTGTCTTTAGGAACACCACCTATTACCTCATCTAATATCTTTTCTGGGTCCTCACTTCTAGGGTTGTCACTCGTTGCATATGCAATGTCACCAACCGTTGAAGCAACATATCCCATTCGAGATCGTTTTGACTTATCTCTATCTCCACCGCATCCAAACACAACATGCAACTTTCCACCTTCAGGTAAAACATCACGAACCGACCAAAGCATTTGTTCAAGAGCGTCACCTGTATGAGCAAAATCTACGAACACAGTTGAACCTTCCGAT
>Ga0066376_10002702_pt1 | contig 16384 bp, 10 predicted proteins | sample Knorr_S15_td_Bot_FD_77009 | JGI IMG/M metagenome (GOLD analysis project Ga0066376, IMG submission 77009) | Marine microbial communities from Southern Atlantic Ocean transect - Knorr_S15_td_Bottom_ad_5009_LV_A | ecosystem: Environmental > Aquatic > Marine > Oceanic | place: Southern Atlantic... | reverse complement strand
CGATCTATTATCGTTTTGTGTGCCTTTAACCACTTTATGCAAAATAATAGTTATAGCATTAGAACCTAAGGTTAATGAAGTACTACAGATAGAGCTGTCATCTTCGTGACACAATTTAATGGTATCCCCATTCCTTAGGAACTCTCCGAACTGATTCATATCTACCTGAGCATTTTTACGATCTCCTCTTGTGCAAATAAAGTTTACCTTCTGGTCAAACTTGTCCCATCCGCCAGAGGCATTCTTTTTGTAAATGAGCGCACAAGGATCGAAATCTTTGCCATAACTAAGCATAAAGAGATCACCAGAAATTTCCGCACTGAAGAGTTGCACAGCATCATTGGCATCACCACCACTATCCCCACCACTAGTCCCTGCAGTTGCACCTCCACTTCCTCCACCACTAGTCCCTGCAGTTGCACCTCCACTATCTCCCCCAGAAGTTCCACCACAATCATCTGGGCAGTAAACATACCCTTCACAATCCTCTTCCTCTCCGGTCATTGGGTTGATAGAAGGGTCACATACAATAGCACCCTCATTTGCACTACAAATTCCATCGCCACACACCGGAGCAGATGGGAGCAGCCCATCATCCTCTACTACACAGATAGTGGTATCGACGCAGTTGGCATCTGTTGTACAGACGGATTCATCTCCAGAACACGCAGAGCCGGCATCACATTCTTCATCATCATCTTCGATGCCATCTCCGCAGATAGAAGGAGGGGGGTCATCAACACAGGTAAAGCAAGGTTTGGTATTTGTTGGCTTACAGAACTTATCGTCAATCTCACAGGTCCGATTTCCCCCCTCTACACATTCTTGCCCTGAGCACTGACCTCCTACGTTATCTTTTGGATCTCCACATACACTGTCGCAGAGTGCTTTGGATGTGTACACAGGGCCGGCGGAGACAACAGGACATCCCTGTAACTCTGGTATGCACGCATTTTGGCAACAAATATAGTCGGCGCGAGAACCATCTGTGTCAATAGAATTAGAATTGTCAGGCCCGTTGTCACCTACCCCTGGCCCACCTCCTCCACTTGCTCCACCACTTGATCCTCCGGTAGTTGGGCTTGGTAAGTCTGGTACATGCTCACAGAAACTTGCTGTGGTATTTCCTCTGCACATTCCGACAAAACAAACACATGGACCTTCGGAGAGATCGATATCGGGACACCACGTTCCATCGAATTCTTCTGGAAGGTAGCAAACATCGTAGCCAACACCTTGCGGGTGAATAGCAGAGAGTCCTACACAATCTTCATCGGTTACACACTGCTTACACCGCCCATTTATACATCCATATTGCGGGCAGCAGCTAAGTTTTATTTGCCATGGATCATCCACAAATCCGTTTCTGTTGCAGCAGAGAGAAAGGCCACACTCTACACCAAATCCAATACACTCAGCACCGCCATACATAGCAGGACACTGCTTGAGAGCTTCACCATTATCGGCCAACCAGTCTTTGCAGGTAGGGCAATCTTCGTACGGGAAGCCAACGGTGTCATCTGGGAATGAAGAACACTGGTTGTTACATTCGGTGCGATTATGCCGGGTGGCCATACACCTCGTCATACACTCGTCACTTCCACAGGCTCCACAATCTTCTGGGCAGCGTTGGCAGCTTTCAAATGAATCACAGGAGTCGTTACCACAGAAGTCTTGGCACTTGTCGCAGGGTACTTGCTTTGTGCACTTAGACACACTCGCAAAACTATTCACACAATCCCAGCATTCTTCTATCTTGCATTCGCTATCGCATCCATCATCAGAGCGTGGTATGCAATCTGAGCTGTCACTGCAGTCGGCATCTTCTTTACACTCATTCCCATCGTCACAGTGCTTTCCATCATCACACTGCTCATCGTCACCGCCACCATCTTCATCAAAGTCATTCGGGCCACCTGGATCCCACTTCCCATCTCCGCAGACATTTATACAGTCTGAATCACATGCACTCTTAGCTGCCTCTGCATTATCGTAATTCTTTACGGCGAATATTTTATCGAGACCATTGCAGCTATCTTTTTTGATGTTGATAGAAGAACATTCTGTGTCTTTAGTGTGACAACAAAACGCCAAGCACTCTGCTGGAATATCTCCGGCTGCAATCTCATAGAATGGGAGAAGGTTGGAGAGTAAACGTGCGAAGAATGAAGGCTTGTATGCTGTAGTGACGTCGCAGGGATCCTCCCCCTGATCATCATCCTCTACTGCTTCAGTCTGACATTGATCGCTACATCCGTCGCCACTTGCGGTATTTCCATCATCACACTCTTCAAAATTTAGGTGTGTCACCGGCAGATCGGTTCGTATAAATCTATCACCACAGTAAGCATCCACACATTCGTTTGTGCAGCTATCGGTGTTAATTTCGTTTTTATCATCACATTCTTCTCCTGGGTCTTGTTCTCCATCTCCACAGATTGCGTTTTCTCAATCAATATTACAGCGATTGAGTTGCGTTTCTTCATCAGAACTTCCTGGGCCTGGGGTGTAGTAGTATTTATCTTTCCCGAGGGGGCAGTTCTGACTTTCTTCAACTGAAGACTCACATTGAGTTCTCAATTCTATGCAGCAAAAATATTCTCTTTCTACGAGATTGCATTGCTCATCACACACATTGTTATCGTCATCCCCATCATCACACTCCTCGCCACCTTCTATAATGCCATCGCCACATTCTGATCCTTTGTTTAGGCATTCATTATCACAGGTTGCACTTGCTTGATGCGTACACGCTAAGATATCAGTACACTCAATATTTGTGATACAGGCTTGACCATTGCTAGCATCGCATATTCCACCATTGTCACAATCCTCTCCGTTGTTCACCGCTCCATCTCCGCAAAACGGATATTCACAATAGTTGTTACACTCATCATCCTGATTTGTATTTTGATCATCACACTGCTCTCCTGCTGCGTAGTTGATGTAGCCATCACCACATGTTCTGTATGTACAGTCTGCGTCGCAGTCTGGTGAATCTCCAATGTCATCACATTGTTCACCAGGCTGGACGATTCCATCGCCGCAGGCTGGAAAGTCACAATAACCCGAAATACAGTAGAGTCCACTGCAACATGGAAGGTTTTCCTCATTGTCATATGGAAGGTTTTCCTCATTGTCATCCGGATTTCCGCACCAGTTGTTGTATTCTTCATTTCCTATACAGATTTGCTTAGGTCCAAAGTGGCACGTGGGTCCAGCGCAGTAATCATCTGGATCAACCTGACACTGAGTATGACTGGAGCAGAGACATGAGCCATCCACCGGTGCAACATTACCACTACAAATAGTCTCCGATGGAATGAGTCCTGAGTTATGGCTGGCACCCAGCAGTTCACTCGTTTGCCCACTAAAGCTCACCGCCATTGCAGAGACGACTAGAACAGCAAATCCCATGAGTCGCAAATTGGCCGATGTTACAGAAAAAGCCATATTAGAAGTACCTTACCAAGAACCCCTCCTAATAAGGAAATTTGTCTTGTTGCACTAAGGCTAGAAAATGTTGTTATTCTTTACAATAGGATTTACTGAAATACATTGTCGTACTCCCCCTTGTCCCAAATAATGTACGGCGAATCTGGTGGATATGGAGTGAGAATCTTTTTACCAGTCTTTGCACATGTACGCTCAAAAAGCTCTAGACTGCCGAGCTTCTGAGCGCGCTCATTGAGTCTCTCTTCGTAAAGTGTGCGAGGTAGTGGTACTTGCAGTTCACGGTAGCGCTCTATCTCTTGTGTGTTTATACGAAATAGCTTACCTAAGCCATAAAACAGACGTGGTACTCCGTACTGGAGGAAGTTAGAACTATTTTGGAAACAGATGTAGAACTCAGAATGTAAAGAAGTTTGCTCCATTAAGAATAATGCACTGATTTAGCTTTTAGTTACATTATATGGAAAGAGAACAGTGTCCAAAACTACCAAATTATGATATAATGATACGATATTCAAAAATAAAATGGAAGAGAGAAAAACAGAGCACAGGGCAGAAGATCATCTCGGTAAAAACGAAGGTGAAGCCGAGCCAAAAGAGCTAGAAGATCTAGGTACTACTGAGCAAGAAAAGCTACTAGAAAGTCCGTATACCAAAGTATTTTCTGATTTACTACAGCTCGAGCCAAGTAGATTTCCTAGTACAATCAATGCTTATGTCAGAAGATATAGCGACACACATTCAGAGAAAGAATCAGCAGAAGAAGTTTTGGATCAAATAAGCAATGTAGAACCGGATATGCAGGCCATACTGCGCGAAAAGCTGCCAACCATGAATAGCAACGATCCACAGAGCAAACTCATAACCTCGTTTCTAGAATTTGTCCAAAGTAGCGAAGCTGTTGATGTATCTAGTTTGACAATTGAGAGTACTCAGCCAGAGCAAGGCCCATTAATGCAGCAAGGTGAAAAATTTGATGGCGTCTATATTATATTATCTGGGAAATGTTCTGTGGTAGACACATCCGGCGAAACAGAGCGAGAGGTTGCAACGGTATCAGCACTATCTGTGGTTGGCGAAGTGGCTGGTATCACTGGCAAACGCACCAAAACGGTACGACCGATAGGGCCAGTAGAATACATGCGAATACCACCAGCAATGTATCGAAAATTTCTAGCGCGAAAGTTCTTACCAGAACTCAACGAGCTAGTGAGTCAACGCATAGAAAGTGTGCGTGATGACGTATCTGAATCGCAAACTATAGAGGGAGACGTTCTAACTCTCCAGCGACAAAATTATGCAGAAGGCATGGAACCAGTTGACCCAGAGCTAGAAACAGATAATGCACTACTTTTCCTAGCTCTACAAAATAAAGTAGCTCCACTCCTTACAAAAGAAGCTCTCGATGAATCGGACGCATACTTTAGCTCGCTACCAAATGATACAGATACACAACGAGAGCAAAATGAAATCTCTCGACTATCGTATCAAGCAGCTCTTCTTATGCAAATCTCCGAGCCAGATAGAGTAGATTCTAACCAACCAATGTGGCATGAATATGGCATATGGACCCATACACGAGAAGTGGGAAACGCTATTCAATTTATGTCACAACTAGATCCAAAAAGAGTCAGTAAGCCATTTGTCCAAGAGCTAAAAAATCAAGAAATTGATGGAAAATCTAAATATGACTTACTCTTGCTCTCCTTAACGCTGCACGATTTAGGAAAAGCAAAACCAATGATGGTCACCGCAGAAAATGGTGACGTGTATCCATCACACAAAGACCATGAGCAACGGTCGGAACAAATGATATTAAAGGCACTTAAGGCTAAAGATCCAGAAGCAGACTCTACCCGAGCTGACAGAGTACTACACTCACTGCTGGTCGATAGGCTACGGCTTACCTCGAATCAGGTAAAGTATATTGGTCGTATGGCTGGGTTACACTTTGAGTTTGGAAAAGTGCGAAGGGAAGCTGGCAATAACTTCACAATGGACTTTATGAAAAGTGATCAATTCACAGATTTTTGTAACAAAATATTTGAGGACCCTAATCGGCAACAGTACTTAAGTGAAATAGGACTACTCTTTTTGTTAGATACTGCTGGCAAGACTCCGAAAGGAAGCTGGAAAGTTGATGGTGTTGCCGAAGGGCAACTGCCTACCCAAGTCCAACTGGAAGCCATGCAACGTAAATGGTATACTGAGGTTTCTGGCAATTATCGACCCAGTTTGGTAAAAGCCTATACGTCGTTTCAAACCAGTCGAGCGACTGCACTACGGTATCTAGACCTATTGGCTCAGAGACAAACGAATAATGATCCTGAGTAAGCTCTAGCAGTTAAAGTTACATTTATTGAATCTGGCATTTGTAGGTAGTTGATGTGGTACCCCGTAGTACACGAAATCACGAACTATTTTCGTTTCATCCTTTAAGAATCACTTCTTCCACTCAATTTAATGAGTAAGCAATGCTAGTGGAATAGAAAAGCTGCTTTACTACGCATAGCATGAGTATATCGTATAATGAACAATCAGCCCATTCGTAGCATTGGTCTATCTGCTTTTCGAGGCAGTAGGTCAAATATTCTCTGAGCTACTACAATATCCTCAACTGCCATGCCAAGAGGATTTACAAGAACTTGACCATCAAAGGTATCTTCTTTGTGCTTACCAAATAATACATCCGACATTTCAATAACATTATCTATTGAAATAACTCCTTGGGTTACAGCATGCTTAAAAACTTTCTCTGCATTTAAGCATTGTGTAACATCATCAACAACAATAGTGTCTGCTTGCTTAAATACACTCATATCAAGATCCATAAGAGACAAATTAATAATAAGAGATGGATGTGTAATCTGTGTATGGGAGATATAGGGCTCGTTTGCTGCAGTCAATGTAATGACAACATCAGATGCGTCTAGAAGCTCTTGAAGGTCTTGCTCTTGGCGTGAGTACTCTGGTAAATCATCTAGTGTTCTGTTGTTACTACTGTGACACAGTATCTGTTCAATGCTTTCGTATTGATCAGGCAATGCCTGTGCATGCATAGTGCCAAGCTTTCCCATACCGAGTATTCCAACAACTTTTGGCTCAGGATGGAATCGATCTATAGCAATCTGACTCATTGCCATCGTTCGCAAACTACTAATGGTAGTACCATCCATTACAGCAATAGGTGCATTGGTAACAGGGTCATTAAGTATGATAAGCGCATTTGCTCGTGGCAGTCCTCTACGAAAGTTATCAGGACTACTTCCTATCCATTTCATTCCTTGGGTAGGGTTTTGTCCGCTAACATGCACGGGCATGGCAATAGTGCGATCTGCAGTATGACTTTCAGGAGTGCGTTTGAGATATACCTTTGTTGGTTGAACTATCTCATTTCTTGCATGGTGTTCTAAAGATGCCTTAGTAGTCTCCTTTACGAGATCAGGATATTGCGAAAGTACGATATCTATTTCTTTGCTATCTACAATGTTTACATTTTTACCAATATTAAACCCCATTTTTTCCAGTAAATCATGCACTGCTTCATGAACTTCTTTTTGCTGTTCAGCGGAAAGGTCTCTCCGCCATCGTCCAAGAGAATTTGTAGAAATAGGTTTTGTTGCTTCCACATTTTGAATAAATTTGGTGGGGTCTCTGGATGACGTATCTACAGTATGATATTCAAGCATATTTTCCTCGAAGGGGACCTCTAGAAATTCACATACCTGCTTTAGAGCATTTCGTGTATCAAGTACAAGATCTTGATACTGTACTTCACAGTAGTTAGGATGTCCTCTGTGCTCCAAACAATCTCCAATAGCTTTGCGCCATCTACGAATACAGTTCTCTAGCGGCATGCGGTAACCTGTAAGCTCGATCTTTCCTTTTGATAGCCTTCTTTTTCGGTGAGTGAGTAAAGAGCTTATAACATCTCTGCCATCGCGTACGACATGAATAAATTTTGCATTTGGAAAGTGGTCAAAAATATATGGTATACGGTGAATATTACGCGCAGTTTTATCAGCCCAAATCTCTTTCTTGACAGATGCTATATATAGCTCTTGGAATTTGTTAGTAAACTCTGCTCGCGAATCACTTTTATCAAGTAGTTCTTCTAGAGCCACTACATCTAGGTCAAATTTTTCAGCAAGTACCTCAAGATCAATTTTTGTTGGCAAAAACAGTAACGACTCTGGTCCTGAAGCTATTTGAGAATGCGTATCAAGCATAACTCTCATGAGTGTTGTGCCACTCCTTCCACATCCTCCAATAGCGATAAGATTCGTACTCGAAGTAAAATCGGAAGTATCTTCCTGGTTAGGATCCCAGTCTGCGTTTTCCCACCTACTAAGCTCTGCCTGTTGGACGTTGTCTAAATGTAGTTCCATAATGCAAAATATTCACATATCACAATATAGCTAATATTTTAAAGGTCAAGAATTATTTACTTTTGTAGCCCCGTAGTACATGAAATCACGAACTATTTTAGAGCTATAGACCTTGTTTAATGTACTAAATAAGGGGTTCCTCAAACTTTTCTTCTACAGAAGCAAGCTCTTGTTCACTCGGAACTTTGGCAGCAGCTTCATCCCACTTTCGTAGTAATTCTTCTACCTCAGTTTTTGGCTTACAGTATTTCTCTCGAGACAGTTTGATGATTTCCTCGGAAAGGTCATTGGTAACTGGTGGCACATCCATTGTTCTTCCAGAGAATGGCTCGCGAATTTCTCCTTTTACAGACATCTTGATATAAAACTCCCGAACACCGAGGTTGATGATATCGCGTTCTTTAAAGATAGGTTCAAATTCTTTTTCTAAGACCATGGCATCATCTGCACCTACGCGGAATGAAATAATCGACCCGACGTTACCAAACACCGTCTGGCGGATCTTGCTACTGAGCTGCCCCATGTACTGGTGAGCGATAGTTAAATTCAAATGATACTTTCGTGCTTCGCTCATAATCTCATAGAAGGTATCTGTGGCGAAGTTCTGGAACTCATCGACGTAGAAGTAGAAGTTAGTACGGTCTTCTTCTTTGATATTTGCTCGAGCCATTGCAGCTTGGTAGATCTTTGTGATAATCATTGAGCCAAGCAGAGAAGAGTTTTCCTCACCAAGGAGTCCTTTGGAAACTTTCATCAATAGTATCTTTCGGTTGTTCATAATATCCTTGATGTCGAACAGCGTCTCTGGCTGACCTACTACGTTTCGAACCATGTTTGTTGCGACGAACTGTCCTACTTTGTTGAGAAGGGGGGTGATGGCATCAGCATCGTACTTCTCACTCCATGCAGCAAATTCTGATACCCAGAAGCTTTTTACAACGTCATCATTAATCCGGGCAACGATCTTCTGTCTGTAGTTCTTGTCCGTAAGCATCTTGAGGATTGATAATACTGTGGTATTTGGGCTGTCGAGAAGGGCCAGAATGGTATAGCGAAGCACGTGCTCTAGTCGGTCACTCCAGTTGGTACCAAAGAGCTTTTTAAAGATATCGATAATACCAATGGTTAGTTGCATCTTGTAGTCGTCATCTACTTGTTCAAGCGGATTGAAGGCGATAGGGAAGTCAGTGTCGCTTGGGTCAAACAAGATCACATCTTTCATTCTCTCTTCGGGAATGTACCGCAAGATCGAATCCACAAGGTCTCCATGCGGGTCGAGCACCGCAATTCCTTCTCCGTTGAGAATGTCATCGATAATCAGAAGCTCCAGTAGCTTACTTTTCCCAGAACCAGACTTTCCCACAAGATACAGGTGTCGTCTGCGATCTTCTCGGCTAATACCAAATGGCACAAGGTTATTGTGGTAATTGGTTATTCCAAAGCCGCTAACATCGCTTGCATCTGCACGGGGAAGGTCCTGTGGCGGGTCGGACTTTCGCGCAAGGACATGCACAATGTGTGGTACTTGGTCTGCGTTTGGCAAGTGGTAGATTGTCGATGCCTCTTCGGCGCTAAGGATATAACTAGTACCGTGTTTTCGGGATGCGTACTTTTGCGCAAAGGTGGGGCTCGTCGTGATGCGTGTTGCAGAAAATCCGTTGATGTCAGTATCAGTAAAGTGGTAGAAGCTGTTGATCACAGCGTTAAGCTTCTGTTTTGCCTTCTCAGAATCTTTGCTGATGTACGCAATCTTAATACTGGTTTTAAAAGGCTTACTTTTTTCTTTCCTTGCAGCCAATTCAAATCGAGTAGTATTAATACCTTTCAGGCCCTCTTTGCGCAGGCGGTCTCGGATAGAGAAGAACTTTTTAAGACGTACGAAGTAGAACCGCCAGTTTCGGCGAAAATGATAGACACCAGTGTCATCGTGGGGCTCCATGATGATCTGAACCCACACCTGCTCGTCACGTTCTATTTTTGATATTACCGAGAAGAGGCGCGACATGCTGTCTTCCTCAAACTGGTCATATGTACGAATAGGGTAAACATCTTTCTCTCTCAGCTTTAGCTGTGCCCCAGCAATTCCCTGCGTGTCCGGGTCAAATTTCTTTGTGTAGTCTGCTGTCTTGCGAATTTCTGCATCAGGAAAGATAGAGTAGATCAATCCCTCAATGGCCTCTCGGTACTTTTCTTCTACGACAGTATAAAAATAGGTGTACTGACCGTATCCAAAGTATTCAAAAGAAAAGCGTACTCCAGTTACGGTATTGCGCAGACTAATCAAAAGCTCCTGGAATTTAGGCTCCATTTTTACCTTTTCCTCTGTTCCTTGAGGGATGGTGATGTGAAGGTGAATTAGGGCCATTTAGAGACAATTTTGCCAGAAAAGAGGGGATTTGTAAATACCTATTTTATTAGTATACGGTCTCTAGATAGCATTCCTCACAAAAGACGGTTTCTTGTCTATCAGGGCTGAACGTTGTCCGAATAGCCTTTTGACATTTATCACACGTTCTATCAAAAAATACTCTTGAGGGTCTTAGCTTCATTCTTCTGTTATGCCTTTCATCAGGATGCAAATGCGGAATGGGAATATCCAGCTGCCTGTAAAACTCGAGCTCTTGCTTAATAATCTTGAACGGCCGGCCACTTACTTCGCAGGTCACTGCCCAGTTAAGGATATCATCAGGGATATCTGCAATAGATTCTGGGAGACGAGCTGCGTCAACAGTTTTTTCTACATCCAGTTTTGCATCAGAAGTATCTTTCCACTTATATCCTGCAGCCAATGCTTCTTCCTTTGTCAGTGGAAAATATTCCATTGCGATAGTTTCATTGTAACCAAATGGACAAAAGTGTTTAGGGAAATACTCACCCCACTCGTTTGAGGATTTCATGTGCTCTATCAACCTATCGCGAAGAGATTTGTATTCGTCTTTTGAGTACTGTCTATTAAAAATGCAATACTGCTTCTTTTTAAGTCCTACACACCCAAAGCAGTTTTTGCATCCTGTGCAGTGGGCACAGTAGGTAAGATCACTACAGTTTGTAGTGCATGTATCGCAGTACCTAAGGTTGTAGCAGTTATCGCCGCAAGATCCACACTGAAATATGCGCTCAGATTTATCACCCCAAGATGTGTAGTCCATTGCAGATTTTACCGTGAAGGCTCGGGCACAGTACTTGCAGTCCTCAAGATCACTGCAGTCGACACATTCGGTAGCATTTTTAGAATCAAAGAGATGGTCACCCGAGCAGTTTTGCGTGTGCTCCATCTGAACATATCGGTTGGGTTGCTTAAGAAAGAATTCAGCAGATTTCTTTCGGAGGGATTCGACTCCAGAATGTGTATGTACGCCGAGCACCTCTTTTTGATTCTTGTATTCCTCTTTTGTCAGTTGCACATTAAAAATACAGTACTGTTTCTGTCGGAGGTTCATACATCCAATACAGTCTTTACAGCTAATGCAGTTACGAGAGAAGAAGCAGTCATTACAGTTTTCGCAGTCTATGCTGTAGCGGCAACTATGACACTTGCGTACATCGATACACTCATAGCAAAGCTCCGAATTGGTAATATTACTGACATCAACTACGTATTGATTATGAAACACACGGTTACCATATAAGCAGCGCTCATTGTAGTCAGTCTCTGCAACCAGATAGCAGTCTTTAAGATATCCAGCACAGTTTACGTAGTCACTATTCTCTATAGTCCCCGGACAGATAAATTGACCTTGCCTTGGGGCAACATTGAGCAGCTCTTCAAATTGATCAAAAAACGGTCGATTCCAATCGATATCTTTTGCAGTACTTGCATCATCCCATTTGTCAGAGAACCATTCATCTGGGTGGTAGACCGGAAAGGTCACATCGCTATATGGAGAAATAAACTCTCTGCCGGTTAAATCACACTTCCTCTTGTATAGATTACGAGCATTTCTGACATTCAACCTGCGTACAAAGCGACAGTGTGGACACTGCTTGGGTGCAGGTACGTCCATGTCTGCATGAAAAACCTTTTCATCTTCGCCGATTTCGTATGAAGCGGAGCAATTAGAGCAGTTCATGAGGTTAGTATACCTAGACTAGCGACTCCTGATAACAAGGTTCACAGTAAATCTTCTCGGGCCTACTTTCGTCGTATGTTGTGCGAATATCGATGGCACACTTATCACACTTGCGATCCTTAAATATACGAGGATTACGCATTGCAAGGTGATTCTTGTATCGCTGAAAGAAGCTAATACGTGGGATCGGGAGGTGTAGCTGTCTGTAGAATGCGAGCTCTTGAGAAATCACTTTGTACTGCTTTCCACCCTCTTTACATGTAAGAATCTGAGAGCAGATATCATTAGTCACATCATCTATAGAATCTGGAATATCCACCTGTTGCCCATCGAACGCCGTACTCTTTTCCATCGAGTCCAGCCAGTTCCATCCATTAGCTTCTACTTCTTGCTTTGTAAGAGGGTAGTAATCTTGAGCAAGCGTCTCGTTGTACCCGTAAGTAGAAATTTCTATAGGGAAGTATTCCCCCCACTCGTTAGTTCCGCGCATATGCTCAATTATCTTAGGTACGAGCTCTTCGTACTGCTCTTTCGAGTACTGCTTGTTGAAGATGCAGTATTGTTTACGCTGAAGCCCCACACACCCAAAACAGTCTTTCGAATGGAAACAGAGCGAACAGTAGAGTAAGTCGTTCATCTGTGCGAGAGCGTGGTTACAAAACGCTGCACGTGATATCCCGTATCCTGTAACAGAACATTCATACAACACTTCTCCTTCTCCACATTCATGTACATCCATGCAATTTTTAAGTGGCATGAATCCTTGCGTTACGTATCTGCAATCCCAGAGATCTTCTGAGTCAAAACACATGTAAGCATTTTTGCAGTTCACTAGATAGTCACCCAGAACATCTTCGTTGTGTACACCGTGCATATATTTCTGAGGAAACTCTATCTTTAGCGCATCGAAACGAGCGTGGGCTGACTCTACTGTAGAGTGTGAGCCGAGCATTTTACGGTACTGTTTGAATTCCTCTTTAGATACTGGCTTGTTCTCTACGTGATATTCCTTGTTTTTCAAATTACTGCACATTAGACAGTTTTTACATCCCGTACAGTTTATGAGAAACATAGAGTCTGCACAATTATCGCAATCCTGAAGGTATGCGCTGCCGTAGCATTTTACAGAATCAATACACTCATAGCAGAGCTCAGACTTTCTAGCGCGAAAACATCCTACACAGTTAGTGCACTGATTTATGCTGTAACTTAAGTAGCAGTCACGATTCTCATCTGAATCAAAAATCATATAGCAGTCCTTGTTCTTTCCTGCGTGATTGGTATACGTACAGTTTTCATCAAACTCATATCCTGTAAGAACATTTGGGCGAGGCACTTGTCTGAGAAGCTCTTGCCATTGTTCGAAAAATGTTCGAGAAAAATCGAAGTCCTGACCATAGTCGAGTGCATCCCACTTGTCGCTGTACCAATCAACTTGAGCGTATGCTTTGTAATCAGAATCGGGACGAATGTTGGAAATTACACTCACACCGGTAAGGTCACACTTCCTCTCATAAAGGTTGAGTTGGTTTACGTGAGCCATGCGACGGCGAGACCTACATTCTGGGCATTGCGTAGGTGGTGGTAGAGGAATCTTCTTTCCTCCAATAATTGGAGAGAGCTGGTCCAGCATTTTGAGGTCATCATCGAGTACCTCGTAGGTGGCCGAACATTGAGCGCATATTATTTGCATGGATTGTAGTATACAGCTCAGTATTATCTCTGCTCAAAATAAGCAATAAATGGCTTGGTACCCCGTAGTACATGAAATCACGAACTATTTTGGATCTAGGAGTTTGTGTCCAATGAGTAGTAGCCTTGCTGCCGATAGCAGTATACGCTTCAGCTATTCTGATATAATATGAACAAGTAACATAAATTGCCTATGACTAAAAAGCACATCAATGAATACGAAGATATTACCCAACACGAAATCCATGCTCTACGTATGGATAAAAACTTAGCAGATGCACATACGCATCAATCTCAATCAGAAAGTCAGCAAGCCAATATTATTAACAAGTTACCAGAATTGTGGAAGGAATCTGAAGATGCAACACAAGCAGAGATGGAAGAGCGTTTTTTAACAAACTTTTTTAGAGTGGCTAAGCAAGAAGACATACTCAACGACCCAAAGCCTTTATTGGTGTACGCATCGTCTATCGCTATGGTTATGGTGGCGAACTATTTAATGAAAGAGAAGATGTCTGTATCCCTTATAGAGCCTTGCTTCGATAATCTGCATGACATTCTTAGGCACATGAACATACCCATGTCTCCTCTCAAGGAAGAATGGTTATGGGATCCTGATACTCTCTACGACAATCTAAAAGAGAATATTACCACTGATGCTATTTTCCTTGTAGATCCGAACAACCCAACGGGCTTTACGCTGCTAAAAAACGGAGATAAGGCATATAAAGAGTTAGTGCGTTACGCAGTAGATCACAATAAGTTGCTTATAGTCGATTACTGCTTCGCCCCGTTTGCAGATCATGTAAACGACAAACCAGTTCCTTCTGTGTATAAAATATTCGATGAGTCTGGGGTAAAGTACATTGCTATAGAAGACACGGGGAAGACGTGGCCACTACAAGATACAAAGGTCGCCATGTTAAAAATTTGCAAAGAGCTCTACGAGGAAATCTACAGTATCCACACTGCCTACTTGTTAAACGTATCACCATTCATTCTAAACTTAGTAACACAGTATGTCCTAGATTCCGAAAAAGATAACTTTGCCTCGGTGTATGATTTACTATCGCGAAATAGCAAGATAGCACAAGAAATAATGGCTGGTTCTATGCTGGAATACCATGTGCCAGATGTGCCTGTTAGCGTTGCATGGTTTAAGATTAAGGATAAGAAAGTAAAAGCAACTGACCTACAAGAGTTTGTACTCAATCATTCGGAGGTGTACATACTCCCAGGTACATATTTCTTTTGGAATAACCCAGAGGTAGGTGAGCAATATATTCGAGTAGCGCTCGCTAGAAACACCGACATATTTACTCGTTCTGTAGAAGGTTTACGAGCTGCTGTAGATGCCTATGAATCCAAGTAATATTAGTGGCTTATATGTGCCCCTTATCACTCCTCTACATAAGGGGAAGGTTGATACGGGTTCTCTAGCCAACCTTATGAGCAATCTAGAGGCTCATGTAGAGGGTTTTGTACCGTGTCTTTCCTCTGGAGAAGGGGCTTTGATAACTGATGAGCAATGGATACAGGTAGTGGAAGCTACGGTGAGCAAATCGAGTAAGCCGGTATTTCCAGGTATAATACGACCAACACTAGACGCTGTTGTAGAGCTAGCCTCCAAAGCAAAGCAACTAGGCGCAGATGGCATAGTAGTACCAGTAACAAGTAACGATGATACCCAGACACTTGAGTACTTTTTGGAACTGTCTCAACGTCAGGATTTGCCGATTATTATCTATAATACAGAAGAGCACTGCATTCAAAGTATAGAGACAGTGCAAAAGCTCGCTGGCATAGAATCTGTGGTAGCTATTAAGGATTCTTCTGAAAATACAGATCTATTTGAGCAGATGTGCACTATGCGTACTAAAGATGAATTACGTATTTCTATACTACAGGGCATGGAGCACAGACTAAAGGTTCCAAGTGGATGCGATGGATACCTTATTTCTTTACTCAATGTAGAACCTGAAATTTGTAGGACTATGTGGAAGCAGCAATCAGATAAGGTAAACGAAGAAATACTAGAACTCTTTAACAAATATAATTTAGGAGGGGAGTGGTTTGTTTCACTAAAGGCAATACTACATACCAGGGGAGTGATAACTTCTGGTGAGCAAGTTGAGCAAGCAATTACCTTAGAGTAGAGTATGCATATGAAAACTATATTATTCGACGCGAGTAATCACTTTGGACAATTTTGTATTGATAACGAAGACCTAAGGATCTCCTGTAAAAACTCTCAAGCGAGCTTACTACCCGATGAAGATGTTGATATAAAAGCGTTCTATACATATTTTGAAAATGGATGGATGGATGATGTTATTTGGAGCTTAGAGCGAGAAGTGCAAGATGTGTATTACCCATTTATGGATGTGTTCTTTTCTAATAAAAATATAAAAGGTCTAGCAGATAACATAGAAGAAATGAGTTTTGCGACAATGCTTGCTACAAAATTCCCAAAAATAAGTTCTTCTAGCGCCATTACGTTTGCACTTGCTGTCACACGGAGGGCTGATGAGGTTCATACACTCTATAAATCTATGCTAGACCCTAAGCTTGTTGCGTACATGATGGATAGCTACGGAGTACTGGTGACAAAACCACCTTTAAGCAAAGAGATGGAATTTACGTGTACACATCACAATCTAGAAGAGCTTTACCAAAAATCACTTGCAGCGTTCAAGGACGGTAAGATTACCCTGACATCAAAGCTGCATGATACTATTGGATAGTACCTATAAACGTCTTACCTAAGCCATAAACTAGATG
>Ga0066376_10002701_pt1 | contig 16388 bp, 15 predicted proteins | sample Knorr_S15_td_Bot_FD_77009 | JGI IMG/M metagenome (GOLD analysis project Ga0066376, IMG submission 77009) | Marine microbial communities from Southern Atlantic Ocean transect - Knorr_S15_td_Bottom_ad_5009_LV_A | ecosystem: Environmental > Aquatic > Marine > Oceanic | place: Southern Atlantic... | reverse complement strand
TCGGTGACATCATCCGCAATCTGGAGCGTCATTTCTCCTTGCTCTAATACCCCTTGGCCTTCTTCAATTTGTGTACCGTTGACCAATATCGGCCCCTTAATGACGTAGATAACGCGGATTGCCGGATCGAGAACAGTGGATTGCCCGTCTCGAAAGTAGATGTGGTCTTCAAAAAGTCTCAGCTCAAAATTATGATCGGCCAATTCGCTATCCCCCATCCAGCATTGGTTTCTAGGATATACGATCTATCCTAAACCACATAGGTGGTCAATTGGCGATGGGTTAAATGCTATTTCAATGCCCGCAAAATAGAGTAGTATTAGAATACTTTCAAAGCTAAGTAATTTACGTAAGGTGAGGTGCCGACCGATGTCAGAAACGCCAGAAACGAATGTTGTCAGAATTGCCCCCAACAATCCTGTCTTTGACCTGCCGGTTCTCGTCGGCATCGAGGAAGGCCTATTTGCCGATGCCGGTTTGGATGTCAGCTTTGTCGCGTCTTATGATGACCGGGAAAAAGACAATGCGGAGCAAGCCTATTTAACGCGCCTCAAAGAAGGACTCTTTGAAGCAGGTGAGGCCGACAGCTACAATGTCTGCGAATGGGCAACCATAGACCGAGTAGAGCGAGGTTCAGGCGGCGGCCATATCGCAGCTTTGCGCGCGGCTGTCGGGGCTCAAGCGATCCTGACATTCGATGATGAATTGCAAACGCCGCGCGACATGAAGGATGTCCCCGTCGCTGTCCAAGAATACACCGGTTCTCATTTCACCACATTGCAAATGCTCGAAAGCGCGGTCGGACCGGAACACGTCAATATTGCCCAAGGCCGTCTGCCGCAAATGCGCTACGCAAGCCTCAAGAGCGGTGAATTTCGAGCCGTAACGGTGATGGAGCCCTTTATAAGTCTAGGTCTGAAAGAAGGCGCGCACATCATCGCCTCGTCATTTTACCGCGGCGGAGAAGTGGTTGGACCCAATTTAACAGCAGAACAACGCACCGCCTATTACGATGCCGAGAACAAAGCTGTCGATATGATCAATGCGGATTTTTATAAATATGCGCATTATCTGACAGACCGCACCAAGGGCGCGCTTGAGCCTACCGAGCTTTTGCGGGCCTTTGTGCATTATAAACATGTCGATCAATATGATGAGGTTCTGTTCAATCAAGCCTATGATTGGATGAAGGAACGTGATTTTACCAATGGTATGAGCAAACATGGCGCGATCGTCTTTAGCTGAAACACGAACCCTGCGCACAAAAAAAAGGGCAGTCCATTAAGGACCGCCCTTTCTGTTAGTTAGACTTCAGCTACTTACCCAAAATCAATTTTTGCGCTCTCGCCACAACTTCCGGAGAAACCTTAAGTGCCTCACTGACAAACTTCTGAACTTCCTCGCCGGAAAGCGCATTGACGCGAACGCGACGTTTTGTCGCTTCGGCGATAAATTCAGGATCAGCGACCATTTGGGAAAAAGCCTTACGAAGGGCTGCTACCCTATCAGCGGGAACGCCAGGAGGAACGACCAGGCCGCGTCCGACGGGACCCATAGAAGCCATGAAAGCAACGATCTGCTTATCTTCCTTACTGGTGACAACGTCACTGAACATGGGAACGTTCGGCAGCTCCTTCTCTTTCTCAACGCCGATTTGAACGATCGCTTTGGCGAATCCGCCCGGTTTAAACCATTGCGGAACAGCAGACCGCCAGGCGAGCCAGGTGAGAGAGATACCGTCGGCTTCGCCTTTTTCCATGGCTAGCCTCATCGGAGACGAACCGCGGTAACCGGTGGTAATCTTGAATTTAGCGCCATATAGGCCGTTCAAGAGAGCAGGCATGAGGAATGTCTGAGAACCTTTGCCACTCGCAGCCATGTTGATTACTTTGCCTTTAAGGTCCGAGAGCTTGTTGATCCCTTTATCTGACCTGATGACGATCACGGCATTACTTTGGATCGCATTTCCAAGCCATGTGAATTCGTTGGCTTTAAATTTGGCAGCCTTCGGACGCAGCAGCTGGGCGATGACCAGTGAGTCGAGGGGCTCAAGAAGGTGAGAGCCATCTTTGGGCATGGCGTTGAAAGCATAGTTAGCAGCCTTCAAACCACCTGCGCCAGGCATCCTCTGGGCGATAACCGTGGGATTGCCCGGAATGTATCTCGGCAAGAACTGCGCGAACATGGCGGCATATCTGCCGTAGGTTCCGCCGACACTGAAACCTTGAGTGATTCTAACGGTCCGGCCTTTGTAGAAATCGGAAACCGCATCCGCTTTTGCCGGAGTTGCCGGAGTTGCCGATATCGCCGCAAAGCCAAATGCTGCCAATGCGCCGTATTTGAGTGCCTTTAACATGATATCTCCCTTTGTTTAAGACGTTTAAAAATCGTCTTTGATTAACTAATTTAGATTAGTTATTTTAAAATACTTCGAAATCTTAGCAAAATTATATTTAGATTGGTAGCTTAGAATGCTAATAACAGTACTTTGTGGCACTATTTGGGTTATGTTTAATTTGCTAAACAGTGGGCGAAGGCGCTGAATAAGCAGCTTTTGATAAAGATAATAAGAAATTGACGGAAGACTTTTCTTAAATGGATGCCAGTATGTTGGACATGGCGGTCAAAGCGGCCGTTACATTAGCAGACCCCATGCGCCTTGGATTTCTCGCCCTGGGTGTCGCCTTCGGTTTGATCCTGGGTGTTATTCCAGGCCTGGGCGGGCTGGTCGGTCTTGCGCTCCTGCTTCCGTTCACTTTCAATATGGATCCGTTCACAGCCCTTGCCTTCCTCATGGGGCTGCAAGCCGTTGTCGTCACCTCCGACACCATACCGGCGGTGCTTTTCGGCGTACCTGGAACCGTTGGATCAGCGGCGACGATTTTGGATGGTTATCCAATGGCTCAAAAAGGCGAAGCCGGGCGCGCTTTTGGTGCCGCTTTTACCGCATCCGTCTTGGGCGGCCTGTTTGGTGCCTTCGTGCTCGCCATGGCCATCCCCGTGATCCGTCCCATTATATTGCAGATTGGATCTCCGGAACTGCTGGCGATATGTGTGTTGGGCCTGTCCCTGGTTGCGGTGCTCAGCGGCGGATCACCTTTGAAGGGGCTCGCCGCGGCCGGCCTCGGCATCCTCGTGGCGACCACCGGTGACGATCCTAATACCAGCACGCTCCGCTGGACCTTCGATACCCTTTATCTGTTTGACGGATTTCCCGTCGTCCCCATTGCTCTTGGCCTGTTCGCAATACCGGAAATCGCTGATATGGCGATTTCCCGCAAATCCATTGCCGGGGACCTGCACATTGGCTCCCGTTGGTCTCAATGGGAAGGCGTCAAGGATGTCTTCCGCCACAAGTGGCTGATGCTCCGGTGCTCGTTGATCGGGGCGGGACTTGGCGCCGTTCCCGGTATCGGCGCCTCAGTCATCGATTGGATCGCCTACGGCCATGCGGCGCGTACTGAGAAAGGAGCGGAGGAAACATTTGGTAAAGGTGATGTGCGCGGCGTTATCGCGTCGGAAAGCTCCAACAACGCCAAGGAAGGCGGCGCGCTCTTGCCGACCATTGCTTTCGGCGTTCCCGGTTCCGCCTCCATGGCGCTTATTTTAGGCGCTTTTTTGATCCATGGTTTGATTCCCGGCCCGGAGATGTTGACAAAAAATCTCGACATCACTTATACCCTGGTCTGGTCCGTGGCCATCGCTAATATTCTGGGCGCCGGCGTCTGCTTCTTTTTCGCCAACCATTTGGCCAAGATCGCGATCGTACCTATCGGTATTTTGGCGCCCTTGGTCCTTGCCATCACCTATATCGGCGCTTTCCAGGGCTCCAACGCCTGGGGCGATATTGTCGCTCTTTTAATTTTCGGCATAGTCGGTTGGGTGATGAAGCGGATGCACTGGCCGCGGCCTCCACTGATCCTTGGCTTTGTGCTGGGCGGTCTGGTGGAACGATATATGTTTATTTCCATAAACCGGTATGGCTTTGAATGGCTGTGGATCTTCCGCGACGGCAATTTTGCCCCGTGGGTTGTCATCCTTTTTGCCATTACCCTTTACGGTGTTTTGGGTCCGGTTTACCGTAGCCGCCGGAAGCGCAAAAAAGAAGGCCAAATTAGGGAATCCAGTTTTGCCTACCAGAGTCAGAACCTCAATCCAAATATGTTCTTCACATTACTAGTGTTGGCGTTGTTTATAACGGTCATTGCTGTCTCCTCACAGTGGGAGTTCGGCGCCAAGCTTGTGCCCCAAGTGGTTTCCTGGTTCGGAATAGGCTTTACCGGCTGGCTGGTTATCTCCGGGCTGTTCATTACCACGCGGGTGCGCACGGCTTTGGCCGAAGGCGGAGATATGGCGGGGGGGTCCAGAGAGACTCAGTTATCCTCCGCCGGTGATGCCTTTAAAGCTGAAGAAAATGAAACCCACTTCGATATCAAGGCCGACTATGGAGACTTAAGTTCAACGGAAATTTATCGAAGGGCCGGGGTCTATTTCGCCTGGCTCATTTTCTTCTTCGTTTCATCTCTGGTGATCGGTCTCCTGCCGGCAATGTTTCTTTTCCTCGCTGGATATCTGAGGTTTGAGGGCAAGGAAAGCTGGAAAATGACTCTTAGTATATCCGTACCCATGTGGATTGTGTCCTATGGGTTGTTCCATAAACTTCTTGTCGTGCCCTGGCCTCAATCCGTGATCGGCAACCTCTTTCCGGGATTGCGCTCCAGCATCTGGTTCAATCTGTTCTAGCGGATAGAATTTTAGGAGAGGTCTCCCGTGAATTCTATTGATTCTGACGCCCATGTCATTGAAATTCCCTACACTTGGGAGTTCATGGATGAAGCCGATAAAAAATACGCGCCAAGGAAATGGGTGACGATGTCCTAACCGGTAACGATATCTATGTGGCCTGTCAGGTGACTGATGATTTGCCCGATGTCATCAACAGCGCCGGCGAAGAAAATCTATATTAGAACGAATGCAAGAGATCAGACCAACCGTGTATCTAATCTGCCACATCGTTTGCATTCTACCCGTTGCACACTTCCACCTGGACCAAAACCGTAAATCCCGTCGATCACTCGATCATCATGGTATCCCAACCAACAAAGTATGCGGTCAAAAATGCCTTGCGTTCGCTCAGAATTAGCGATTGCGCGGGCCTCCTTACCCTGCGCATGATCCTTTGAGATAGGTTGGTGTTTCGGTTTTTGTTTATCCGGCATTATTATAGAATAGGTGTCGACGGAATATATGTCCATGGATGCGGTTAAATACAATAGATCTAAAGCCAATTAAATTAGTATAAATGTGAATCCCAAATATAGAGATTCCCAAATAAAAAAATTCATTGTGGCATTATCAAATTACCAAATTGCCCCAATTCAGTTTCCAGGAATGATTTTGCTAGATTGGACAGGTGATTAATTTATGCCAGCAAAAATATAGCGCTATATTTAGTTGGAAGTTTGCGGTGGGTGTTTAAACAGTTTTAATACTATTAGTCTAGATTGGGTGTATAATTAGCCTGATCAACGGGAAAGTGAAAGAATTGGCGGACGAAAATACAGATATAGCTGATGCGGATGAGCTGGAAGATCAAGCTCGATATGGCATAAGCGTCAACATTTCTGCCATACTTGGTGTTGCGGAAATGACTGTCGAACAGGTTCTCAGGCTTGGTCGTGGAGCCGTGATTGAGCTTGAACGAGGCCTTGGAGAATCGATTGAATTGTTTGCCGACGGCAAATTGGTCACTCGAGGGGAGGTTGTGGTCGTCGAAGAGATGCTCGCCGTCCAAGTCACTGAAATTGTTTAAAAATCAAATTAATGAAGTCGTCATTTTGGCTTCTGTAGAGTCTCGAACATAAACATGGGATGCAAGAAATGAAGAAGCCGACAATTTCGCGAGCCGAGGAACAATTCACGGCAACTCAAAAGAAGGATGAGCAGGCCATGAAGGCCAAGGATAAAGCGGCACAGGAGAGATCTGATAAGAGAGCGCGTCTCAAGGCACTTCGCTTGGCGAAGGAAGCTTCCGACGCGAAAGCTTTAGATTAAAAAACCTTGGCTGAGATGGCTATAAAGAATGGCGCATGGAGCGCTCTAGTTTTCTACAGGAGCTTCCAGCCATAAATAACGGTCATTCCAAGAGTATAACCAGCGAGAAGGAATACATTGACTGGATTTCCAGAAAGCTTTGGCGTTTTGATCTGTGACACATTCAAGGCAGCTAGTCCCAGACAACTGGCATAGAGAATTACAGAAAAAACTCCCGAACTAAAGAGGCCTTCAAATAGAAATATAAAAACGAGTGCTATGTTGTTGTTATCAATAGCCAACCCGGTGTATTTGGATCCGTCAGCTAGACCAAAAGTACTAAAATAGCTCAATCTTATCACGCCAGCTGCAAGCATTAAAAATGCTCCCAGTAGGAATACAGGCTCGAATTTTCCATAACTTAATAGAAGTATGGCCGGCGTGACACCATAGCTCACGATATCAATCAATACATCAAGCTGCCCGCCAAACAATCTGTCTGAACCAGTTCGCCCCTTCATCCTGCGCGCAACAAGCCCATCGGCCCAGTCAAAAGCAACGGCCCAGATCATTCCTATCATCGCTGCAGCGTAAACGCCTAAAATGATGAAATATATGGCAAGAAGGGTGCAGCCAAGTCCGGCAAGAGAACAAATATTGGGAAGATCCCAGACATAAGAAAGAATAGGTTTGGGCTGCTGCTCTTGCGGATCAGAGTTTTCAGTTGGCATTGCTGGACCTACAAACAAGGGGTTTCAATTTTGCTAGATTTCGATTATAAGTCGTTCCTAACAGCATCGGAAATTAGTTGGATAAATACCATCTCCCGTACGGTTCACCGGTCCGATTATTATCGCGCCATTTCAATATACAAATTAAGTGAACAAACCTAAAGGTTCAAAATAAATTATGATTGTCTATACCGTAGGCACGTTTGATCTGTTGCATGTAGGGCATTTGGCCTTGCTAAACCACTGTAAAACCTTGGGTGATGTAGTTGCGGTTGGCGTCGCTTCTGATGAGGTCGTCAACCTTTATAAGCCCCATGTACCTATTATCCCACTTATTCAACGTATGGAAATGCTGGAAGCTTTGCAGTGTGTCGACATTGTGCGCCCATACCATGAACTTGAATATGTATCGGGTTGTAAGGAAGTGAATGCCGATATTTTCGTGATCGGAGAAGATTGGGGCCGCAAAAAGCACAATCTTGACGTGGAAGCCTTTTTAGCAGCAGCCGGAAAACAAATAATTCAAGTTCGCTATAATCCCCGAACCTCATCGACGGAAATTAAGCAAACAGTCATTGGTCAGACTCAAACAGACCTTATGCGCCGCATAGCCTGAGTAATCGGCAAAATTTCCAATGTAAGACCCGATATTCGATTTGGGACATAAAGCAGACTACATTTCCAAGCTGACACAGAATCCTAATCTATTCAAAGGCGGACATTTCACTAAAAACCGACGTTATCAATGGCATGAATTTAGACGACTGATATATTGAAAAGCTCCATCGCGGTTTTACCGAGGATTAGCTCGGTTTCAGCCTCGCTGAGATCGGCACTTTCAACGACTTTGAGCGGCGTCATGTCGCCAATCGGGAATGGGTAGTCGGACCCCAACATGATTTTCTCCGCACCAACTATGTCGCGCAGAAAATTCAACGCGCGCGGATCAAACAATACAGTGTCGAAGAACAGCGTTTTAAAGCCTTCGATTGGGTCGGCATAATCGTGACCAGCGATTTCCACGTTTCGAGCGAGCCGTCCCAGCATGTATGGCAGCGCGCCGCCGCCATGGGATAACACAAAATTCATGCCAGGGTATTTAAGGAAATGACCGGAGAACAGCAAACGCGATATGGCGATGGTGGTGTCAACGCCGCGGCCCGTCGCGTTCATCATGCCAAAATCCAGTAATCGTGGATCACCGCAACCAAACATCGGATGCAAATACAGCGTCGCTTTTATCGCAGAAGCTGCTTCCCAAAACGGATCCAGATCGGGATCATCGAGATTACCACTGTCGCCATGGGGTTGGGTGCCGATCATGACGCCGCCAAATCCAGCAGCCAATGCCTCTTCCAGAACTTCGGCAGCGAGTTTGCCATTTTGCAAGGGAACGGTAGCAAGCGGCACCAATGGCTCATGCTCATCCGTGCCAGTCATAAGAAACTCGTTCATGAAGCGGCTCCAGGCAGCCCCTTCTTCTGCTGGAAGTTCATAGCCGAAACTATCCAGCCAGCCGCCATTGATTTGCGCATCAATGCATTGATGCTCCATCCACTCCAGACGACCATCACTATCCCGCAATTTAGGTGACAACGGGCGCGTCAAGGCACCGCCGGCAAAACCCAGCTTGTAGCTGTCATCTTCGGCCAAAAGCTCGACCGATGGGAACCGGCTGGTTTCCTTCTTGAGGGCGTCGAGCATCGATTGCGGGGTGAAATGGGCGTGGGTATCAATAATCATTCTGGTTTCTCTCCGTTGAGAAGTTCTTCGATATCGTTCATGCGCATCGGAAGTTCATGAATGGATAGCCCCCTTGGCTCCAAAGCATCGTTAACCGCAGAGGCTATAGCAGCAGGAGCCCCTAAATAACCACCTTCGCCGGAGCCTTTCTGACCGTGCGAAGTCAAGGGTGACGGCGTGCAATGCTCAACGTCTTTAACATAGGGAATTTCGAACACCGACGGCATGACATAATCAACAAAGGTGCCGCTCAAAAACTGGCCATCTGGTCCATAGTCAAATTTTTCGTACAATGCCGCGCCAATTCCTTGGGCAACACCGCCGATGATCATGCCACGGACAATATCCGGATTGATCACGGTCCCGCAATCATGGGCGATAAAATAATCGAGAACGGTTACCTTGCCGGTGCCGGGGTCAATCTCGACAAACGGTATGTGGGCCTGAAAGGAAAAACACGGATACAACTGAACTCGATTTTTTTCGTCCGGCATTTGCCCGCCGAGCGGCACCTGCATGACGTGAAGAGCCTGCAACCCAGGCTCCATCCCTTCCGGCAATTTATGAAATTGGCGATGAGCGATGTTACAAAGCTCATCCCAGCTCAATTTTCGGGCAGGATCGGAGCGATCGAAAATCGTGCCTTCGGAATACTCCAATCCGTCAATCGGTCTATTAAGATTATGGGCCGCGATTTGAAACAGTTGATCCTTTATCTTTTGGGCTGCACCAGCCGCCGCGCCGCCCAGCATGACCGCCATCCGGCTGGCGATTGGTGAGCGCGTTGGTAAGCCGGCAAGGCTATCAGCATGGATGACCCGAATGTCATCGGGATCTCGCTGAAGCTCTTCACCTAATATAGTGGACACCAGCGTTTCATGACCTTGTCCAGAGGTGGTTGTACCCATGGTGCCGACAATATTACCGACAGAATCGATCCGCACCTGACAGCCTTCCATATAGGTGCTGATTTCAGCCTTGGGGTTGAATAGAAACTCGAATAAATTATTGCCCCCGCTGGGTTCAAGACAGGTTGCGATACCGATGCCGGCGAGTTTGCCTTCGGCGCGCAATTCATCCCGGCGCTTGACCAAATCGTCATAATTCGCCAATTCAGTTACCTTGCCGAGTACAGTCTCATAGTCACCACTGTCGTATTTGGTACCCGTTGGATTTAGGTAGGGGAACTCATCACTGCGGATCAAATTGCGCCGGCGAACTTCAAACCTATCAAGCTTCAAGTGACGCGCCACCTCGTCCACCGCTGTTTCAATCATGTAATTAGTCGGGCCCTGGCCCATGCCCCGCACTGGCACTTGGCCGGTCTTATTGGTGGCGACAGAACACGGTCTATAGTGAACGCTATTGATCCGGTATGGCCCGACAATGGCGGCGATGGGTTTGCCCAATTGGAAAGGCCCCCGTCCCGGATAGGCGCCGCAATCATCAATGGCACGAATTTTCAAAGACTTAATGACGCCGCCCTGATCAAAAGCGACATCGGTGTAGAATATCCGATCCGGCCCATGAGCATCGCCGCTCGCCAAATTCACCAACCGGTCCTCAATCAGACTTACCGGCGCACCGCCGAGTTTGCGGGAAATGTAGCCCACCAAAACAGTGTGTTTAATGCCCCGCTTAACGCCGTAACTGCCGCCGACATCAATGTCTTGATTAACTTTGACTCCATTGAGAGGCATGCGAAGCGCCGCCGCAATCTGTTCAGGATAGTTGGGCATTTGTATCGACGCCCAGACGTTCAACGTCTCGGTGCCTTTATCCCATTTTGCCAGCACGCCAAATGTTTCAATTGGCACGGTGGAAGAACGCCCCCATCGAGCGCGGAAGGACAGCGTATGATCGGCAGCTTCAAAATCTTCCGCCACCGGTCCCCATTCAAAATCGCCGTCATAGATAATATTGGAGCCGTGGCCCGGATGAACCAAGGGTGCATCAGGCTTCATCGCCTCTTCAGGATCGACGATGGCAGGAGTTGCCTCATATTCTACTTCAATCAGATCTAGGGCATCTTCTGCGATATAAATATCTTCGGCAACCACAGCGGCCACCCATTCACCGGCATAGCGGGTCATCTCATGGGCCAGGGGAAACCATCTGCATTCCGGCAAGGGCAGCCCATGATAAAGCGGCAATGTGTGTTCTGCTATCTCATCGCCGGTGATCACCGCCGCAACACCCGCCAACGCCAAGGCCGCTTCCGCATTGATCAATACAATCCGCGCCCTCGGATGTGGGCTCGGCAAAACCGCGACATGCAAGGTGCCGGGCAAATCCTGGTCTTGGACAAAATTGCCATTTCCGGTGACAAATCGTTTGTCTTCAACGACCCGGCGTTTTCGGGCGATGTAGTGATAGTTGCTGCCGGCCACGGGATTATCATGGGCGCCGCTCATGACTTGTCCTCCCGCAGTCGTTCCGCGCCAATTTTGATGGAATCAATAATTTGTGCATAGCCCGTGCAGCGACAAATATTGCCGCCAATCGCTTCCAGGATATCTTCATCGCTGGGATCGTCGTTGGATTGCAGCAGCGCGTGGACCGACGTCAACATACCCGGCGTGCAATATCCGCATTGCATGCCATGACCGTCGCGAAAAGCATCCTGCAATATCCCTGGCGATCCATCCTCCTCGCAGAGGCCTTCGACTGTTGTCACCTCCTGGCTCTCCACCTGCACTGCCAGCATCAAACACGAGCGAATTGCCTCGCCGTTTAAAACGATGGTACAGGCGCCGCAAACACCGTGTTCGCAGCCAACATGTGTGCCGGTGGCTTTGAGAACGACACGTAAAAAATCCACCAAGGTCATTCGAGGGTCGGCCTGGCCGGATACGGTTTTGCCATTGAGGGTCAATGTTATATCGCGCTTTGTCATGCTGCCGCCTCCCATATCGCACGCTCTGTCATGACCCGAGCCACCCGGCGGCGATAGGCGGCACTGCCGTGCTGGTCTTCCACAGGATCAAGAAAGTCTGCCATATTCGTCAGCGCATCACCGATGGTTTCTTGATTAATGACCGAGCCAGTCAAATTGGCTTCAACCTTTTCCAGCCGCACCGGTATACCTGCCGCGCCCCCGACGGCGATTGCCACACGCTGACAAACGTTATTTCCATCCAGAACCATCTGCGCAGCCACAGAAACAATCGCGAAATCACCATGGCGCTGACTGACTTCTTGAAACCCCACGCCCAATTTCCCCTCTTCCTGCCAAATCGGGAAAGTCACATCGGTGAGACATTCATCATCTTTACGTAACGTCATCATCGGGCCTTCGTAAAAATCCTTAGCCGATAAGTTTCGCGTGTCATTTTTGGTTTGCAATTTAATCGAAGCGTCCAGAGCTACGGCGATCAGCGGAATTTCTGCTGCCGGATCGCCATGCGCTATGCTGCCGCCGATTGTGCCGCGGTTGCGAGTCTGATGATGACCGATGAAAGGCAAGGCCTTTGCCAATAAAGGAATGCTCTCGCCAATCAATTGTGAATTTAGAGCGACATTTTGACGGGTGCAGGTTTTGATCCGAATGCCGTCATCCAATTGTTCAATACCAGCAAGTTCCGAAACGGCGTTGATATCTATAAGCACGCTCGGCCGAGCGAGGCGCATCGCCAGCATGGGAACGAGTGTCTGACCGCCAGCCAATATCAAGCCATCATCACCGGCCTCAGCCAGTTGACCGACAGCATCTTCGACCGTCTCGGCGGCGTGGTAGTCAAATGCTGGGGCTTTCATTCTTCGTCCCAGCCGTCTTCGATTTGGCGGACAGAGGTTTCAGGTTTGAAATCTGGAGATTTCTGCTGTCGTGCCAGTGTGCGTTTGCCATTTTCAAGATAGTCGCCTTCTGCGGCGCGCTTGGCATCTTCAGCCCAACGGCTGTGCCAATCGCCAAGTGAATATCCGTGCCAGGGCGTTTCCGGCCTGATCGGTGGTAAATCCAGACGTTCCCAAAGTGCTTTGGCTTTTTCCATATATTCTTTTTCCGGCAAGGCCAGCGGCGGCATCGCTTCTTTCATCGTCGCGTCAATCAAAAGCGTGCCATCTTCTTCGCCCGAATGTTCTCGTTTAGGTCCGTGTCCTTGGCTGCGATGCGAGAGCAGTTGGACATCTGCAGCGGGGTTATGGCGGTAGGCAAGCGCCCAAAGTATTGAGTCGGCGCTATCAGGATCAATATCGTCATTTACAGCAATGGTGATTTTTCCCATATCGCCCTTGAAGCTCGCGGCACCATTCAAGGCTCGCCAAATCTCTGTTCTTGGGACACCCTTATCCATGATAATAAGCGTCACCCGAAGCAATCCGGTGAGCGGTTCATGCAACGCAACTTTTTGCACGCCGCGAATGCCGAGCACGTTTTTTAGGTGGTTGAGAAACAATGGCTCATACGCCACTCGTTTGATGACGCTCGATTCAGATGGCGCTACCTGGCTTATATAAGAAGGAATGACGGCGTTTTTTTTACGCGTTATTGCAGTCACTTCAAATGGCATATTAAATTCTTCGAGCGCGACATGACCGTGCGATTCTCCGAACGGTCCTTCGGGTTCCAAAACTTCAGGATCAATATAGCCCTCGATGATAACTTCGGCTTCTGCTGGCACCAGAAGATCAACTGTTTTGCCTTTAATCGCATTGATTGGCTCGCCGGCGAGGCCACCAGCAACGTCTAACTCATCCAAATCGATGGGTAGTTTTTGCGGGCCGGTAAAAGCGACGTAGGGCGGACAGCCAACAACAACGGCGCAGGGCATTTTCTCACCACGCTCTTTATATTTTTGCCAATGAACATAGCCGCCCGCACCGCCGACCCGTGTCGCCATGCGAATGACCATGCGGTCCGATGCCTTGAAGGCGCACCGATATGTCCCGGAATTTTGAATGTCGGTGTCGGGATCTTTGGTAACGCAATTGGCCGCCGTCAAAGTTGGGGCGCTATCGAAACCCGGTGTTGAAATCGGGATCGGCAGAGCATCCAAGCCTTTGCCTTCACCGATCAATTCGCTTCCTTGCCAAATAATCTCCTGGCACGGTGCCGAATTAACAATGCGCGGCGGGATCGGATTGGCAATGGCATTGCCCCATTTTGCAGAAATGTCTTCCAAGGCTGTGTCCATGCCGACCGCATAGATCGCCTGATTGGCGGCCAAGGCTCCAACGGCGACCGGAATATCAAATTTTCTACCTTTGCCATCAACCACATTGGTAAATAGAAATGCTTTGCGGTCCGCTTCCGCCATACCGCCTCGAAACTGCCAGCGCACCAACGGGTGCATCTCTGCATCTTTATCGATGGGCTCATCGATGGTCCACAGCAAATCAGATTTTTTAAGCTCTTTCAGATGATCTTGGAGGTCGCGATAAGAATACGAAGTGTCCGCCATTATGAAGTACTTCCCTGCCTGTCATTGAGGAATTTTGATTATATGAGCATTTATTGAATTAATTTTAGATAGTAAAATCAATATGTAAAAGACAAGTTCCGAAAATAGGCGATTATTGTTCTTTAATTCCATATTGAAACTGATTATAAGTCTCAGACGATGTTCACGACAATGTGAGCATCGATACTTAATTAATTCAGACATAAATTTTAGTCAGGGAGACTATTAATGAAAATCTATACAAAACTGGCGCTCGGGGCGGCAGCTCTTTCTTTCTGTGCCGCGACACAGGCCACATCCGTTAACGCGGCAAATGTCGATGGACCGAGTGTTTTTTGGAAAATTTCCGTGTGGAGTAAACCACGCGCTCTTACTGCCGGCATGGATCATCTGGTAAAACGTCTTGCCGAAGAAACCGGCGGCAAATTTAAAATGAAAATCTTTTATGGCGCACAGCTTTCTAAATCCCGCGAAAATCTCGATGGATTGAAAGTCAACGCGTTTGAAGGTGCCGCGATTTGCAACTTCTATCACCCCGGCAAAAACCCCTCATTGATGGTGCTTTCACTACCATTCCTGCCATTGGGCGATCCAAAAGTTGATAAATACGTTCGCACTAAAATGTTTGAACATCCGATCATTGTTAAAGATTTGGCAAAATGGAATGCCTTATACTCCGATTTCAGCGACATTGCCGGCAACGTCAAAGGCATCTTGTAATTCGAAAAGAGACCAAATGACCGAAACCGCGCCGCTTTGCAGCATCCCTTCAATGGATTCATATCCACTTGTTATAAATTTATGGACTTCCTCTGGATTAAATCTTTTTAATGAAATTGCGCCGCTCCTACATCTTATATTTCAATAATTCTACCCCATATAGAACCTAGGATTGATTGAACATCAACGCAATCTCACCTATTTTACGAGAGCACGTTTACCGAACGCGCCTTCAAGGCATTTTAGTAGATATTATGAGAGAAATATAAATGGCAATCGAAGTACGCCGCATTATTCTCGAACGGCATGAAGTGCAGGCAGTTCTGAATGTCTATGCGCAATTAGAGGAAACCAGCTTTCCAGCTGGGTTCGTTGTAGGTTTCGACATCGAGGAAGAAAAACCTCTGACGATTTTAATGAGTATCCATACGAAAGATGGTGAACAAATTCGCATCGAATTGGATGAAAGCGCTATTGTCGAGGCGCTGATAAACTTTTGCATTAAAACAAAAGTGCCTGTCTCCCGAAAATCTAAAAAAACCGTCAAATTCACGGACGGAAAAATTTCCTTCGATATGTCATTGGTAAACCCCTCTTTTTCCACTAACATTTAGGCTGAATTTTTTGACTGGGGGGACTTTCAATGTCCAATTCTGATTTAAAACTGCCTGCGATTGATCCAAACGATGTCGACCAGCATACCGGTACTTTCTATCCTGATTCAGTGAAGGGGAAATCCGAGGATCGTATAAAGCGGCGGCTCGGCGATGCTTTGGGGCTCACCCATTTTGGCGTCAATTATACTGTATTGCCATCTGGCTCCACTTCCGCGTTACGTCACTGGCACCAGAATGAGGATGAGTTTGTCTATATTTTATCAGGCGAAGCAACGCTGATTTCCGATATTGGTGAACAGATTCTTGGGCCAGGCATGGCTGCAGGCTTTCCGGCTGGTAAACCCGACGGCCACATGCTGGTGAATAACAGTTCGGAAGATGTTGTCTATTTGGAAGTTGGCAATCGCACGCCGGAAGATGTCGTAAAATATCCTGAAAACGATCTCATGCTGACCAAAAAGCCAGGAGATCATCAATATTCAGATCGTGAGGGAAATCCACTTGGAGATAAAGTTGCGGGTGCACCGGGCAGTGATAATAAATAGGTTTAAATTGACGCGCCAAATTAACGCCGGAAAAAACTTGAAACAAAATTGTCTTTATCAGCCTAAATCGCAAACATGATTTTGAAGCTTTTTTGCGCCAAGGCATCATCCATATCTTCTAAACCCATGCCCCACTCGCCGGCACAGTTTTCTTCGAGCCATTCTTCGATAACTCGGTAAGATTCGGTTGTCGTCAAATATGGAACCGTTGGACATTCTTTTCTCTCTCGCATTCAAACGTGTTACTTCATCTCTATATCTAAGTAGTACAGCCCTCAACTACAACCCGGCAAATCAAATCAGATTCACAAAAGTTGATTTTTCGGAGTTATTTGCTGAAATTGTGATATTCATGAGAATTCATGAGAAATCGGCCAAAATTTGTTAATAAATAGTTAATGAATTTGACTCTTGTAACCAATTCAAGGGCAACCCAATTAAATATGACGAAAGAAATCGTCAATATTGCGTGAAAACCGTGAGTATTGAGGTCCGACAGGAGGTCGGCAACCAATGCCTCTAGCAGCCTTTAGCCCATCCGCCACACTTATAGGCACCCTGACCGGCGGGATAACCAGTATTGACCGCGTCTTGGTC
>Ga0066376_10002700_pt1 | contig 16393 bp, 20 predicted proteins | sample Knorr_S15_td_Bot_FD_77009 | JGI IMG/M metagenome (GOLD analysis project Ga0066376, IMG submission 77009) | Marine microbial communities from Southern Atlantic Ocean transect - Knorr_S15_td_Bottom_ad_5009_LV_A | ecosystem: Environmental > Aquatic > Marine > Oceanic | place: Southern Atlantic... | reverse complement strand
TGACCGACCATTCGAAGTCCGTCAGATCGTAGCGTCCGCCCATGTCTATGCTCCCACTGTTTGGAAGCTTGAATCACATAACGGGGGTTTTGTGAATCCCTTTTATGAGTACATGGCCTAGATCAAAAGGCCGTAGTCTGGACGAGAATGATCTAAATTTCATGTTCTCCCTGGTTAAAAGTGTGGAGCCTAAAGATCAGGTGGAAGCCATGCTCGCGGCTCAAATGGCTGCTATTCACAATGCGATAATGACCTGCACCCGACGATTGGCGCAAGCGGAGACCATCGAGGAATATAACAGCTATGAGCGTTCCTTGAACAAACTCACCCGGACCTTCGCGACACAATTAGAGGCTTTGAAACGTTACCGCACGGGTGGCCAGCAAAAGGTCACTGTGGAGCATGTTCATGTTCATCAGGGCGGCCAAGCCATCGTCGGCAATGTCTCCCACGGGGGGAGAGGGTCAACTGAAATTAACGGGCCAACCCCATGAAACGGGAATATGCCTTTCAGACCGCGCCACGATGCACGGCAACCTCAAAGCGGACCCGTAAGCCCTGTAAGGCCCCCGCTGTTCGTGGATGGGCCGTGTGCCGATTTCACGGGGCGCGTGGCGGTGCTCCCAAGGGTAAAGCGAATGGGGCATACAAACACGGCCTGTGTACGGCTGAGGCGGTTGAGGAGCGCCGCTGTATGCGGGAATTGTTGGAAGAGGTTCGCGGGACGTTGGATGGGATATCGTAGCATCTCCTGCTGGTCATAGTCTTATGCAGCTACTTCCAGCACTCAATGAGAACTGTGAATCCTCGTGCGCGATCCACAACGACGGCGGGATCTAGTTGTTCATCAGAATCAGCAGTTTCATACGGCACCCCATAAGCGTCCAAAAACGCCCGTGCTACACCCGCGCTTATTACGAAATTCACGTTTTGTGGAATATCACCAGTCAGCTCAGCAAGCTTAACCGCATCCAGCTTTCCGACAACGACCCCGACAATATTTCCCGAAAGATCGAGGAGAGGCCCTCCACTATTGCCCGGCTGCACCGGGGCCGTCACTTGCATCAGTCTACGGTCGTTACCCCGCCATAGCGACCAAGAACCGTCGAGTCGCGGAGAAGAAAAGCAAAGTTTGACAGGGCAAAACCCTACCCCGTTCCCTACCCAACACCAGATTTCAACTCAATGAACAAACGTAAACCATTGAAGTAATTGGTCGGAGCGGCAGGATTCGAACCTGCGACCACCTGTCCCCCAGACAGGTACGCTACCAGACTGCGCCACGCTCCGACCGGCCGGAAAGATTTAATCTTTATCGGCGAGGGCGGACTATAACCATCAAGGAGTGGCGAAGCAACGCCCTCACGACGCCATTTTCAAGATGTTTGCTTAAGCATTTCCCGCGCCGCCATGAGCTCTTCGAGGATAGCCTTGAGTTCCGCCTGGGGCATGGCTTTCGTATCGGCGGCTGGCGCGCTGGCCGCGGCGGGTGCGTCTTCTTTCAAACCACCCTCGCGAAGCAGTTTCTGCACGCCTTTGATGGTGTAGCCATCGCCGTACAAAAGCGTCTTTATGCGTTGTAACAGCGCCACGTCATCGGGACGGTAATAGCGCCGTCCGCCGCCGCGCTTAAGCGGCTTTATCTGGCTGAATTTGCTTTCCCAGAAGCGCAGGACATGTTGCGGAATATCGAGGTTGCCGGCGACCTCACTTATGGTTCGGAAGGCCGTCGCCGACTTCGTTCCGCGTCGGGAGCTACTGCCAGCCGAAGGGCTTTGCGCCATGGTCAGTCGTCACGCCCGGGCGTCAACGCCTGATTGATCCTGTCTTTGAGTACATGGGAGGCCCGAAAGACCAGCACACGGCGCGGCAAAATCAGCACCTCTTCTCCGGTTTTAGGATTGCGGCCGATACGCTCCGCCTTATCGCGGACCGAGAAAGTTCCAAACGACGAGAGCTTGACTGAATCGCCCTTCGCCAATGTTGAAGCAATTTCTTCAAGAACCGATTCAACCAGTTGAGCTGACTCGTTTCTTGACAACCCGACCTCCTGATAAACGGCCTCGGTAAGATCCGCGCGGGTTACCGTCATTTGATCATCCCCTGAGCATTGTCATTAGCTTTGAGGTCGAAATTACATCCGGATAGAAAATCAGTCAATATCAATAGGATGGCCTGTCACGATCATGTGTTGGTCCGAGAAGCGGGAAAATTTTCACAACCCGCCCCAAAACGACCCGGCTGATCTACCAGCGAATCATCGCCGAACCCCAGGTGAAACCCCCGCCCATGCCTTCAACAAGCACGATATGACCGGGCTGGATTCGCCCGTCATTCGCCGCCTCGGTGAGCGCCAAAGGGATCGAAGCAGCCGACGTGTTGGCATGGCGATCGATGGTAACGACCATTTTCTCAACCGGCAGCTTCAGTTTGCGCTGGGTGGCGTCCATGATCCGCTTGTTAGCCTGATGCGGCACCAGCCAGTCGATGTCCTCGGATTTCATGTCATTGGCCTCGAGCGCCTCATTAACAGCGCCGGCCAGTAGAGTGACGGCATGCTTGAAGACATCGCGCCCCGACATGCGGAGATACCCGACGGTCTGGGTCGACGACGGCCCGCCATCGACATAGAGCAGGTCGCGGTAGCGGCCGTCCGAGTGAATATGAGTCGACAGCACATAGCGGCCGTTATTGGCCTCGTCGGATTCCGTGGCACGCAGCAACAGAGCCCCGGCGCCGTCGCCGAACAGAACGCAGGTGCCGCGGTCCTGCCAATCGAGAATGCGTGAGAAAACTTCCGCGCCGATCACCAGAACGGTGTCGGCCTGTCCGCACCTGATGAAATTATCGGCCACTGTGAGCCCGAAAACGAAACCCGAGCAGACTGCGGAGACATCGAAGGCGGCGCCCTGGGTGATCCCGAGTTTTGCCTGTACGGCCGTCGCGGTCGAAGGAAATGTGTTATCCGGCGTGGCCGTGGCCACGATAATCAAATCGATATCAGTGGCCTCGATGCCGGCGGTCGCAATCGCCGCCTGGGCGGCGCTCACAGCAAGGTCCGAGGTGTTTTCGCCCTCCGCCGCAATATGGCGCTGGCGGATACCTGTACGCGATGTGATCCACTCGTCGGAGGTATCAATCCGCTGAGCCAGTTCATCGTTAGTCAGTATCTGTTTGGGGAGGTATGACCCCCAGCCAATGATTTGTGAACGCTTCATAGGCTGAGCTTAAGAGACCACGGCCTGGGCGTCGGTTTGGTTTTCATGCCAAAGGTTGAGTTCGGCAATAACCGTATCGTTGAAGCCATGCACAATCATGTCGTGAGCAAATCCTATGGCGTTGGCAAAGCCCAGCATATCGGTGGCGCCATGGCTTTTCACCACCACCCCGTTCAGACCGAGGAACATGGCGCCGTTATGGCGCCTGGGGTCGACACGCTCGCGCAGGCCCGCCAGCGCGCGCCGCGCCAGCATGAAGCCGATGCGCGACATCAGAGACTCCTTGAACGCCTCGCGCAGGAACCGGCTGTAGAGGTGCGCGGTTCCCTCGGCGGTCTTGAGCGCCACATTGCCGGTAAAGCCGTCGGTGACGACCACGTCGACTGTGCCGGCGGTAATATCGTCGCCCTCGATGAAACCATGGAAAGTGATCGGCAGGTCGGTTTCCTGCAGCAGCTTGGCGGCGCCGCGCACGGCCTCGGGGCCTTTGAATTCCTCGATGCCGACGTTGAGCAGGCCGACGGTCGGCGTCTCTACACCCAGCACGGTTCGCGCAAAAACCTCGCCCATGACCGCGAATTGCACGAGATTTTCGACCGAATAATCCACGTTGGCGCCAAGATCGAGCATCACCGCTTGCCCAATCATGGTGGGAAACGTCGACGCCATGGCCGGGCGGTGTATGCCGTCCAGGGTCTTGAGAACAATCTTGGCCATGGCCATAAGCGCCCCGGTGTTGCCCGCCGAGACAACACCCTTGGCATCGCCGTCGCGCACCGCCTCAATGGCCAGGCGCATGCTCGACTGCTTGCCCTGGCGCAAAGCGATGGAAGGCTTTTCGTCGTCGCCGATGGAGGTTTCGCAATGTCGAATTTCACTCACGGCGCCAAGCTTGGGGAAGCGGTCGAGGTTCGATCGCAACTGCTCCTCGTCGCCGAACAGCATGAAATGAATATCGGGATGACGAACCCTGGCAACATTGGCGCCCTTGATCACCATATCGGGCGCGCGCTCGCCGCCCATGGCATCAAGGGCGAGGACAACGGTTTTGCTGTTAGCTTGAGTCATGGCCAGATTGAGTCATGGGAACAACAACCCATCATAAGATCCGATGACGCCTACGCCACCCCGGACGTGTCAATAATTTCCCGCCCCCTGTACTGGCCGCAAGAGCCGCAGATGTGATGAGGTCGCTTGAGCTCACCGCAATTGGGGCATTCGGCCAGATTGATACTGCGCAGGGCGTCGTGTGATCGTCGTTGGTCACGCTTGGATTTTGACGTTTTCTTCTTCGGAACAGCCATGTCTTATGTCTCTAAATGTGATGAGGTCACGCTAAGATGTGATGCGTAGATGTGATGAGATCGCGTGGCGTCACAGCCAGCTCGGACCGCGAAGCAAGGGTGTAACAAGTTATCCTCGCCAGGGCAAGATGCCTTGCTTGGCTCGTTATTTTTCATTCTGTTTCAAATCACGTAATACGGCGAATGGGGAAACCCGTTTAGAGCCTTCCTCATCGTCGTCTTCAGCAGAGAATATCACGCCCTCACAGCGAGGATAAGGATCGAGATTGAGACCAAGATACTCGGCGACAACCTCGCCAACGTCGATTTCTTCGCCATTCAGGAATTCGGGCCGGTCATCCTCTCCAGGCGCCACATCATCGTCCGGCGCCATGTCGCCCACCGCCGCCCCGGCGACATCCGCATCGGTGGTATAGGCCGCCTCAACGACGCCCACAACGGCGTTCGCCACCGGCTCCAGGGTGACCACACAGGATTGCACCACCTGAGCGGCAATACGGCCTCGCAAATGAATCAAAGGATCACCTTCGTCCTGCGTGATCGTAACAACAGCCTCCAGGGAGTCGATTGCCACAAGGCCGAAGCGCCGGGCGAGCGCCGCCCGTTCCTCAGGCTCGGCACTAATCTCCATGATCACGCCATGCCGGCCAAGGTCGCCTAGATTTATCGGGCGGGTAAATTCGCTGCCACCGGATTCGTACGCATCATTCATCGTTATGGTCGCCTTCGTCGTGCTTGGGAGCGTCGCCAAAATCAACCGCGCCTGCGAGAAGTTCTGCCTCCGACTGGCTGTCGAGCCGGACCGCCAGGTCGCGCATATAGCCGGCCATGACGACAAGGCATCGCGCATCAACCGATACCGTGCCGAATAGGTTTCTCTCAAGCGCCGTCATCAAATCTTTATCGTCAGTCACGGCTAACCCCAGCTCATAGGCCGCCGTGCGGCCGAAATAGGCCTTCGCCATGGACTTGACCCGACGCCCGACGCCCAAATCACCGACCCCCATTTCGCGCAGAGATTGGTCCATATCATTGATCATCACATCGAATATTACCTGGCCAAGCGCAATGCCCGCCTCACCTTCTTCGCGCAACCTGCGGAGCAGCGGCACCGAATGAATCAGGATCATCTCGAAGCGTCCATCGAGGGTGTCTGGCACGCCACAGTGACGATAGAAGGCCGGTTTGCGCGCCTGCTCAACCACCGCCAAATATAGGCTATGCGCCTGGTCTTTATGCTTCGAACGCTTGAACAAACCGCTTAACGCCATGGATTATTACCCGGCTTTGTTGACACAGCAGGGCCTTCGATGAGATATGATGTCGCAATCATGAGATCCAATATATTGCCCCGGCTAGAATTCGGCGTCTTTCGTCAGCTTCTCGGCGCGACCGCGCTCGCGGCGTTGCTCGTCGCCTGTGCGCCGAACATCACCCAGCGCGGCAATTTGCCCGACCCGGAGCTGCTATCGCGGATTCAACCCGGATCGCAAACCCGCAGCCAGGTTGCCGACATCCTGGGGTCTCCCTCGAGCATCGCGACCTTCGGCGAAGAGATCTGGTATTACATTTCGAGCCAGACCGAAACCCTCGCCTTTTACGAACCTGAAATCCTCGACCAGAAAGTTATCGCCATCGCCTTCGATGACGCCGGCCGGGTGAAAACCGTCCGAACCTATGGCCTGGAAGACGCCCAGAAAATCGAACCGGTGAGCCGCACCACCCCCACCGGAGGCCGCAAATTCACCGTCTTCGAGCAGCTCTTCGGCAACCTGGGTAGATTCTCCAAGGAATAGAGCCGGCTCTCTAGACAGCCAGGGCAGACAGCATCAACAGGGCGACGATATTGATGATCTTGATCATCGGATTGATCGCCGGTCCCGCCGTATCCTTGTAGGGATCGCCCACCGTATCGCCGATGACTGCCGCCACATGGGCGTCCGAGCCCTTGCCGCCGTGATTGCCGTCTTCGATATATTTCTTGGCATTGTCCCAGGCGCCGCCACCAGAAGTCATGGAAATCGCCAGGAAGATGCCGGTGACGATGGTTCCCAACAGCATGGCGCCGAGCGTCGAGAACGCCGCCGCCTGACCGCCGATCAGGTTGATCACCGCATAAACCACTATCGGCGCCAGAATCGGCAGCAGCGACGGGATAATCATTTCCTTGATCGCGGCCTTGGTCAGCAAATCGACGGCGCGGCCGTATTCTGGCTTCGCCGTGCCTTCCATGATTCCCGGAATTTCCCTGAACTGGCGGCGCACCTCGACGACCACCGACGCGGCCGCGCGTCCCACCGCCATCATGCCCAGGGCGCCGAACAGATAGGGCAGCAAGCCGCCGATAAACAGGCCGACCACCACATAGGGATTCTGCAGCTCGAAAGACACGCCGATATCGGGGAAAAAGCGCGCCAGGTCCTCGGTATAAGCGGCGAACAGAACGAGGGCCGCAAGCGCCGCCGAGCCGATGGCGTAGCCTTTGGTCACCGCCTTGGTGGTGTTGCCCACGGCGTCGAGTGCATCCGTCGTTTTGCGCACATCCTCGGGCAGATCGGCCATCTCGGCGATGCCGCCGGCGTTATCGGTGACCGGACCGTATGCGTCCAGGGCGACGACCATACCGGCTATAGCGAGCATGGTGGTGACCGCGATGGAAATTCCGAACAGGCCGGCAAAGCTATAGGCGAGCAGAATACCGCCGCAGATGATAATGACGGGAATCGCGGTCGCCTCCATGGAAATAGCGAGACCCTGAATGATGTTGGTGCCCGCACCGGTCTCGGATGCCCGGGAGATAGCGCGCACGGGCCGGTATTCGGTCGATGTGTAATATTCGGTGATCCACACCAAAAGACCGGTCACCAGCAAACCGGTGAGCCCACTGTAGAATAAATGCCGCCCGGTGAAGGTCAGCTCATCGATAGTGAATTCAGTGTCGAAACCGATCATAGCATCGGTCAGGGGCCACAGGGCAATGGCGGACATCACAGCGGTGGCGATAAAGCCCTTGTAAAGCGCCGCCATAATGTTTTCGCTGCTGCCGAGGCGGACAAAGAAGGTGCCGACCACCGACGTAATGATGCAAATGCCGCCAATGGCGAGAGGGTATAAAATCAGCGCTTCGAGCTCGGCGCCTGTAAAGAAAATAGAGGTCAACAGCATGGTGGCGACCATGGTGACCGCGTAGGTCTCGAACAGATCAGCCGCCATGCCGGCGCAGTCGCCGACATTATCGCCGACTGCATCAGCGATCACCGCGGCATTTCGCGGGTCGTCTTCGGGGATGCCGGCCTCGATCTTACCGACCAGGTCGCCGCCCACATCGGCGCCCTTGGTGAAGATGCCGCCGCCGAGACGGGCGAAAATCGATATCAAGGAGCCGCCGAAGCCGAGCGCCAACAGGGCCTCGATCACTTCACGAAGTTCGACGCCGGAGGAAATCAGATAGCCGTAGTAGCCGGCAACGCCGAGCAGCGCCAAGCCGACCACCAGCATGCCGGTCACAGCGCCCGATTTGAAGGCGATATCGAGGGCGCCGGAGATGCCGTCGCGCGCCGCATGAGCGGTACGCACGTTGGCGCGAACGGAAACATTCATGCCGATAAACCCGGTTATGCCCGAAAGCACCGCACCGATCAGAAAGCCGATGGCTACGTCCATGCCGAGAGTCGCCGCCAAAATGGCGAAGACGACCGCGCCGACGATGGCAATGGCCGTATACTGGCGTTTTAGATAAGCGCTCGCGCCTTCCTGAATAGCCGCGGCGATTTCCTGCATTCGCTCATTTCCGGCTTCCGCCGCATAAATGGAACGGGCAGCGAAGACCCCATAAAGCAACGCAACGACGCCGCTTGCGACGACGAACCAAAAAACAGATGGCATCGGTAACACCCCTCAAGATTTAGCAGAAATAAGGCCCAAATTACACGCCAAGCGAACCGCAGCGGCGCCGATGGCGATAGGTTCTAGAAATTTGCGCGGAACATGCCAGAGATGACAGGATTACGCAACCCGGCGATCGCTCTCTTTTGGGCTATTGGGCGAGCTGCACCAGAACTTGGCGTACGATTTTGACGCCCAGAACCTTATGAGTGCTCGCAAGCAGGCGCGATTTGATGCGTTTCAGGTTGAGCATCTTTTGTTCAGGATTACGCATGGTCGCCAAGGTGTGGAGATCGGTGACATAGGCGTCGCGCAAGCGGGGTATGACGGCGCGAACCTCAGACACCTCGTCGTCGTTGGCAACTTCGAGAATAACCACCAGGACAATATACCGAACAAACTTCCCGCCTTTAATAAACGGCGCGGTCAGAAGGTCGAGTTCGACATACTTGGGTTCCTTGTTGGATAAATACGATGATTCGTCTCTCTCATCAGCAGATTCCGGGGCCGACTCGTTCATCTGCAGCCAGCCAAAATAGCCGCCGCCACCGAGCGCCAACAACACAACCAACCCAATAATCATTTTTTTCATTACACACGACCTTTACAGGAAATATCGGCCAAGAAAGTAGAGGGGCCGGTTTCCGCCTCACAGGATCGATGAAAATCATGAAATAAAAGTGAAGGTTATGATTTAGAAATGACGCCACCCAGTCGATGAAAGCTCGATCTTCACGCCGCTTTCGTCGAGCGCCGCAACCCCTCTTCCCTCTGTTATGCGCCCGATAGCAGCGATTGGCAGGTCGAGTTCCGCCCCTATGGTAGCGAGTCGCTTTGCGTTCTCGGGATCGGCCGTAAACAAGAGTTCGTAATCGTCGCCGCCGGTGAGAATTGTCTCCAATAAGCCCGAATCGAGTGAAAGCGCAGCCCGCGCCGCGGACGACAAGGGAAGTCTCGGGACGTCAATCTCGGCGGCAACCTTTGATGCAACGCATAGATGGCCCAGATCGGCGACCAGCCCATCTGAAACATCGATCAGCCCATGGGCCAGGCCGGACAGGCGCAAACCCAGGCCGATTCGGGGCCGCGGCAGGTGATAGCGGTCACGGAGCAGGGCTTCGTCGGACGCATCGAGCCCCTTGAGAGAGCCCTTCAGCACGGCGAGCCCGAGGGCCGCGTCGCCAAAGCAGCCCGAGACAAACACCAGATCGCCAGGACGCGCAGCCGAACGCCGCAGCTCCTCACCGTCGCGAACCTCGCCAAACACCGTCAGCGAGGCGGTGAACGGGCCCCCGGTGGAAACCGTGTCGCCGCCGATCAAATGGATGGCGAAGGCCGCCTGATCCAGAGCCAGCCCACCAGCAAAGCTGCGCAACCAGGTCTCATCGGCCTCCTTCGGCAGAGCCAGCCCCAAGAGATAGGCACGCGGCGTCGCCCCCATGGCGGCCAGATCCGAGAGATTAACGCGAAGCAGCTTGCGCGCAATCAGGCCGGGGTCATCGTCGGCCAGGCAATGGACGCCGGCAACGATCATGTCCTTGCTCACCACCAGATGATGGCCCGGAGACGGCGATATCAAGGCCGCGTCATCGGTCAGACCAAACGCATTGGGCGCCCCGTTCGACAGCGGCGCCAGCAATTCAGCGATCAGGGCAAACTCGTCCATTCACGATGCCGTATCGAACTCACCGGGCCTGAGCTCGTGGGCCAGGCGATCGAGAACGCCGTTGACTAAACCAGGCGGCCCCTTACTGAAGAAGGCATGGGCAACCTCGATATACTCGTCGATGACGACCTTCGCCGGGGTCTCGCCGCTCGACATAAGCTCGAAGGTGCCGACCCTAAGCACTGCGCGCAGCAGCATCTCAAGGCGCTCAACGGTCCAGCCTTCGGCGAGAGCGCCGACGATGAGAACATCGATTTCATCGCGCTGCGCCCCAGCACCCCGGGCAAGCGTAGCGAACAGCTCGGGATCGGCATCGATGGCTTGGCCGTCCTCGGTCCAATTGGCAAGACGGTGAGCCAAAAACTCGGCGACCACATCCTCGATGCCATCGCCTGCTATGTCCATTTGATACAGGGCCTGAACCGCGGCAAGCCGTGCGGCGCTCAGCCGATCCGGGCCGGACTTTTTCATTGCTCCCTGGCCTCGAACTTGCGCTTAAGATCGACCATCGCCAGGCAGGCCCCGGCGACATCGCCCCCCTTGTTGCGGCCGTCCACCGCGGCGCGGGCCAGGGCCTGATCGTAAGTCTCGCAGGTCAGAATGCCATAGCCCAGGGCTGCCCCTCTATGGAGCGCCAGGTCGGCAAGGCCGCGGGCGCTCTCCGCGCAGACATAATCATAATGGGAGGTTTCGCCGCGAATGACACAGCCCAGGGCGAGATAACCATCATAGGCGCCGCTGTCCACGGCGAAGCCGATGGCGGCGGGGATTTCGAAGGCGCCGGGCACCGATATCCGCTCATGGCTCGCCCCGGCCGCATCGAGTGCGGCCACGGCGCCAGTGGTCAATGCGTCGGCGATATCGGGATAGAAACGCGCCTCGACGATCAGGATATGGCGTTGATCGGCCATTTCAGGAACCGTCGATATCCAAAGGTTTATGCTCGACAACAGACAGCCCGTAGCCCTCCAGGCCGATGAAGGTGCGCTTGTTGTTGGACAGCAGGATCATGTCGTGGACACCAAGGGCGAGCAGAATCTGCGAGCCGATGCCGACCTCGCGCAGATCGCTCCCCTCGTCGTCGCTCGTTTCGGCCTTGAGGCTTTCGGACAGGCTGAGCTGTTGACCTTCGCGTATCAGCACGATGACACCGCGCCCGGCGGCGGCAACGGCGCGCATGGCGGCTTCAAGCTCACCGCCTCTCTCGCCGCCGCGACCGCCCAGCACGTCCTCGACCACGCTCAACACATGAACCCTGGTGAGCACCGGCTCGGCCGTCGTCACATCGCCCATGACCAGCGCCACATGCTCGGCGCCGTCGAGGCTGTTGATGAACACCATCATTTTGAAGTCGCCGCCGAACCTGCTGTGCAGGGTGGTCTCCACCGTACGCCTGACGATGGTGTCGTTGCGCAGGCGATAGGCAATCAGGTCGGCGATGGTAGCGACCTTGAGGCCATGCAGTTGGGCGAAGGTAAGCAGATCGGGCAGCCGCGCCATGGTGCCGTCGTCATTCATGATTTCGCAGATCACGCCCGAGGGGTTGAGACCCGCGAGACGGGCGATATCGACGGCCGCCTCCGTATGGCCGGCGCGCACCAGAGTTCCGCCGTCATTGGCAACCAGGGGAAAGACATGGCCCGGTGAGCCGAGATCGCCACGCCCCTTGGCGGGATCGATGGCGACCGCGATGGTATGCGCCCGATCGGCGACGGAAATGCCCGTGGAGACCCCTTCCCTGGCTTCGATCGAGACGGTGAAGGCGGTCTGGTGGCGGGATTCGTTATGCTGGGCCATGAGCGGCAGGCCAAGCTCTTCGACCCGCGCCAGTGTCAGCGACAGGCAGATCAGCCCGCGCCCGTTCTTGGCCATGAAATTGATCGCCTCGGGGGTCGCCATCTGCGCCGGGATGATCAGATCGCCTTCGTTTTCACGATTCTCGTCATCGACCAGAATGAACATGCGGCCATTGCGCGCTTCTTCGATTACCTCTTCGATAGAAGACAGGAAATCGGTATATTCATTTAAAGCGTATTCCATCAGTTTTTTCACGTCGCTTCTGCCCATTCATGTTGGCGCGCAACATAGCGCGCAAGGATGTCGATCTCCAGGTTGACCCGGTCGCCGGCGGCCAAACCGCCGAGAGTCGTCACGGCCAGGGTGTGAGGGATGATATTGACCTCGAAGACTGTGTTTTCAACCTGGTTCACGGTCAGGGAAACCCCATCGAGCGCGACCGAGCCCTTGGCGGCAATGAAGCCGGCGAGCGCCTCGGGCGCGCTTATGGACAAACGCCGGGAATCGCCCACGGGTTCGCTGGCCTCGACGCGGGCGACGCCGTCCACATGGCCGAGCACCATATGGCCGCCTAGCTCATCGCCGAGGGTCAGTGGCCGTTCGAGGTTGACCGGATCGCCGACCTTCCATTCACCCAGGGTGGTGCAGGCCAGGGTTTCCGCCGAGACATCGAAGGCCAGCCAGTCGCCATTCTTTTCGACCACCGTCAAGCAGACACCCGAACAGGCGACGGAAGCGCCGATGGCGATGCTCTCCGTGGCATAGGACGTGGCGATGACCAGGCGCTTGTCCGTATCGCCCTCGATCGCCCGCAATTCGCCCAGGTCGCTGATGATGCCCGTAAACATGGGCGGAACTTATGATATCCGCTCGTAAGTTTCCATCACGTCGTCGCCAACCTGTTCGACGGACAACCGGCGAAAGGCCGGCGCCTTATCGAGGCCCTCGATGCCGAAGCCCGCCGCCGCCGGCAGGCCATCGCCGCCGATCATCCGGGGATTGCGGAACCAGACCAGCCGGTCGATGAGATTTTCCCGCAGCAGAGAGGCGTTCAACCGGGCGCCGCCCTCGACGAGAACCCGGGTCAGGCCGCGCTTACCGAGCGCCTGAGCGGCGGCGTCAAGATCGACCATACCGTCACTGTTGGCGTCGACTTCGATAATTTCCAGGCCGCGCTCTACCAGGGGTCCCTTATCGCCACCCGCCAGGGTCACGACCCAGCTCGTCGGCGACTGCGCCAGCTTGCTGTCCAGGGGAAGCCGCAAATGGCTGTCCACGACGATGCGCAGGGGCGAGCGAGAGGCCATGCCCGGCAGGCGGCAGTCGAGCGTGGGATCGTCGGCGAGAGCCGTGCCGATGCCCACCATGACCGCATCGTGATCGGCGCGCAGGCCGTGGCCCCGCAGACGCGCGGCCTCGCCGGTGATCCATTGGCTCTGCCCACTCCCGGTGGCAATCCGGCCATCCAGGCTGGTCGCCGTCTTGAGGGTAAACAGGGGCCTCCCCTGGGCTACACGCTTTATGAACCCGGCGTTCAATGCCACGGCAGGCTCTTTGCAAATCCCTTCAATTACCTCGATACCGGCGTCGCGCAGACGCGCTATGCCCAGCCCCTGGACCCTGGGGTCGGGATCTTCGGCGGCGACCACGACGCGTCTGACTCCGGCGGCGATCAAGGCGTCGGCGCAAGGTGGAGTCTCGCCGTGATGAGCGCAGGGCTCGAGACTGACATAGGCGGTGGCGCCCCGGGAAAGACCAGCTGCGCGGCGCAAGGCTTCGGCTTCCGCATGGGGCCGACCGCCCGGCTGAGTCCAGCCCCGGCCGACCACGCAGCCGTCGGCAACCAGCACGCAACCAACAGTGGGGTTCGGCCAGACCGCGCCCAAGCCGCGTCCCGCCAGGTTAAGCGCCACGGTCATATGACGGGTATGAGTGGAATCAGTCGTCTTCGCCGCCCATGTTATCGGTGCCACCGAGACTGCCGATGAAATCTTCGAAATCCTTGGCTTCACGGAAATTGCGATAGACCGAGGCGAAGCGCACATAGGCGACCTTGTCGAGAGAGGACAGCCCCTCCATAACATATTCACCGATCAGCTGGGACGACACTTCGGGCTCGCCGGAGGTCTCGAGGCGGCGCTGGATAACATTGACCATACGCTCGATACGGTCCGGGTCCACCGGCCGTTTGCGCAGGGCGATATTCAGGGATCTGGCCAGCTTGTCACGGTCAAACGGCGAGCGGGTGCCATTCTTTTTGACCACAATCAATTCGCGCAGCTGGATGCGTTCGAAGGTGGTGAAGCGCGAGGCGCAGGCCGGGCAATGACGACGACGCCTGATCGCCGAATTATCCTCGGTGGGACGCGAGTCCTTAACCTGGGTATCGTCGCTTCTACAAAATGGACAGCGCATCGCTCCGGCCTCCTCCTAAAACTTTGTGATCAATCGAAATCACGGTAGATCGGAAATTGCTCGCACAGGCCGCGCACCTGTCCGAAAGCGGCGTTTTCGGCGGCGCCGTTATCGTCGGGGTTATCGACCAGCCCATCGAGCACATCGGCGATCAGAGTGCCGACCCTTTGGAACTCGGCCACGCCGAAGCCCCGTGTGGTGGCGGCCGGCGTACCCAGCCGAATGCCCGAGGTCACCATGGGTTTTTGCGGGTCGTCGGGAACGGCGTTCTTGTTGCAGGTCATGGCGGCGCGTTCGAGGGCCGCTTCGGCGTCCTTGCCGGTCAAGCCCTTAGAGCGCAGATCGACCAGCATGAGATGGGTGTCGGTGCCCCCCGAAACCAAGCCGTAACCGCGTGACATGAGGGTCTCGGCGAGCGCTGCGGCGTTATCGACCACGGCCCGGGCGTAGAGTTTGAATTCGGGCTGCAGGCATTCGCCGAACGCCACCGCCTTGGCGGCGATAATATGCATCAGCGGCCCGCCCTGAAGGCCGGGGAAGATCGCCGAATTGATCTTCTTGGCGATCGCCTCGTCATTGGTCAGGATCATCCCGCCGCGCGCCCCGCGCATGGTCTTGTGGGTGGTGGTGGTGACCACATCGGCATGCGGCAAGGGGCTGGGATGAACCCCGCCGGCGACGAGCCCGGCGAAATGCGCCATATCGGTCATAAACATAGCGCCGACCTCATCGGCGACCTTCCTGAAGCTGGCGAAATCCAGCTCCCGCGAGTAGGCCGAACCGCCGGCGATGATGAGCTTGGGTTTATGCTCGCGCGCCAGGGCGGCGACCTCATCGAAATCGATGCGGCCATCGTCGGGCCGGATGCCGTACTGCACGGCGTTGAACCATTTGCCCGACTGGTTGGGCGCGGCGCCATGGGTGAGATGGCCGCCCGATGCGAGGGACAGGCCGAGAATTGTGTCGCCGGGCTGGAGCAGCGCCATGAAGACGCCCTGGTTCGCCTGGGCGCCGGAATGGGGCTGAACATTGGCGAAGCTGCAATCGAACAGCCTGGTGGCGCGCTCGATGGCGATGGCCTCGACCACATCGGCAAATTCGCAGCCACCGTAATAGCGCCGGGTCGGATAGCCTTCGGCGTATTTATTGGTCAGAACAGAACCCTGCGCCTCAAGCACGGCACGGCTGACGATGTTTTCCGAGGCGATCAGCTCGATACCGTCATCTTGACGAGTGCGTTCGTCATCGATCGCCTGTCTAATATCGGGGTCGGTTTCGGCTAGGCGGCCTGAGAAAAAATTGTCGGCAACAGTCATAGTCAATCCCAACGAATTCTTGATTTTTAAGTAGCGTGACTGATCTTAGGCGAGCTTGGCCACACGGGGGATGTGGCGGCCGCCCTCAAAGTCCGTTTCGAGAAAGATCCGAAGACATTCCCGGGCCGTATCCGGATCCGTCACCCGACCGCCAAGCACTAAAACGTTGGCGTCGTTGTGCTCTCTGGCCATGCGGGCAGTCTCGGCGCTGTGGCACAGGGCCGCGCGCACCCCTCTGTGGCGATTGGCGGCGATGCTGGCGCCGATACCGGTGCCGCACAACAGCAGGCCGCGACGGTCAGCACTTTCCGAAACAGCCTCGGCGAGTGCATTGGCCATATCCGGGTAATCCACCGCGTTAGTATCGTATGTACCAAGATCTTCTACTGCCACACCAATAGCTTCAAGCTCTGCCTTGAGAACTTCCTTCAACTCGAATCCAGCGTGATCCGATGCAATAACGATGGGTCTATCCGACATACAGCCTCTCCCCCGCCCTCAGAGTCGCAACGAAGCCAGCCTAGTAGCATATCTTGCGTCTCCGCGCCAGCATGGCACAACACCACGGCCACTATGACACCCATCCCTGAGAAGCGTCAGGGCTGTATGCATTCATCGGGTATAGCCAAGAGCTACCATTATAGGAAGCTGTTGTCCGGAAGAGTCCATATTAGGTCATGGACTCATTAACGCGTAGCCATATCCGTATAGATGCCAACTTTATCATGGCGAGGTAGTTGAGGGCATGTTTCTCGAAGCGCGTTGCGACACGACGGAAGTGTTTGATCCTGT
>Ga0066376_10002697_pt1 | contig 16400 bp, 15 predicted proteins | sample Knorr_S15_td_Bot_FD_77009 | JGI IMG/M metagenome (GOLD analysis project Ga0066376, IMG submission 77009) | Marine microbial communities from Southern Atlantic Ocean transect - Knorr_S15_td_Bottom_ad_5009_LV_A | ecosystem: Environmental > Aquatic > Marine > Oceanic | place: Southern Atlantic... | reverse complement strand
TTTGTATTTAATTATTGCTAAAAGATTTTCAATTATTTTATATGCTAAATAATCTTTATAAAGCCCACCATTCAATATGAAAGGTGTAGCACCATAGTCAATACCTAAAACCAAAGATTCACTGGAAATCCCATTAGATTTAATAAAATCAAAAATATATTGGTAATTATTATTTAAACTTTTAATAGGACTAAAATTTTCACTTACATTAAAAAAATAACTCTGATTCCTGTCTTTCAAAAATTTATTTTCAAAAAATATAATAGAGTAACAGTAAAATGATAAAAATGTAACCGTGTAAATACTGATTAAAAAGGAATGTCTCCAATTAATATCGTTGTCAAGAAATCTAAACCAATAAACTATTGGAATAACTATGGTAAATCCCCATAATTCCAAATAATATTTAGATGCATAAATTGAGCTGTTGGATAATTGAAATAGCAATATATAAGCAAAAAAAAGAATTATCATATATAAAATAATTGAAAATCTTTTAGCAATAATTAAATACAAAAGAAAAAGTGCCGGTATAATAATATAAAATTCTAATAAATTAATTGAATTCTCCAAGAGTCTGAAGCTACTTAATTGATTTACTAAAAATTTATAATTGAAAATTTCCGCCGCCGGAACAGTTGAAGGAGTTCCCTGAATCAACATTGGGAAAAGAATTGGTATAAATAATATCATAGGAATCATGCTGCTTAAAAAGGCTTTAAATGCAAATTGTTTTGGAGACCCTTTAAAATAATAAAAAAATGAATAAAGAATTCCTGGCAATAATGCGGCGATGTTAGAATATCGAAATAATATAAAAAAAGATATCAATAAAAATAGTCGACTTGGATTAGGTTTATTAAATGAAATTTCAATCATTAGAATAACAAAGCAGAAAAAACTAAAAATAGCCTGTTCAAAATGAAATGAGGAAAAACCAATTAGTGGTATAGAAACTATAGAAAGAAGTAAAAATGTATTTGTTAATTTCGATAATTTTAATCGGGTTATACAGTATAAGTAGAAAAGCAGATTTGTAAGCAGTATTGATAATTTGACGGTAATGCTATTGACGCCAAAAACTCCCATGATAAGACTTGGAAAAAAATAATTCAGTGGTGGGTGTATGCCTGAACCCACTTTAAAGTAAATTAAAGAAAATTTTGCAATAAATAAGAATAACAGAAAATAGTAAACTCCATTTTTATTTTCTAAACTTTTTAATAAGAAGATTAAAATTGCACCTAAGACCAACCATTGTACAATCAAAAATAATCTCACAATCAATCCGTAAGGAAATGATAAGATGAAAGGAAAATAATGTTCGATCTCTAAAAATGTCACTATTTTATCAACTATGTTAAAACACATGCCTGTATAGTAGACTTCATCTCCATAAAGATTGATATTATTTAAATAATATCCAAATAAAAAAATGCTGATAAAAAATATCAAGAATAGTGAATGGAAGCTTATTCTCAGGCTAAAAAAATCAAACTTAAAATAATTATAAAGTATGTATGAACTAATAAGTGGAGAAATTAAATAAAATAATAAATAATATAAATCACTGTAGTTATTTAAAATTTTTAAATCTAATAAATAGGGGACACCACCATTAAAAAATATGGTGGAAAAAAAAATTACTATTAAGGAAAATTGACCAAAATTGAATTTGATATCTATATAATGATTTCCAATTATATTAGCATTTCCCAAACCAGACATTTTATATATAATAATTAACAGTAGCCAAAGATGTCATTACAGCATCAAGTTCTACACCTATTTTTTTCAGCTTTTTTAAATATTGGGGAATTTTGTTTTTTTGACCCCACCTTTCAGGACATACCATACATTTTTTAAATTGATTTAGGATCCCCCTATTTGTAACGGAAATCGGAAGTTGGGTGATTGTATCAATCCAGACCCAATCAACCAACCCTGCATACTTTTCAACCGTATCAATACATTCATCCTCAGAAAATCTAATCGCCATTGATCTTTCACCCTGTCTCGAAGCTTGGTACAAATAAGGAAATTCTACATCCAATAGAAAATAGTTGGCAATGTGAGGACGTTGTCTGATTAAATAAAGCACATTTTTTTCTATTCCTGCTTCTTTAATATTTAATATTATGGTGCCATGTTGATATTCATCAAGATAATTAATCAAGTTTTCCCCACCCTGAAACGGCTCATGATTTAAAATCAACTCACTACCATTTGACCTAATATCAATTTCTGTACCAAAGTTTTTATCAATACCTTTTAATCCCTGAATTGTATTAACTCTATGTACTATTACTTCCATATCAGTTATCAAGCTGCTTTTTCAGTTTAATCATATAAGACCAAGTACGCTTAACCAATTTCAATTTTCCTTTAAATGTCCCTCCTCCTTTTGCATCACCATAAATGCGGGTGCCAAAATTAACTGGGAATTCTATTAACTTAATATTATTAATTGTAGCTTGATATAAGAAATACAAATCTAAAGAAAAATCATCAGGTGGATGCTTTAATTTTTTTAAAAACGAATAGTTAAACATTTTGGGTTGCGCATTTATATCAAATAGTTTTACTTTTAATATAAGGGATGAAAGAATACTCATACCCCATGTGAAAAATGTGTCAACTTTATTTCTGCCTATTCTTTTTCCTTTCAAAAAATAATTTTGATAATTTATTGTGTTAATATACAAATCAAAGGCACCAATAATATCGCCGGGGTCTGTTTGCAAATCAGCATGAGTCCACGCGATAACATCTCCAGTGGCTTCTTTTATTCCAGACATAATTCCATGCCCATACCCGATATTTTGGTGAACAGTTACAATTTTAAGAAACGGCTCCATCCCAAACAAGGAATGATTTATAACTTTTGCAGTGTCATCAGTAGAGCCGTTATCCACCAGTATTACTTCAGTATAATCATTTTTAATTAACTCAAGCCTATTAATTAAAGCTGGAATATTTCCTACTTCATTATAACATGGTATAATTATAGATAACTTTGGCATTTAATATCAATTGTTAAGTGGAAATTCTCTTATAACTTCCCACTTCAGATTAATTTCATCATTATGAGCCAAATAAATACTATTTACTGAAAAACTATCTATAACTAAAACAAAACTTGATATCATTTTTTCTTTCTGATTAACAGTATAATCACCATAAATAAGGCTTAAATGAAATTGGGAATCATCTTCTATAAAGCCTAATTCTTTGCAGGCAATGTTCCGCGATAAAATTAACTGTGGATTGAATTCTACTTTCAAAAACAGAGATCGGAAAAATTCATTAAAATAGTCCATACCATCAAATAATATTTCAAAGGGTTGTATTTTTTTGGATATTCTTCTAGTTTTACCTATCAACTTTTTCTCGTCCCCTAAAAAACTCCCTATAAGAGTTACATGGGGCTCAAAAATAGAACCACCAAAATCAGAGCAGCACGTCATAATTTTGTTTTGCAGAGCATCTTTAATACCGCCTTCCGGCATCAGCCAAATTGAATACGAAATCGAATTTCTCTCTACTGTAGCTATAGTTAAATACTATAAAGGTTTAATTGTTATTTATTAAAAAAGGTCTTTGATATTACCAATAAGGAATTTCTTAAATAGCCTCAATAATCCTATTTTTAAGATTTTATCAATTGAATCAACAAAATAGTCAATTTCAGATTCTTTTATGATTAAAGGTGGCATTATCACCAGTATATCTGGCCTTGGTGGTGTAAAATGGGTAAGCAAACCATACTCTCTGTACAAACACCTTATTATACTTCCCATTAAAACTATTTTCATATCAGTGATAAATGGAATTTTTATTTTTTTTAGATGTTTCTCATAGTGTATAAAATCAAAAACTATACCTATGTATAACCCTTTACCTACTATTTCTTTAATAATCTTCGGATATTTTATTTTTAATTGAATCAATTTTTCAAAAAAATAAGATCCTTTTTTTTCTACACTATCTAAAAATATTTGATCCGAAATTATATTCAACGCTTCAATTGCAACTGCACAAGATTCGCCTAACCCACCAAACGTAGTGGAGTGTAATGCACTATCCTTTCTTTTTCCATAAGCTTGCCTAGACAATTTAGCACTCGTAACCATCGCCCCAATTGCTCTTTTACCACCACCTAGTGCTTTTGATATTGTAAGAATATCCGGGACAACTCCTTCCTCAAAGAATGAAAATAATTTACCAGTTCTACCCATACCAACTTTGATTTCATCAAACAACATCAAAATGCTATTTTCTTTACACAAATTAATAGCTTCGTTTAAATACCCTTTAGGATGGACACCCACAGTTTGTCCTTGCATTGGTTCCATTATCACAGCTGCGATGGAATTATTATTGCTATCAAGCGATTTAGCTTTAATGATGTTTTTTAAAGCATCTATATTGCCTGGTTCAACAATGATTACGTTTTCCTTTGGTATCCCAACATGAAATCCTGATGCAAAATTTTCTGTGGCAGTAAAAGAAAGAGCTCCATGTGTTTTTCCATGATAATCATCTTGAAATGTAATGAAAAATGATTTGTACGCTGGCTGAACTCTGGTAATTAATTTAATTCCCGCTTCAATAGCTTCTGCGCCTGAAACTGTAAAAAAACATGAATCTAAAGGATCTGGGAGAAGTTGTGAAATGTTGTATGCCAATACCGATTGTAATCTATTAATCCCAAATTTTTGTACATCAATTAAACTTAAATCATGACAAAGCTTTTCTGCTTCTATTATTTGGGGATGATTATGGCCTAAACCAAGCACCCCAATCCCCGCAGTAAAATCCAGAATGGTCCTCCCGCTTTTCAGTCTAATCTCGAGTCCTTGAGCAGATTCTATATCCATATCTGTAAAACCAAGAATTTTATAGATACTAAATAGACCAGGATTAATGTGTTTACGATATAAACGTTGGTAGTCCTTTTCCTTTAATTCTAAAGATTCTTGAAGGCTAAAAGTTTTGCTTATCATGTTTTCCTTTTAGTATTAAATCGAATATATAGAAGGTGCTGAAGTATTTTCGTGACTTATCTGCATTATCCTTCTGTACATATTTGATTCAAAAATATTATTGGGGTCAACTTTTTGTTTGATGGTTAAGTACTCATCAACATTGTCATACATTGCAAAAAAATGATCTTTGTTTAATACTGGAGTTTTTCCTAAATAAATTTTACCTCCGTATTTAATCACACAGTCATTCATCTCATAAAACATCTTAACCTGATCCTTAATTCTATTCGGGTTTTTAGGTATATCCAATGTAATTGAATAGCCATCCAAAGAAAAAGATAAAAGAAAATTCTCATTCTGTTGTCGATAAGCCTTAAGCGCTGACATTACAGAATAAAAACCATATTTGTGAGTTATACTTAGTAATTCTTCATATCCAATGACCGTATTCTCAACAGGTAGAATTGGTTGATAAAGAAAGAAGCCATCTTTAAAAAAATAGTTATACTTAGGAAACTTCATATCCATTAAATAGTGATATTTAGATAATGAAACTTTATCCATTTGAATGTCTGATGACATATTTCCTGTATTCACCTGTAGCCAATTAACAAATCTCATAGTAGTAGTATTTAGGAATATTTTTGCAATACTAGGTACCCAATCATTAGGAATAAACCCAAATATATTTTTCGGAATATCATGCCCTGTAATTTTAAAATTACCATCATCAATAAAATTTGCATAATTAATTTCGCCTCTGCCTAATCCTGCACCCCCCTTTATCGCATCCACCCAGGCAATACTATATTCATAGTCATGCTTTATTTTTTCATACCCCTCAACTAATGCCCTGAAGCTACCATGTCTACTCATCTTCACTGCTACAAAGTAAGAAGGAACTTTCTTCAACTGTAAAGAAACTTCAATAATTATCCCTATTAGTCCTAATCCGGATATAACGGAATAAAATAATTCTTTGTTCTGTTCCCTTGAACAATAGTATACATTATTATCAGCCAAAATTATCTTAAAAAATTTAACATGTTCACCAATATAGCCCTGATGCAATGCATTTTTGCCATGAACATTATTAGATAAGGCTCCTGCCATAGTGACAAACCTTGTTCCAGGCATTGCAGGAAAGACCCAGCCTGATTCTACACAATTAAGTAATACTTGTTCAATCGTCACCCCTCCTTGCGTAGTTATTATGCCGGTATCTGAATCCCATTTTAATATCTTGTTTAATTGTGTTATATCTAAAACAATCTGATCATCATTTAATGTATTATCTCCATAACTCCGACCTGCTGCTCTGCATGCTATTCTAGAACTATTATCATTTGAAAAAGCAACTATATTATGAACCTCTTTTATTTCTGAAGGGCAAAAAACAAAAGAATTAGAATATGTAGACCTGCCCCACCCGTAAACCTTTTGTTTAGATTTATTATCAAGTATATTTTGCATTAGTTATTATGTTAATTTTTAAATATAACAAATCCTTTATTATATTTGTTAACTTTTGAATGTATTAATTCAAAACCCATTTCAGAAAATATTTTTCTGTGAATAGGTGAAATATAAATAATTATTATTTCCCTATTATTCTGCTCTAGTGATAATTTAATCTTTTGTATTACCTGCTGGATTATTATTGGACCAAATGGATCATAAAAAAAAAATACATTTGAATCTAGTGGAAAATCGTATTCTAGGGCATCACAATGTTTTATTTCCCAATCAGTATATGTATTATTCATTGTGTTGAAATATTTATTTAAATTGCTAATAGCTTTATCACATAACTTTTTTGAGAATTCTACTCCGATGATCTTTTTTGGTCCAAATTGTGTTACAAACATCAGTATTCTTCCAGCACCAGATCCGAAATCAATAAATACGCTACCAGCTAATTTATTTCTAACTAGTTTAAAAACTTTATTTGCAATATAATACGGAGTCGGAAAGTATTCGGTCGAATTAACCTTCCTTTCTTTGCTTACATCTAACTCTTGATTATTCAATGAAAATAAAGTATTAACATTATATTTTATACCATAAAATATTTCATATGGTATAAATAATAATATTTTTATAAAACCCCAAGTTCTGGCAATCTTAAACACTCTATAAAAAAAAGTAAACTTCTCTTTTCCTGTTTTATTAATATTTAATATTTGCATTTATGTGAGCAACTAATACTAATAAAATTATATTTATTTATTCGCTCTGAAAACAAATACATCAATTAAAATAAATGAAAGGATTGCTGCAAAACCAATAGAAATCCCATTTGCTAACAATGGATTTAAATATAAACTCTCAACAAAAAAATATAATAGTAATTGGCTAAAGATCAACCCTAATAGCTGAGCAATTGAGTATTTAACTATATATAATTTACCAATCATAACTTTTTCATTGAAGGTCCAGTACTTATTGAAATAGTAACCAAATAATAAACCAATTAAATAACCTGTAGAAGATGAAAATATATAATGCAATTTAAATAGTTTATATATGGTTAAAAAACAACTATAGTTTATAATTGTGGAAATTCCGCCAACGATCGAAAATCTAATTATTCTTAAAAAATACTTGATATGCTAATCCAAATAAAATTCAATCAGAAGAAATGAAGTTAAATTATTATTATTATTTGTTGGTTTTTTAGATTTTATATAGTTAAACGCTAGATCTACGCTGAAATATGTATCACTATCCATAAATATTCTTAATAAATAAGAGGGTTTTTACTCTGATTTTATACTCTGTTTATTAACTTAATAATAACGTTTTAAGTATTATAATTTTAGCAAGTGATCTAAATTTACAAACTAACTCTTACTTAAATATTCTTCAAGATCAGTAGCTGTTCCCCACCCAATGTAATTATCAATTTCAAAAGGAATTACATTGTGACCATTAGTTATACATTCATCCAAAACAACATCAAGATAATATTCATTATTGATTTTTCGACTTTTCCTTATCATCTCATCTGCACATTCTAAAAAATACCCTGCTTTTTTGAAACTGAACGTCCCTACAACGGCATGATCATTCATAGGTTGGTCGCTTATTGGCACTTTACAGGAGACACCTTCTGCTTTACCAGAAACATCAACTTGAACCCATCCATACATATTAGGGTTTTGTAATACAGATGGATTATTCCGAAATGTCCATATTAAGGCATCATGCATGTCGATATTTTTATCATAATCTTTCTGATGGTAAACCATTGCATTATCACAAGCCCCTATCGTAAGTCGATCATCTGGGAATATATGACCTCTTGCCAAAAGGCAAGTACTCACCTGGCCTTCCGTTAGGTGATCCACTGACAAAATTATAGCATCCGAAAAGTAATTTAACAATTCTCTATCAATGGCAAAATTTTTGATATGGTCCTCCCGGCAAATAAAAATCCAAAGATCCGCTGGAGGTAAACTCTTGGCTGCCCTTACAACCATGGGCAATCCATTAATCTTAATAAGTGGTTTCGGAATTTTATAGCCTGCATCAATAAATCTCTGACCTTCTCCAGCCATTGGAATTAAGTTAACCCTTCTCAATGAAAATCTATTGTTTCTAATTTCGTGTGTTTATCGCCGTCTACGCGCCAGATTGATATTTGATTAACTATAAAATGATATTTTTTGGTAGTTGAAAGAAAATCTTCAATAATTGGGTATGTTTTCTCAGATTGTAATGATGAAACGGAAAAATGTGGTATCCAGTGATCACCTACAAAGGGAAAACCGTATTTATTATAACTTTTAACAAGTCGTTCACTGCCCCTTAAGTAATTGGGTAGAGCTACCCTCTTTTTTATTTCCTTCAGTGCATTAGCCAGTAATTTCTGTAAAAAAATAAGGTTGTCATTTTTTTCAATCTCAAAAAATATTGTATGCCCACCAGTGGAAGGATCATCCCAGAAAACATTTGTTCTGTTAACTATGATTTCAAATGGATTAATTGAATCAGATAAACTTGAAATAGCAGCTATGCCATCATCCTCATTCCTGACTTCAAGGTTGAGGAAAGTCATGTGAGGTGGATGCACCGTATATGGTTGTTTTGGAAGTTTACTTTCGACTCTTTCTTTCCAAAGGATTATTTCATTTTCAAAGGATTCTTCCGGTAAAATAAATATCGCCAAGCTCACTAAATAGAATAACCAATATTTTGGAGAATGTTAGCCGACAAATTCCTTGAGATATTAGAATAAAAGCGATTTTTACAAAAAAGAAATTCTAATTGAATTCCGTGAGGAATAACAAGTTTATACCATTCCTTCATATCCAAGCCAAACGCATTCCCAATCAGACATCGCAAAATACCATTATGAGTAACAATACCTATTGATTCGTTTGGATTATTATTAATACTACAGGATAAATCATCCAGAAAAGAATTCAAGCGATCATTCACATCGTTAGTGTTTTCACCGTCTGGAAACTTTGGGTCTTCACTATTTTTCCAAGCTACAGCTATTTCTGGATACTCCATAACTAATTGCTTATAAGATAACCCTTCTGCCTCACCATAATCAAATTCCAGTAGGCGATCATCTGTCACTATTTGCATGTCTTGAAAAATAATTTTTGCAGATTGAACACACCTCCGCAAGGGACTGCTGAATAATTTGGTTATAGATGCATTTATTAGTCCACAATCTTTAGTGGTATCAATATCTGGATCCCTTCCCTGCCCTAAGTAGCTTCTATCATTTAAATTTGTTTTAAAATGACGAATAAAAGAAATATGAATAGAATCTGACCATTCAAGTATTAAGTTTTGCTCAAACTCTTTTAAAAAAAAAATTGCCCATTCTACTGTATCTAACGGGTAATTATCTGCTCTTTGAGTTTTAATTTTTGCAATAGCATCAAATGTTTTTGCATGCATATGACCAGATTCAGGAAATAGCTTTAGAATCCCTTCCTTGATTTGTTTATTTGAATAAAACTCATTTTTATTATTACTCAGCTTTAGATAATTAGCTATCAGATTACGAACGATATGATAAACATATTCACCCTGATGAAGTTTATCCAAAGTTTTATTTTTCTTGATTTCTACTAAATCACCACCATCAAAATCATATTCACGATAACTAATCACGCTATTACTTAAATCATCTAGATAATTATTTAAACTGCGCCTGGCTTCTATAAAATCCCGGTACTGTAACATCCCAACTGGGAAAATCTCCTTTAAACTAGGTCCAACAACAGTCTTGGTTCTCTCCCAATCGAAGCAGGTAAAAGGACTGGCTAAAACATGCCGTCTATGGGCATCAATGTCATACACCATCAGATGAATAACAACAAGATTTGAACGGTCAAACTTCAAGGGTCCAAAGGTGGGGTTAATTTTTAAAGAATAATCACTCAATCCACAATTTTTTAGATCTATATTTTCAACTGAATTCAAACAAGAATAAAATAACTTTTTGTCTAGAGATTTACAAATCACAACCGTGTCAATATCGCTTATTCCAGTCAAGTCTTCTTTATCAACAAATGATCCGACAAGTGTTACCGATACAACACCATTGATTTTTCCAAGCGTTTGAAAAAGTTCCTGACGTATGTTTTCTTTTATTTTTTCTATCTTCATGCAGCTTCGTAGCGACCAGCAGTCTGTAATCGCATAATCTGCATTTTAGGGTCTACACTTTTTAATACACAAGAACCAGACACAATATTTTCTGCTTCCAGGATACCTACAATGTTTTCGTTTACACCGCCATCAATACACAAGACAAACTGCTTCCTGAATGAAAAATTATTTATTTGTTTAATCCGATCTAGCCCAACTGAATCAAATTTTTGTCCTGAGCTCCCCGGTTTTGGAACTGTCAGTAATAAAACGTAGTCAACTTTTTTTAACAATGTCTCAATTTCTTCAGGTTTTGTATCCATAGTGATTGCAATACCGGCCTTCTTATGATTTTCCTTAATTTTCACAATCAATGATTCTATGTTCTGCTTACATTCAGCGTGGATATAAACTACATCTGAATACGGTAAAACCTGATCAAGCCATCGCGTTGGTTCGTAGGACATAATGTGTGTCTGAATCTGAGTGTTTGGCCAGTAGGCTTTCATCGTTTCCAAGCGGTAGGTTTTAACATCCACCGCATCATCAACCATGGTTTTATCAACAATGTCAACATGAATAAAATCAGCATAATGGCCAATCCGGCCAAAGATATCTTCCAGATTTTCAACACCATTAGCATAGATTGCTACCCCGACTTTTTTAAAATTTCGAAAAGAGTATTTGCGATGAAGCAAGTAAGCAATCATAAATACCCATCCGGAAATTATAATTCGACCTTTCTCATAGGTCCAAATTGACTCATCCAATATTTGAGCTATGGTCCATTGCAAAAAACTCGAGAATAATGAAATAACAGCGAAATAGATAAATGCTTGATTTCTCCTTATAAGAGGTATTTTAAAATTGAAAAAGATATTTCCAAAAAAAGCAAATAAAATACCAACCCCTAAAGAAACTAATATAGATAAATAAATATTTACGCCAAGGGCGTCTAAGTAACCTTGAATCATAAGTTCAAGAAAAATAGATAGAAAACCAATTATGATATATGTTCCTAAAAATCTAAATCTGTAAAAGAGTCCATAAAGCCTGCTTACAACCTCAGGATGTAATAATTTATTCATTTGTTTGACCATAATAAGACCCTGGGCCATGTTTTCTTGAATAATGTTTGTTGTGTAAGACTTTTGAAATAGCTTTTGCATCAGAGTTTATGGAAAGCGATAACCATGCCAGCCTGGCAATGTACTCTAGCAGTTCAGCGTGTTTCACAGCATCCTCAACCGTTTTACCCCACGTAAATGATCCGTGATTTGCAACCAAGATACCAGGACAATCAAGTGGATCAACATTTAATTCCTTGATTTTTTCAATGATCACCTTGCCTGTTTCACTTTCATATTCACCATTAATTTCTTTATCTGTGAGTGACCGAGTTATCGGTATTTCACCACTCCAATAATCTGCATGGGTTGTCCCGAGGCATGGAATCGGTAAACCAGATTGAGCCCATGAAGTAGCATAGGGCGAATGGGTATGAACAATTGCGCCAATTCCTGGGAATTCATTGTACAATACCCTATGGGTTGGTGTATCAGAAGATGGCCTTGGACATAATTTTTCCTTTGATATTTTTAAAGATACTTTTGCAATATCCTCTCCTGTGAGTTTTGATAAATTACTACCACTGGCTTTTATTAGCATTGAATTTTCTATCTTGATACTGGCATTACCGAAGTCATCCTCAATTCCTAATATATTTGATAATTTTTTAGATAATAAAATTAATGATTTTTTTGGTTTATCCATTTATTGAGTTGGTTTATTTATAATAGATTTAGGTTTAGGGTAGTTCATAAAGAATCCTCCATTGATCTTTCCTTCGGTTCTTAGCTTTAATAGAGATGAAGGGTACTGAGTGCAAGGTAGTGGAGAATCATCACATTTCGCACCATTTTCCGGAATCCAAACTTTTAATCCCGAATCAGTTTCAAATTGAGTAGCAGGTGGGTACTTTGGAATAAAATATGAGGGATGGCTAACAAAAAGGGATTTTTTTTGTCCCATGAAATCAATTGCATGAATAGAAAAAGAAATTATTATTATTCCCAAAGGTAGAACAACCATCCATTTTTGAGGTATCATTTTTTTTATTGCAAAACTACCCAACCCCGCACCTATCCACCAGAAGGAAAAACTAGCAAACCTTATGTCGGGAGAATAAAAATACCACATCCCCACTTGTCCAAGCACGGGTAATATAAATATGCATAAATTTTTCCAATTTCGCTTTTTAAAAAAAACAATAAACACAAAGCCAAAAAATGCCAAAACCAGTGGGTAAAGGGTTTCAACCCTGCGATGTTGTACCAATAATCTTGACTTTAACCATTCTTTTTTAATTCTCTCCAGATTTCCTGATGTATTACCATGCCTAATTCCTTTAGCCCAATTAGAAATACTCTTAGATAAATTACCTACTTCCTCTTTATCCATCTTCCATTTAACAGGTACAGAAATACGCTCAAAGGGGTACAGTGGATATCCTGTCAATATAATATTCCGATGGACCTGAAGTGATAAACCAATTACGACCAACAATATCATCAATATATTTTTTCGAATTATATTGCCAATGTTCCGATAATAAAATAATGCGAAGGCAATGATAGACAATATGGCGGTCGGAATAAAACTCATTTTAGATGTAAATCCAAGAATAATACAGATAAAGACAATATTCAAGCTATCCTCACCTTCAAAAAATATCCTAAACATTTCTACTGCAAGTATAGAACCAAAAATAAATACAGGAAGATCAGTACCCAATCCAGGATGCATATAAAAACAATTATGTACCAGAATAGGTGTGAACAACAACTTCATTATATCAGAAGCGGAGGGAGTCAGTTTATTATAAAAAATGTTGAATAAAGGCATGACAAAAAAGTACAGAAAACCCAATGCTAACAGGTATCCACTGAAATTCCAGAATGACCAAAAGATAAATGGAAAACTATCTAGAAGCGCTAAATAAAGAAAATAACTACTATCCAATCCGAAATGATCAAAAAGATTGCCCAGACCTTTAATTAAAGGGTATTCCTGCGCCCATCTAATTTTTTGGATATGATACATGGGTTCATACTTTAATAAACCCAAGGACCGGTTTGCAATCCACATCATAAATAATAATTGAATTAGGGAAAGTAAAAAATGAATTGGTTTTAGTTTAACTATAATTTTCTTGATTTGAACTCTATTTATCGAATAATAAATGAAAGGAATGCCCGTAATTATAAATACTAAACCTAAGTATATATTAATGGGGAAGAAAATATTCCATAAGGCAAGCAAAAGATAGTTTGCAAACAATCCCAGCAGATTTAATTGAATTAAATCAGGGAATTGGGTATTACCTTTACTAATTAATTTGTGGATGGTGATTCCAAAAAAAGTGAAATATATAAATATAAAACAAATTTCAAAAATATTATGGGCAATGTTTATAATCAATTTACTTCCTTAAACCAATTAACCTGCTCCAGGCTATTGGATCAGGTTTAAAAATAGTCTTATTAGTTAATAGAGTTTCCATAATTAATGGAATAATGATCAAATTGTTTTTATTGATTTCATAATTTATACTATTCCATCTATTTTTTATTCCAACACTGCCCAGCATGAATTGTGATAAAAGGACTTTTTGAATCACAATTTTCATTTTAACATATTTTATTTTCATTAAAATTTTCTTTATTAAAATGAAAGTCTTTAAGTTCTTTGTCTGACCATTTATTCGAAAATTTAAGGAGCCCACAAATGAATCCAGTTCCATAACTGATATGTAAAACACAAAAAGAAATAAAAATAAAGGGGATCATTAAATAAGAAGTTGATTTTACTATCGAATAAATAATATTTGTAATAATATAAGTACCAAGTAAGATATTAAATGGGGAAAAATGATTATATAGATATCCAATTAAAAAAGATGATAATAAACCACCAAAAAATAATGATGGAATTAAATGACGTATTGAGAAAATTCTTCCTCTTTTTTGGAATCCTCTGACTTTATATAATCCATAATTAAAATACTGCTTGAATAATTTTTTATAGTTAGAGCGAGCATAATATTTTGTTTTTAAGGTTGGGTCCATCCATATCTTTTTTCCTGCCTGAGTGACACGGAAATTAAATTCATCATCTTGATTGTAAATCATTTCTTCATCATACCCTCCAAGTTCTGCAAATAATTCTCGTTTGTGAAGTCCAAAAGCTAATGTATCTACAAAACCTGCTTTAGATTGTTGTGAGTTCCTGAATTTTACTCCTCCCACTCCAAACAAGGACGCTTGAGCAACTGAAATTGCCCTTCCAACAACACCTCTGGATAAAGTTTCAATACAGCCACCAACTATATCAGCCCTTCCCTTTATCATTAACTCTATACAATTTTTCAGATAATTGGGAGGTATTTCAGAGTGACCATCAATCCGCAAAATATATTCACCAATGGATTGACTTAATGCCAAATTAAAACCTTCCGACACTATCTCTCCAAAATTTTCAATTAGTTTTATATTTAAATGATTTTTCTGGAAATTTTTTATTATCTCAGTAGTCCCATCTTCAGAACAACCGTCAGCTATTAATATTTCAATTTTATTCTCTGGATAATTTTGGCTAAAAATAGAATTTAATGCTGATGTAATATATTGTTTCTCATTTTTGACGGGAAGAATAATTGTAACAAATGGACACTTGGTAATCAAATAAATTTTATCTATTAAAAAAGCTCCAAATTGAGCTTATAATATAAATTGGTGTGATTTTGAATAAAAATTACTATTCAATATAGCCACAAAATGTATAATCCCATACATAATTCCCCGTAGCTACCCAGTTTTTCAATGGTTCGGCCGAATTATTGATTGCCTGATTTATTATTCCATCGTCAAGATAACATAAAGTGCCATATTGTATACCCGTAACTGTATTATCATTTTTATCTTCAACATAAAGTTCTTTTACTATGATTTTAGTATTATTATAACTCCCTCCCGAAAAAGATAATCCAACTATTTCTACATTTCCACTTATTGGCGTAGATAGTGAAAAGATAAAGTAGACACCTGATGAGTCCGACATTACAAAAGAAGGAGTTCCAATGGCACCAGTTGTAGATTGAGAAAAGGTTAATTGGGCAGTGTTATAATTTAGAAATATTTGAATATATTTTACTTCCGGGAAATTATAGGCATTTAATTTAAAATCCAAACCTTCCTGGTGTTCTAAAGCTAATACGGGTTCATCCGTTGCACCACCAGGGCCAGTTGGAATTGAACTGTCATCTTCACCCTCACAGTTATAGAGTAAAATAGAACAAATAAAAACAATGTGTGTTAAATAATTTTTCCCAATCATTTAATAAACACCATTTTTCTTATATCTAATATTTCATTACCCAATAAAAGTCTAGAAAAATATATACCAGTACTCTGTTGTCTGGCATCCCATACTTGATTATAATATCCTGGTTCTAAATCTCCAAATTCCTTATGGAAAACAATCTCACCTTTTAAATTAAAAATATCCAGGGTTACAGAAGTAATTTCCGATATTGAAAATGAAATAGTAGTATTGGGATTAAAAGGGTTTGGATAGTTTTGATGCAAGACAAATTCGTCAGGTAACCCTGAAAATCCAAATTCAGATTCTAATTCTGATTTTAACGACCCTTCCGGTAATCCGTTGTAGATTTCAGCATATATTTTAACATTTTCTCTATTTAAAGACGCAGCACAGGAAGTTACAGTTAATGGTCTA
>Ga0066376_10002696_pt1 | contig 16400 bp, 18 predicted proteins | sample Knorr_S15_td_Bot_FD_77009 | JGI IMG/M metagenome (GOLD analysis project Ga0066376, IMG submission 77009) | Marine microbial communities from Southern Atlantic Ocean transect - Knorr_S15_td_Bottom_ad_5009_LV_A | ecosystem: Environmental > Aquatic > Marine > Oceanic | place: Southern Atlantic... | reverse complement strand
TTTGTTGCGCCACTCGCGTTTGTCGTTGAACAGCTGGAACCAGAAATCGCGGCCTCCAGCACGCGCCCTGCGATCGAGCTCCTCCTCGGACACATAGTTGCGATGGAACTGCTTCAGATAGTGGGCGGCGTAGCCGACCATGGTATAACTGTAGTTCGAGGCCAGTTGCTTGATGAACAGGCCATTGGGCTCGGCAAAGCGAAAACGGACGGTGTGGTCATCGAGTTTTTCCAGCTTCATCAACTCGCCGCCGTGGCGGTACTCGATGCCGATCACGGGCGTGAGATCGGCATCCTGCAGCACGTCGCGGTGCCAGAACAAGATATCGTCGGCGCCGAACGGGTGGCCGTCCGACCAGCGCACGCCGCGCCGCATGTGGAAGGTAAAGCTGCGACCGCCATCCTCGATGTCCCAGCGGGTGGCCAGATTCGGCAGCACCTCCAAGCCCATTGGACCCCACCGCACCAGACCGTCGTAGGCCAGACGCGCCTCGAGGATGCCGATGTCGCTGGGACCGGTGGCGTAGCGGCGCCAGGTGCCGCCATAGGGCCCCATCTGGTGCGGCGGAGTGATGACCAGGGGATCTGAAGGTAGCCGCTCGGACACCGGCGGCAGACGTCCGGCGCCGACCAACTGAGACCACTGCGGCGCCTCCTGGAAACGGCGCTCTCTGTCCGCGGGCCACTCGCCCACCGCGTGCAGCGCCTTCGCCCGGGTCGGATGCCGCTCGGGCGCCTGAACAGACTCGAGAGCCGTCAGATCCACCGAGCCGGCGCCCGACAGGATCCAGGTAATCGACGCGAAGACCTCGACGCACAGAACCAGAGCGACCAGAACCGCGACCAGTCTTGCGACGGGACTGCGGACAACACGCCGCAGGGCCGTCGCCTTCATCTCAAAAGGCATCGAGAGAGTATAGGGTCACAGCGGCGTCAGGGCGATGGCTCGCATATTTGGGCGGATCGCAGTGGCCGCCAGCGTGAGTGTATGGTTACATTGACTGTCATGAAACTGCCCGACCTGAAGGTCATCATCACCGGCGCTGCCAGCGGCATGGGCGCCTACTTCGCCCAGCAACTGGCCGCCGCCGGAGCTCAGGTCGCCGCTGGCGACCTCAATGTGGTGGGCCTCGAAGCGCTGGCCGCCGACACCGCCGCTCTGCCTGGCGCCCTGCACATCCACACCCTCGATGTAACCCGGGAGGAGGAGACGGGAGAATTCGTCGACTGGGCGAGCGCGGCGATGGGTGGCCTCAACGGGCTGATCAACAACGCCGGCATCATCCGCGACGGTCTGTTGGTGAAGAAGGATCGGGAGAGCGGCGAGATCGTCAAGATGAGCCGCACCCAGTGGCAGACGGTGATCGACGTCAACCTCACCGGCGCCACCTGGATCGTGCGCGACGCCGTCGCCAGAATGGCCGACGATGAAGTGAGCGCTGGCGTGGTGGTCAACATGTCGTCGCTGTCGCGCCACGGCAACCGCGGACAGTCCAATTACGTGGCCGCGAAAGCCGCTTTGGCCGCCAACACCGTCACCTGGGCCCGTGAATTCGCCCGCTTCGGTATTCGCGTTGGGGCCGTTGCTCCGGGTCTGATCGAAACACCGCTGACCCGGAATATGCACCCCAGGGCACGCCAGACCTTGATCGACAGCATCCCCCTCGGCCGTATCGGTCAGTCCCACGATGTCTGGCTGGGGGTGAAATTCATCATCGAAAACGACTACTTCACCGGCCGCTGCATCGACATCGACGGTGGCCTGGTCATGGCCTGACCTGACTTGACCCGACCGAGGGAATCCGATGCCACAGGGAGATGTCTACCGCACCGAATTGACGCCCGTGGACTTTCTGCGCCGCAGCGCCTGTGTCTTCCCCGAGAAGACCGCCGTCGTCCACGGACAGCGGCGCTACACCTACGCCGCCTTTGCCGAGCGCGTCAATCGCCTGACCTCGGGACTGCTCGACGCCGGCCTGGGGAAAGGCGACCGGGTGGCCTTCCTGGCGCCCAATATCCCGCCCCTGCTAGAAGCGCATTTCGCCGTGCCGGCTGCCGGCGGTGTCCTGGTGGCCATCAACACGCGCCTGGCCGGACCCGAAATCGACTACCTCCTGGGTGATTCGGGTGCGAGCTACCTCTTTGTCGACCGCGAGCTATACCCGTTGGTGGAGGAACTCGACCTGGGTGAGATGCAGGTCATCCAGATCCACGACACCGGCGAGCCCGGCGATCCATACGAGGACTTTATAGCCGCCGGATCGCCCGCAGCCGGTCCCCGACTGCTCGAAGACGAAGAAGAGCCGATCTCGATGAATTACACGTCGGGGACCACGGGCCGTCCCAAGGGCGTGGTTTACACTCACCGGGGCGCCTACCTCAACGCCCTGGGGGAGGCCCTGGAGACGGGTCTGAATTGCGACAGCGTCTACCTGTGGACGTTGCCCATGTTCCACTGTAATGGCTGGTGTTTTACCTGGGCGGTGACCGCGGTGGGCGGCACCCATGTCTGCTTGCGCCAGCTCGACCCCGACCGCGTCTGGGACCTGCTCGAGGCCGAGGACGTCACCCACTACTGCGGCGCACCCACGGTGCAGATCATGCTGCTCAGCAGCCCCAGGGCGCGGCGCCTGGAGCGACCCGTCACCGTCACCATCGCCGGGGCTCCGCCCTCCCCCACCTTGCTGGGCCAACTGCGGGAGTACAACTTCCGCCCCCTCCACGTCTACGGACTCACCGAGACCTACGGCCCCCTCGCCGTGTGCGCCTGGCAGCGGCAGTGGGACGACTTGCCGCCGGCCGAGCAGGCCGGCATGCTGGCGCGCCAGGGACAGGCTTATGTGACGGCCGACCTCTTGCGCGTCGTCGATGAAAACACCAGGGACGTGCCGCAAGACGGCGAAACCATGGGCGAAGTCGTCATGCACGGCAACCTCGTCATGCAGGGGTACCACGGCCAGGCCGACGCCACTGCCGAGGCATTCCGCGACGGCTGGTTCCACTCGGGCGACCTGGCGGTATGGCACTCCGACGGCTACATCGAACTGCGCGACCGCAAAAAGGACATCATCATATCCGGCGGCGAGAACATCTCCACCATTGAAGTCGAACAGACCGTGTCGCGCCATCCCGCCGTGCTGGAATGCGCCGTGGTAGCGGTGCCGCATGAGAAGTGGGGCGAGCGCCCCAAGGCCTTTGCGGCCCTGAAGGAAGGAGCCGCTGTCAGCGAGCAAGACATCATCGACTTCTGCCGCCAGCACCTGGCACATTTCAAGTGCCCTGACGCAGTGGAGTTCGGCCCCCTGCCCAAGACCTCCACCGGCAAGGTGCAGAAATACGTGCTGCGCGAACAGGAGTGGCAGGGCCGCGACCGGCGTATCAACTGAACAGAGCTCCGCAGCTTGACATGTAGCACACATGCAAGTATGTTCCAAGCATGTCAAAAATGATTCAGATCCGCAACGTACCCGACGAGCTTCACCGCGAGCTGAAGGCCCGTGCTGCCTTGGACGGCATGTCTCTCTCCGATTTCCTTCTACGGGAGGCCAAGCTCCTGGCCGAGCGCCCAAGCCCGTCCGAACTCCGATCGCGACTGCGGCAGCGGCAGCAAGTCAGCACCCAGATTTCTCCGACTATGGCCGTACGGGCCGAGCGAGACCGGTGATCGTCGCCGACGCTTCCGCCGTTCTTGAAGCCCTGCTCAACACCCCGGCCGGAGATGCGATCGCCGATATTTTGCTCGATCCAGCCGAAACCGTTGCCGCCCCCCACCTGCTCGACTTGGAGGTTCTGCAGGTACTACGGCGTTACACCCTGACTGGGAGCATAGACACCGAGCGGGGACAACAGGCGATCGAGGATTACCTCGCGATGCCCATCCTGCGCTATCCTCACGAACCACTGGTGTCGCGGGTCTGGGATCTCCGTGACAATCTTACGGCGTACGACGCCACATACATCGCCCTGGCAGAAGCCCTCGACGCCCCGTTGCTCACTCGCGATGCACGTCTCGCTGCCGCACCAGCGCACGGCGCCCGGATCGAGCTGGTCTAACGGACCCTTCCGGCGCTCGTCCCTGTTGGTCCCCCAGGATTTACTGTGGGTCAGCCCCCGGATCACTATTCCCCCGATCGCCAAACCCAGTTCGATGCGATCGTCCTGTTGGTCTTCGTGATTGTGCAGGGCTGCTCTGGGACACACCGGGTCGATCGCTGTGGCAGCTCCAGTCAGCGGCATCGACGGCGATCTGTCCGACTGGCCCAACGGGTTTGAGCGCTACCCCATATCCCTGGTGGAGGCGGGCGATCCGCTGGCAGAGGAGGGAGATTTCGAGGGCCGCTTGCGCTTCTCATTTGCATCTGCTACTCTTCTTTCGTAAGAACGTCTACGTAAGAAGGAGGATCTCCAATGGACAAGGTACTGTCAGCACGCGTGGATGAGTCAGTGGTCCGCTGTATCGGCATGCTCGCCAATCAACTGAATACCTCGAAGAAGCAGGTTATTGAGGGGGCTATCAGGATGTATGCGGAGAAGATTGCGGCGGAGCAGAACCTCGATGTTCTCGATCGCACATTTGGCGCGTGGAAGCGCGAGGATTCGGCGGCAGCCTCGGTATCTGCGTCGCGGAAGACCTTCCGCGACGCCATGACGAAGCGCCGAAAGTGAGAGCCTATATCGACGCCGATGTCCTCATCTGGCACCTGCGCGGAGAACGCCGAGCTCTCAACTTCCTGCGCCGCCTCCGCGACGCGGCCGAGCACGAATTCTGGACAGGCGCCATGCAGCGGGCAGAGGTGGTTTTTTTTATGAGGCCAGATGAACAGGAGCAGACTCTGTTGTTCCTGGCACAGTTCCAGACGGCTGGCATCGACCAGGACCTCGTCGACGAGGCCGGTTCGCTGTACAGACGCTGGAATCCCAGTCACGGAATTGACCCCAATGACGCGTTGCTGGCCGCCACGGCAAAAGCGACAGGCGGCAGGATTTTCTGCCTCAACAAGAAACACTACCCGATGCCCGATGTGCTCGTAACCAAGGCGTGGTAGCCCGTATCGGAGCCCTTCGGGGGTAGGGACTGCGTTTGCGCTGCCACTGCGGGCACCCCATTCCCCTGAATTTTGGGAGAACCCTGGTGCATTCTCAGCACTTGCGCCTGCTGTTGCTGCTCGTCATCGTCCTGCGGCGCCGCTCGAGCCGCCGATGACAGTCCGGCCGGAGAATGGCCGACTTTTCGGGGGCCCCACTCCGATGCCAGCCTGGCCACCGGTGCCTTGAGAAACCTGGAGAAAGTCAGTCTGCAGGTGGTCTGGAAGCGCGCCCTGGGCATGGGCTACTCCAGCGTCTCGGTAGCACACGGGCGCGCCGTCACCCTGTTCTCCGACGGTGTAACCGACTTTGCGATCGCCCTGGACGCCGACACCGGCCGCGAGCTGTGGCGCTATGCCATCGACTCGACCTACACCGGCCACGACGGCTCCCACACCGGGCCGATCTCCACGCCCGTGATCGCCGATGGCCGGGTTTTCGGACTCAGCCCCCACGGTATCCTCTTCGGCCTGGCCCTTGAAGACGGCGCCGAGCTCTGGTCGATCCACCTGGTCGCCGATTTTGACGCCGTGAAGCCGGACTATGGCTTCAGCACGTCACCCCTGTTCCTGGACGGTGTGCTGGTGGTGGAGTTTGGCAGCGGGGACGGCGGCAGCGGGGACGGCGGCAGCGGGGACAGCGGCAGCGGGAATGGCGGCAGCGCGGCATCCGGTTTCGACCCGGCCACCGGGGAAAGGCTCTGGAGCAAAGGGTCGGACACAGTCAATTATCAGTCTCCCGCAGTCGTTGATTTAGCTGGCCGGAAACAGGTTGTCGCGTTGGGCGACTCATCGCTATACGGCCTAGAGGCCGGCAGTGGCCAGATCCTGTGGGAGTATGCCCACCATGGCGTCGGTTCCGGCGTACTGCACGCGTTACCGGTCGGACCCAACCGGCTCTTTCTCGACTACACCTGGGGACCGACCGCTGTTATCGAGCTGGGCGATCCCGACAGCGTCGCCACTCGCATTTGGTCCAGCGGCACGCTCACGAACAGCTACAGCATCGCCGTCTACCACCAGAACCGTCTGTACGGCTACAGCGGCCGCTTCCTCACCTGCGTCGACGCCGAAAGCGGGGAAACCCTGTGGAAATCGCGGCAGCCCGGTGACGGCTTTCCCATGCTGGTGGACGGCCACCTGATCATCATCACCAAGAAGGGCGGTCTTCACCTGGCCAGGGCCACCGCCGAGGGTTACCAGGAGCTCGCCGGCCTCAAGCTCTTCGACGACCACTGCTGGTCGCCGGCCAGCTTTGCACAGAACCTGATCTACGTGCGCAGTCAGGGCGAAATTGCGGCCGTCGCTGTACGCAACAACGCCACCGCCACGGCATTCGAGTACGGCACGGGTAAGGCTCCGAAGGGCTCGCGCCTGGCCGCCGCTCTGGATCGAATCGAAGCCGCCGTCGACAAGAGTGCTGCAGTCGACAGCTTCATGGACTCCACCCTCTCCTATCCCCTGCTCGAAGGCGACGACCTGGTCCATTTTCTCTATCGCGGCCCGGCTGACGACATGGGCATCGCCAGCGACTTTATCGGAGAGCGCGCCGAGGAGCCGATGCACCGAGTAGCGGGCACTGATCTGTTCTACTACACGGCGCGGCTCGAAGCGGACGCCCGCTTCAATTACCGTTTCACCAGGAACTTCGAGGACAGCCTGATCGACTCGCTCAATCCGCGACGCACCCCGACTATCCGGTCCGGAGAGATGTCGTGGGCGGCGATGCCAGAGTGGGCAGAGGCGACACACCTGCGGGAGTCCTCGGCAGATTCCCGGGGCCGCCTGGACTCGGCCCGTGTGCAGAGCGCTCACTTTGAGGAGAGCCACCGCCTGGACATCTATCTGCCGTCAGGCTACGAGAGCAGCGACAGGACCTATCCCGTCGCCTACGTGCACTGGGGCGACCTCGCTCTTGAGCGGGGACTGATGGCGCGGACCCTCGACAACCTGATCGGCAGCCAGGTGGAGCCGCTGATTGCCGTATTCATCCACCCGGCCCTCGACTCCGGCCCCTGGGGCAGCGCCGAATTCGTCTGGGATCGCAAGGACGATTACGCCGCCTTCTTTGCCGAAGAGCTGATCCCCTACATCGATAGCCATTACCGCACCAGCGCCGAGCCGCAGGCTCGAGCCAGCATCGGCATGGGCTTCGCGGGTTACTCCGCCTTCTATACCGCCCTCAAAAGCCCCGGTCTGGTGGACAAGATCTCGGCGCAGAGCGTGTTGATGATGGACACTCAGGAACAGCAGTTGAGAGAGCTTGTGCCAACCGCCGCGGAACGCCCCTTGCAGCTGTATCTGGATTGGGGGAAATACGACGCGCGCGGAGCCCTGGAAGGCTGGGACATGGGCGCCAAGGCCCGCAAGTTCGGTGGAGTTCTGCAAGCAAAGGGCCATTCGTTTACCGGTGTCGAGGTGCACGACGGCTTCAGCTGGGCCAGCTGGAAAAACCGCACCGATGTCGTCCTGGCCACCCTCTTTCCGCTGTCCGTTCAGGACCGATGAAGCTTGCGCGCGGACGCTTGAGATGAAGCCCGATCTCGACGCCATTCTGCGGGAGCGCTTTGGCTTTCCCGCCTTCCGCCCCGGTCAGCGCGAGGCCATCGAGGCCCTCTTCGGAGAAGGCCGCCTCATCTGCATCCAGCCGACCGGACACGGCAAGTCCATGCTCTACCAGCTCCCCGCCACCGTGTTCGACGGGATGACCCTGGTCATCTCGCCGCTGCTGGCGCTCATGCGGGATCAGCTGGGCCAGCTGCAGGAGCGCTTCTCGATTCCGGCGGCGACGATCAACTCCGATCAATCGGATGAGGAAAATCAGCAGGTCCGCCAGCAGGCGCAGGCGGGGCGCCTGCGCATCCTCTTTGTAGCGCCGGAGCAGCTCGACAACCTCGAAACCTATCGCTTTCTCGCCGCGCTGCCCGTCGACTTGCTCGTCGTCGACGAGGCCCACTGCATCTCGACCTGGGGACACGACTTCAGACCCTCGTACCGGCAGATCATGCACGCCGTTCACGAGCTCGAGAAAGCTCGTCCCCAGCTGCGGGTTCTGGGACTGACCGCCACCGCAAATCGACGCACCGAGGCCGACATCGTCGAGCAGTTCCGCGGTGCTGACGGGCGCGCCGCGGCCATCCACCGAGAGCCGATGGATCGACCCAACATCGCGCTGCGGGTCCTGCCGGTGAAGGGACTGGACGACAAGCTGTCGATGCTTGCGGCTATCCTCGAGGAGCTCGAAGGGTGCGGCATACTCTACTGCGCGACGCGCGAGCAGACCGAGATCGTGGCCGGGTACTTATCCGCGTCGGGGCATGACATCGTCGCCTATCACGCCGGATTCGACCCCGAGCGCAAGCGTGAGCTCCAGGTCGCCTTCACCAGCGGCAGCCAGCAGGTCATCACCGCCACCAACGCCCTCGGCATGGGCATCGACAAATCCGATATCCGTTTTATCGTCCACGTCGACGTGCCCGGCTCGATCACCGCCTATTACCAGGAGGTCGGACGCGCCGGCCGCGACGGCCAACCCGCCACCGGGATCCTCCTCTTTGACGAGCGGGACCAGGAAGTGCAGCGCTACTTCATCCGCTCTGCCCAGCCGGACCTGGCGGACTTCGACAAGGTCCTCGCCACTATGGCCGAGGGCGGCCGGGGAGAGCTGCCAAACCGCACCGCCGTCGCGGTGCGCTGCGGACTCCATCCGACCAAGGTCATCGTCATCCTGGCCGAGCTGACCGAGCAGGGGTTTGTGGAGAAACGTCTCGAAGGCCGGCGCCAGGTCTACGCCCGCGTGGCCAGGACGGGTGCTCCCGACTTGCAGCGCTATGAGCGCCAGCTCGAGGTCCGCACGGCCGAGTTGGAGGCGATCCTCCGCTACGGGGGTGGACAGGTTGGCTGTTTGATGCAGGAGCTCCGGGTAGCCCTCGGCGATGGGGACGCCGCACCCTGCGGGCGCTGCAGCACCTGCGTCCCTCACCAGCATCCGGACCCTGAAATCACCGACGACGACCGCGCCACGGCTCGACGCTGGGTGGCAGACCGGGAGCTGCCCATTCCGGCGTCGCGCGCCCCGCGGATGGCACCGGGAATCGCCCTGCTCGATGGCGAGACACGCAGTCCGCTGTTTGTCGATTTCATGCGACAGCGCGCCAATACCGCTCGCACTCAGCTGGGCGATGCGCTGCTGGCGATGCTGGCCAAGCGGCTGGACCCTCTCCTTGCCGCCCACGACTTTGCCGCCGTCGTAGCTATGCCCAGCAGGACCTGGGCCCAGCGCCATCTCCTCTCCGAGTCAATCGCCCAGCGCCTCGGAGTACCGCTGTTTCCCGATCTTCTGGTCTGGCGTCAGACGCCTCAGCAGCGGCAGGGAGAGCTCCTCAACAACGACCAACGCCGCGACAACGTGAAGGGTAAGATGACGGTGTCGGGGAAACTGCCGGACGGCGCCATCCTGCTTCTCGACGACTACTACGGCTCTACCGCCACGCTGCGCGAAGCCGGGCGCGCGCTGCGAAAAGATGGCGGCTTTGATGGCGATATAGTCCCCGTCACCATAGCCCGGGTGCGCTGGCGCCTCGGCGCCAGCGGCATGATCTAGCAGCCCGTTTCGGCCTCCAGGGCGCATCGTAGGTCGAATGGACTTTATCAACGGGCTGCTATATCGGCGGCCAAGCCCCGCCGTTGGCCTGGCCGCCGCGCACTCGGGGCCCGCTGTCGCTACTCGATGGGCAGGAGCTGCAGTCCACAGTCCTCCAAATCGGTGTCAAAGGAGTATACGGCCTTGAGGCCCCTGGCTTTCGAATGGGCGACGATGTAGGCATCGACCAGATCGAGATTCCGGCGCTGCAACAGGCGCAGGCAATCCCGTGTGACCGGCTTCTCAGGAACAGTCAACCCCTTGAAGGACAGCAGAGATTCGAGCTTCTCAGCTGCTTCGGCTGTCGGTACCTCATAGTAGCTGGTCAGCACGAAAAAGGTCTGGAACAGGACCAGAGCGGGGAGATGCACCTTAACTTCGCCTCTCTCGACTTTCTCGAAAAAAGGGAATACGCCGCTAAAGCGCTCTGGAATGGACTCAGGACTTTCGATCAGGAAGCGGACAATCACGTTCGTGTCGAGAAGTTCAGCCATTGTGGCTCAGTCCTGCCTGCAGACTCCGATGCATCTCCTCTCGCGATGGGAAGGCCTTCCCTCTGTTGTATTGCTGTAGGGATCCAGCCAGTGTTCTGGATGTCTCCTGGTGCTTCCTGAGCTCGATGCGATGTCCGGCCACGTCGACATCCACCTCGAGCAAGTCGCCCACTGAAATTCCCAACTGCTCTCTCATCTCTGCCGGAATGACAACCTGACCTTTGTTGTGGACCTTCATCAGCATTTCGTCTCTCCTTCGGGTTATACTTCAATGTATAACCGCTCGGGAATCTGTCAAGACAGCTGGATTCACTCTAAGGATTCCATCGGCCGGGTTTGAATGAGTGGGGCTCTTTCCCGGCTGGGGTAGTGCCCGGTTAAACAGAGAGCCTCCCCTTGCCGGCGGACCCAAGCGAACGCTATATTGGGCTGCTGCTTCAGTTTCCTATACCAGATGTTGTAGAAATCCATTGCCTTTTCCTTAGCCGAACAGATCGACCGGCACACCCGTTTCGTTGAGAAACTACGATGGCACGAGCGCGGAGAATGCCCGACAAGCTGGGGTGGAGAGCCGCGACATGATAAATCGCATACTGCACTTCTTTAAGACCGGGCCCGATCGGCCCCTGCTTCAAGATGTCGGAGCGATCAGGAACCTCTACGATTCAAAACGCAGGAGGCTCTTTCTCTGGCTCATCATCGGCTATGGTTTCTTCTACACGTGCCGCTTGAGTTTCTCCGTGTCCAAGAAACCAATGCTCGACGCCGGTGTCCTGGATGTTCAGCAGATGGGCATCATCGGGGCCGTGCTGCTCTACGTCTATGCCGTTGGAAAATTCACCAACGGTTTCCTCGCGGATCGGGCCAACATTGGCCGCTTCATGTCCATTGCCTTGCTTCTTTCAGCTCTCGCAAACCTCCTGTTTGGATTCACCAGCGGCTTCTTTCTGTTTATCGCCTTTTGGGGAATCAATGGTTGGTTTCAATCGATCGGTTCCGCTCCAAGTGTAGTCTCCCTCTTTCAGTGGTTCAGCAAACGCGAGCGCGGCACGCGCTATGGACTGTGGGCAGCCTCGCACAATCTTGGCGAGGGCATGACGTTCGTTGGGACGGCCTTCATTATCAGTGCGCTTGGCTGGCGATGGGGGTTTCTTGCTCCTGGTATCGCTTGCCTGGTAGTCGCGATCTTCATGCTGCGAAACCTCGCCGATCGACCCCAGACGTATGGGCTTCCGCCCGTGCATGAGTACAAGGACGACGAGCCTGATCCGCACTCCGCCAAAGGCGAGTCGATCGGACAGCTACAGCTTCTGGTCTTGCGAAACCCACTTGTCTGGATCATAGGCCTCAGCAGCGCCTTGATGTATGTCGCGCGCTACGCCGTCAACGGCTGGGCCGTGTTGTTTTTGCAGGAGAGCAAGGGATACACTCTCATCGAAGCTGGCTCGGTGATGGCAGCCTACCCCCTCGTGGGAATTGCGGGGGCCATCTCTTCGGGCTACGTCTCGGACCGTTTCTTCAAATCAAACAGGATTGTCCCTGCTCTCATTTATGGCGCCTTCCAGACGGCGGGTATCGCCCTGCTCTGGTTCACTCCACCCGGTCAAGTGTGGATGGACACTCTGGCGCTGGCGCTGTTTGGCTTTGGCATCGGCGGATCCATTGTTTTCCTGGCGGGCCTCATTGCCGTCGACATGATGCCGATTCGAGCTGCGGGAGCCGTCAAGGGGATCATTGGTCTATTCAGCTATATGGGCGCCGCTACGCAGTATTGGATCAGCGGAATCTTGATAGACAACACCAAGTTTGTCGTCGATGGCGAGACATCTCACGATTTTGGTCCGGCCTTCACCTTCTGGATAGCGGCTTCTGCCGCTTCCATGGGTTTGATCCTGGTGGTCTGGATGACCGGTCGAAGCGGCAGAGCTGCCGCGAAGGCGGGGGAAGTTGAGCTTGGCTCACCGTAGGTCTATCACTCCTGCGAAGCTCGTGACCACGCACCGCTCCTTTCTGCTCCGAGGATGGATCTGTCGCGCTACGACCGCCATGACCTCGTCAGCTTGGGCGCCCGCCCACGCGGGCTACAAGAGCGAACAAGGTGGTCCGTTTCAATGTCGGGAGTGTCCCCTGGTCGGGCCTATCGCCCGGGATTCAATGCTTCGAGGTACTTGACGAGTGGCTGCAGGTTGCCGATATCGGCCTGCCTCAACGCAGCGATGTAAGAGGAGCGCTCGTCGCTCTCGACGTTGAGCGTGTCCGTCGCCCAAACGAGACGCGGCTTGCCCGCCAATCGCTCAACCACCGCATCGCAGGCCAGTCGCCCCCATCGTCCGTTGCCGTTGTTGAACGGATGAACCCATACGAGCGCATGATGGTAGCGAGCAATGAAAGGTAGCAGTGGTTCATTTCGTGCTACCCAGTCGTGGGCAGACTCCATCGCGACGCGGCCGAGCTCGGAGGGTACCATAGCCGGGGCTGCCCCAATATTGGGCCGCGCTCCAGTCTCGGAGCGCAGCGTACCGGCCCAAGCCCAGACCTGATCGTACATGCGTTTGTGAAGCTCACGGTAGAAGCGCACCGTGAACACGTCACCGGGCCTTCCGCGGTCGATCCAGTCCAGCGCACTGACAGTATTGAGGCTCTCGGCTTCGTCCAGCTGACCGCGCGTCGTGATGTCGTCGCGAAGCAGCCCGGAAACGTCGTCGAGGGGCGTGGCGCCGTCCGGCTCGCTCAGTATTCCGTCAGTCATTCCACAGGTCCGATGGACGCTGGATTTCGATTTCGTTGGCAAGATCAGCCACGGTAGCGGCGAATGCGTCGCTCGCCATGGCGGAAGCTTCGAGTGCCTGGGACTGATTTACGCGCCCTAGTTTCTGCTGCGCTCGATTCCGAGCCTGATCGGCGACCATTTCAGCCAGGGGCTCACGCGGGATCAGCACGTATTTGAGATCGCAGCCGAGCGCATCGGCGGCGCGCCGTAACGAGGCAAGGGTCGCGGCGTCTCTGATCTCGTTGCCTTCCAGTTGAGCCAAACTTGGCCGCGCGATTCCCATCCGCTTTGCTAACTGCGCCTGGTTCATGCCAAGAGCCTGGCGGATCGCGGCGATCCATCCGCCACGCGGGTGTTGAGGCAACTGGACGGTAGCCAACACTTGATCGAGCTGGCGTGTTTTCTGCCGTGCGACACGCGATGTCTGTTTGCGCCTCATTTTTCGTAGCTCCTCACAGGGGACACTGGATAACGTATAGTAGGTCATAATCTTCGTGTATGCAATATTTAAGTAGGTTATGTACTACGTTTAGTTCAGTTTTACGTAGTACTCTTTTTTTCCGAGCGGCTTGATCCTACCGCAGAAGATCCATCCGCCACGCGGGTGTTGCGGCTTGAGCCCTTATTGCGTATCTAGCTACAGATTATATCTTAAAATGACCATAGTTATGGCCATGGCCATTACAAAGGAAACCCGAAATGCCGACGACCGTGTCAAAGAGCAAGTTGAAAACCCATATGCTCCGCATCTTCAGGGAGATCGAGCAGTCCGGTGAAGATCTCGTCGTTACCGATCACGGCAAACCTGTCCTGTTGGTTACGCCCCTGCGATCAAAGCAACAGGTGGTTGCGGTGTTCGCTGATTTTCAGGGTCAGGTGAGGTACACGGAGGACATCAACACCCCCACCATGGATGAGTGGAGCGAAACGTGATCGTCCTGGACACCAATGCCCTCGTGTTCTGGACGCTGGATCGCGACAAGCTCACCCATGCCGCTATGACGGCGATTGAGGAGGAAGAACACCGGGTGATCAGTTCGATTTCCATCTGGGAAATTGGTCTCAAGGTGAAGCGAGAGACCCTCGTTCTACCTCTACCGGTCAGCGACTATGTAGAGCGACTCAAGAGAGTGGAAGGACTGCGGATTCTGCCGGTCGACGACAGGACCTGGCTGAGGAACGTCGAACTTGACTGGTCCCATCGTGACCCGGCAGATCGCACCATCGTCGCCACGGCTATGCTTGACTCGAGCCCCCTGGTTACCTCGGACGCAACGATCCGCTCGTTCTATCAGCGAGCCATCTGGTAGCGTCAGCGAGCGCCATACCTCCTGGCTCCCGACACGAATTCAGATGGTAACAGACTCCCTGGACTCCAAGCAGCCGAGTCTACTGCGCCTGTGCTCGAATCAGCCACCGGCTACGACGGCCCGAGACGCCCGGTTGAGGTTCAGGCCCGTGCCCCGGGCCCGCATTCCCTCTGAGCATGTTGGGTGTTTGACACTCTGTGCACAATGGCGTACAGTCCTGTACAAAGTGGAGGTATAAGATGAAGACGGTAACTTTGACGGAGTTCCGGAAGTCTGCGTCCAGCATGCTGACCCGGGTCGAACAGGGGGAGACGATTCTCGTCGTTCGACACGGGCGACCCATTGCAGAAGTCTCCCCCGTTGCGGATCAGGGAAACTCGCAGCCATCATGGAAGAGCCCCGCCCTACGCCTCTCCACCAAGGGCTCGGGGCTTTCTTCCGCTATCTTGGCGGACCGAGAAACGTGAGGGCGTTTTTTGATTCCTCCTCCTTCGCCAAGCGATTACTTGATGAAAACGGGAGTGACGAGGTGGAGGCAGCCTGTGCAGAGGCCACAGAACTGGGCCTGAGCGTGCTGTGTGTGCCCGAAATAGTATCAGCTCTCAACCGCCGCCGTCGTGAGCGCAGTCTCACACGAGGGCAATACGACTCAATGAAGCGCCACCTTATCGACGATGTCCGCGACGCGGATATTGTCAACCTGACCGCGTCAGTCGTTGGTTCATCCATTTCCGTCCTCGAGGCAAGCCCTGTGCGCGCGCTAGATGCATTGCATGTTGCGTGCGCACTCGAATGGGGAGCTGACCTGTTCGTCTCATCCGACAAGCGACAACTTGGCGCGGCAATGAAAGCAGGGCTGAACACCAAGATGGTGTAGATGGGGCATTCGCGCATGCCAACACCATTGGTGGAAGCAGGACCCTGCCGACGAGAATGTGGTCGCCGAGGTAATCGTCGCGCGCGCAAGGCTTGCCTCCCCCTGCGCTTGCGCAGTACTCTGTTACACAGCGTGGGTGTCGACGGCGTCGTGTGGATTGCTGCGCGGTCTGGCGGCGTGACGAAGTTGACGGATCCTGCGAGTTCTCTAGTGACGGATGTGGGAACTATAGGGAGTGCGGTCGCAAATGTCTCCGCCTACCACCACGCCTTCGCGCATACGAATGCCACCTGGAACATCTTCAAGGAAGAGTCCTATGCCGAGCCCATTCCGCCCCCCCCAAGCCGTTATAACATCAAGCCTGTCCACAGCGGCAAATGCCTGGACGTTGTGGTTGCGAGCCAGGATAACGGGGCCAATGTCCAGCAATGGGATTGCGGTAGCACCGGTAATCCCAACCAAAAGTGGGAACTTGTACCAGACGGGCCGAATTACCAGATCAAGGCCGTCCACAGCGGCAAATGCCTGGACGTTGCCGTTGCTAGCCAGGCAAACGGGGGCAATGTCCATCAATATGATTGTCATGGCGGGCCCAACCAAGCGTGGGAGATCACGACGGAAGATGGCACCGCTTTTGTCTTGGAATAGAAACTCGCTATAACCGCGTAACAAGACGCCCGGTCTCCTCTTTACGTGGGGCGTTTATGGAAGATGGAACGATATTTGTCTTGAAGCAGGCAACGCGGCAGACAGCCACTTCTCTCCACCAACACCAAAGCCCGGCTCTCTTTCGACAGAGAGTCGGGTTTTTCGTATCGAGGATCGAGCCTTTGAAGAACCCAAACAGCTTCCGGCTTACTTCAGCTGTTATATCCCTCGTAGTCAGCGATCTCTCAGTCTGTATTCTTGAGGAAATGCGACTTGATCACATCGTCGCCTTCATTTCGCGTCCACACGCGTAGCCTTTAGACTTCATAATGTCGATCCCTGGAGCTGGCAGGAATGAATGACGTGACCAGCTCAATAATCTCGCCCATCTCAACTTTCTTTGCTTCACCAAGAAGGCTAACCAATGCCATCTTACCGATGTCATCCAATTTATCCTCTTCAACAGAGAGCGCAATTCGATCGGGCGAAAACCAGTCGGGTTGCTCACCGTAGTATTCACTATCCTCATAAGACTCCATGCTCGTAGACTGTCCCACAGCTTCTCTGAGTCTGCCA
>Ga0066376_10002695_pt1 | contig 16402 bp, 12 predicted proteins | sample Knorr_S15_td_Bot_FD_77009 | JGI IMG/M metagenome (GOLD analysis project Ga0066376, IMG submission 77009) | Marine microbial communities from Southern Atlantic Ocean transect - Knorr_S15_td_Bottom_ad_5009_LV_A | ecosystem: Environmental > Aquatic > Marine > Oceanic | place: Southern Atlantic... | reverse complement strand
TGGAACAGAGGAATGGGTCATGGAACTCATGGATGCCGCATTAAGAACTTGGAAGATTTCTCCGGATCGAGTTTACTTGGCGGGACACAGCATGGGTGGGTACGGGAGTTGGGTACTCGGAGCCCACCACGCAGACCGGCTTGCCGGAGTTGCACCTAGCGCCGGGGCCCCTACCCCGGTTTATGACCAGAGCGGAAAAATTATTGATGTTATGGAAGGAGTCATTCCCAATCTCCGCAATCTGGCTTTGAGAGTTTTTCAAAGTACTGATGACCCACAGGTGCCTGCCGACGCCAATCAAGCGGCGGTGGAAAGAATCAAAAAAGCCAAACAACAATGGGGTGGTTATGACTTGGAGTACTGGCAAGTGGACAATCACCAACATGGCCTGCCACCCGGCGGCATGCTGGCTTTGATGATGAAGCTGAAAGACATTGAACGAAGCACCCAACCCGAAAAAGTAGTTTGGCAACCGTCACTTGCTTGGAAACGCCAGTTCTATTGGCTCCTTTGGAAAAAACCCAAATTGAAATCCATTGTAATCGCTCATTGGGACAAAGAGACTCAAACCTTTGCCATCGAATGCCAGCAAGGCGCCGATGACATTCAAGTCTTGCTCAATTCCACCATGACCGATTTTAAAACCGAAATCACCCTTATGGTCAATGGCCGTCGCTTGTGGAAAGGGATTCCAGTACCGGATTTAGCTACCGCCCTATTTACCGCCGCAAAGGAAGATGTCGGCCGTTTCTATTCCGCCGTCATTCCGCCGCGCTCACCAAGTGCGGAGGTCAAGTAGGACTTTGCCGTCCTGAAGCCGAGTAAAAATCGGCGGGGATTGTTGGCGCAACCAAGTCGCTAGTTCTTCCGCTTCTTCTCCAGGCCGAGAAATTTCCAAACCACGGCTGGCCAATTCTTCGGTCGGCGAAGCGCCACTGCCTACCTTGGATGAACAAGTCACCACGGCCCACTCTAAATGGGAGTCAAGCCCACTCAACACCGTGCTGGCTTCTTTTTCAGCCGCATCAAAATCAGCGTCGGAAAAATTCAAGCGGGCCAAAGTAGGAATCCGTCGCTTTGCGGCTTCAGGTCCTAGCGCGTGAATTCCCAAGGTAGCTTCCAAAGCGGCCAGTATAGTTTTATCTAAACGTAAGCAACGAGCCAACATGGATTTCCTTAATTGGGTCACCAGCGGTTCAGCTCCAACAATGAGACCAGCTTGCGGACCACCTAAAAGTTTGTCGCCGCTAAATGTGACCAAATCACAGCCCGCGTCGACGGCCTGTTTGACGGTCGATTCTTTTTCTAAACCAGGTAGGTCTGCTCCACACAAAATTCCGGAGCCGATGTCATAAACAAAGGGCACCGCATGTTCATGGCACAAGGCCGCTAAGGGGCCCAAATCTGGCGCATCGGTAAAGCCCTCAATCCGGAAATTACTGGTATGGGCTTTGAGCACGCAGGCGACTTCCGGGTCGGCAAGGGCGGTTTCATAATCCTGCAAATGGACCTTGTTGGTGGTACCAATTTCAACCATGGTGGCACCGGCTGCAGCCACCACCTCAGGCATCCGGTAACTACCGCCAATTTCAACCAGTTCCCCCCGGGCCACAACCACTTTGCGCCCCCGGGCTAAGGCGTAAAGGGCCAATAAAACCGCCGCCGCATTGTTGTTGACCGCAAATCCAGCTTCGGCACCGGTGAGTTTGGTGAGCAAGGCTTCTACTCCAGCTCCGCGCCCACCGCGGGTTCCGGTAGCCAAGTCCATTTCCACCGGGCACCAGGCGGAAGCTTGCATCGCCGCTTGGGCGGCCTCTGGAGGCCATGGGGCACGGCCCAAGTTGGTATGGAGCACCACCCCGGTACCGTTCCGGACTCCTTGCAAGGAAACCGCCGAAGTCACCGCTAACACCTCGGCAACCTGGCTCCAAAAGGCGTCGTCTAGCTCCCGATTGGCACCACCTAGGCACGCCCGGCGCAATTCTTCAAGGCAACTGGAAATCGCTAGCCTGAGGGCTTCGCGGCCGAAATCAGCCAGCCCTTTTTCCTTCCCAAGCTCCAACAATTGGTTCATGGGTGGAATATGTGGAAGATGCTGAGAGGATGACACGGAATCATGGTAGCTGTTTCCCCGACCTTCTAGAATCCATCGGTGAGCCAAACGGCAATTTCTCCCCTGTCACGCTGGAAACTTTTCGCGGATGCAACCGCGCAACGTGAACCTTTTGCAAAGTCCCTCGGCATCGGCAATTTAGCCGCCCAAATCCTCATCAATCGGGACATCACCGATTTGAGCTCGGCCAAGAGCCACTTAACTTCGGGCTTAAATACTTTGCCTGACCCTGCTCAGTTGCCAGATTTTGCCGAAGCCATGGCGGTCATGGATGAAGTTATTGAGCAACGCCAAACCATTTTGATTCATGGGGACTACGACGTGGATGGCACCTGCGGGTCAGTTTTGTTGCACCACCTTTTTAAACTTCTGGATTTACAGGTAGAGGTGTTTATTCCTGACCGCGAAGGCGATGGCTATTCTTTCAGCGAAAATTCTTTTAAGGCCATCGAAAAAGCCGATGCCAAGCTAGTGGTGGCAGTGGACAACGGCACCACCGCTTATGAACCCCTGGCTCGTCTCAGAAAACTCGGGGTAAAGAGCATTATCCTAGACCATCATCCCCCCGGTGAAACGCGTCCGGATTGTGATGCTTTGTTAAACCCGTGGACCACTCAAAACCAAGAGCAACCTTTATTCCCCTGGTTTTGCGGTGCCGGTGTCGCGTGGCTCTTTGCTTGGGGTTTGTTGCGCCATGTCCACGGGGAAGGCAAATTACCGGAGACGCATCGGCGCTTTTTAATGGACGCCACCGGTTTAGCTGCCATTGCCACTGTGGCCGATTCCATGAAACTCATTGGACCGAATCGTCCTTTGGTGAAACATGGCTTGGCTACTTTGCCGAACTCTTCCTTGGCAGGACTCAAGGCCTTGACCCACGCTTTGGGATTTCAGAAAAAAACTCCGACCGCCACCGACATCGGCTTTCGACTTGCTCCGCATTTGAATGCTGCCGGGCGTATGAATCAAGCGGCCTTGGCCTTTCAAGTCTTGTCCACTTGGGACCAAAGAGAAGGCGAACAATTGGCAGACAGATTGAAGGAGCTCAATCGTCAGCGCCAAATTGTCCAGGCCGAAGAATTTGCGGCCCTCCTTCCTGAAGCCGAGGCCCAACGCGAAGCCGGTGACAAAATCATCTTTGTCGGTCGCCCGGAATCTCAATTCGGGGTCCTCGGCGTGGTAGCCGCAAAAATTCACGAAGCCACTGGCTTGCCTACTTTGCTCTGGGCGGAATGCTCGCCCGGGGTTGCGCGTGGTAGTGCCCGTGGTCCAGCTGGCTCGCATTTGGTGAAACTCATGGATGGCGCCAAAGAACATTTTGTCGGTTATGGCGGACATGCTGCGGCGGCAGGATTTCACTTTGACCCCGACAATCTAGCTGCCTTGCATCAAGCTTTGCGCCAATCAGCGGAGCAATTCCCCGAACCGCCGCCGCCTACCCTAGACATAGATTGCGAAGTACAACCCCAAGAAATCACTCTCAAAGTCATGGCCGATTTGGCAACTTTGGAACCGTTTGGAAATGGCTTTGCACGCCCTTTATTCTTGGCCACGGATATGAAAGTGCAAGCAAGCCCGCGTCTCATGACCGAAGGTCGCCACGCCGCGCTGGACCTCAGCAAGCATGGCACTGGAGTACGGGCAGTCGGATTCAATATGGGCGAACGATTGCAAGACTTGCAAGCCGGCGATTTATGTGATGTCGTCTTTGAGCCCATGGTCAATGATTTCCGCGGCCGCCGCTCGGTGGAATGGAGAATCCAAGACTTCAAAACCACCCAGCAGTGTTAAACCTTCTCCGTGCCCCCTTGCGCTGGTTAAGACGCCTTTATGACTGGATGTTGGGCTTTGCCAGCCACCCTCAAGCGGAACCTGCCTTGTTCGGGCTTTCCTTCGCCGAAGCCTCCTTCTTTCCTTTGCCACCCGACCCTCTGTTATTGGTCATGGGTGCCGCAAAACCCCACCGAGCTTTGCGCTTTGCCGCCGTGACCACCGTGGGTTCCGTACTTGGTGCATTAGCCGGTTGGATGATTGGCAGCTTCTTTATGGAAACCATCGGCGTCTCCCTTTTAGACCTCTATGATTCTGACCGCCACATTTGGGGGAAGATTGAAAACTGGTATGCCGAATACGGCAACGTGGCCCTCCTGCTTGCCGCCCTCACCCCTATCCCTTTCAAAGTGTTTACCATTGCCAGCGGCGCCTTGGCTTATCCGCTCGCGCCATTCCTTGCCGCCAGTTTGCTGGGCCGAGGTTTACGTTTTGGCGCCGAAGGTTTGCTGTTACGGTTTTTCGGTCAGCGCATTGTTGGCTGGATGGAAAAATGGTTTGACCTGCTTGCCATCCTTTTCATGGTCCTGTTGGTCGGCGGCTTTGTTGCCTTGAAATGGTTGAAATGAGCCAATCACTCCTCGTCATCGACGGCACCGCGCTGGCTTTCCGCGCTTTTTTCGCCATGCCCGACCTGAGTGATGACCAAGGTCGCCCCTCTGGTGCTTTACACGGTTTTTTAGGTTCACTCAACCGGGTCATTTCGGAATTGCCCGCCGACCTCATCGTGGTGGCATGGGACCGCCCCGAGCCTACCTTTCGTCACAAAATGGACCCCCAGTACAAGGCCAACCGTGACGAATTGGATGATGACCTGCGGGTGCAATTTCCCTGGATGCGTGAAATGGTTGACTTGTTAGGATTGCCTTCCCTGGACCGGGTCGGTTTCGAGGCCGACGACGTCATGGCCACCTTGGCCGTGCAGGGTGAGAAAGCTGGCTTAGAGGTTTATTTGTGTAGCTCAGACAAAGACCTTGCCCAAGTAGTGACCAATAAAGTTTGGCAGTGCCCACCTGGCAAAGGCGCTGAGCCTGCCCGCAAATTAGGCCCAAAAGATATTCAAGAAAAATTCGGCGTGCCCCCCAAATCCATGAAAGATTGGCAGGCTTTGGTGGGCGATTCATCCGACAATATTCCGGGCGTCAAAGGGGTCGGTCCAAAAAGAGCGACCGGGCTCCTGGAAAAATACGGGGATTTGGACACCATTTTGGCGGAAGGTCCTCAACAGGAAAAAGGTAAATTAGCTGAGAATCTGGCTGAGTTCGCGAGCGAAGCGCGTCGTTCCTTGGAATTGGTGACGCTCATCACCGACTTAGACTTAGGCGACATACTCCAACTTAAGCCGAGCCCCCGTAACGAGGACCTCCTACGGGAATTTTTTAAGCAGCACGGGCTCCGAAGTCATTTGGCAAAACTGGGTTTGGCCGATGAAGAGGAATCCCAAGACACCGTTTCCGGCAGTAGCGGCTCGCGGGCGGGTTCTGCCACTACCCCCTCTTCAAGCCCCAGTCCAGTCGGTGGTTTGTTTGCTGACCAAAAGCCTGCCCAATCCAATCGCAACTACCATTTGGTTGAGAATAAGGCCGACTTAAGTAAACTGATTAAGAAATTAAAAGCGGCTAAGGGATTCACCTTTGACACCGAAACGACTTCGGTGAACCCCCAACGCGCCAAATTGGTGGGGATGTCCTTTGCCATTAAGCCTGGGGAGGCCTGGTATGTGCCCGTGCAACTAAAAGGAGCCGTAGAAATGCTTCGGCCTTTGTTGGAAGACCCCAAGCTTGGCAAACGCGGCCAAAATTTAAAATATGACCATCACGTCATGCGCCACCACGGGGTAATCATGCAAGGCATTGACTTCGACACCATGCTGGCGCACTTTCTCATTGCACCCAATGAGCGCCATAACTTGGATGACTTGTCGATGGCTTATTTGCAGATTGAGAAAATCCCTACCAAAACTTTATTGGGTACCGGAAAAAACGCGCTCACCATGGATCAAGTGCCGGTCAGCGAAGTGTGTGAATATGCCTGTGAAGACGCTGATTGCACTTTGCAATTGATTGAACCCATGCAAAAACAATTAGAGGAAGTGCAAGCTCAAAAACTTTACTTCGAGATTGAATTGCCGCTGTTGGAGGTTTTGGCCCGCATGGAAGCCGAGGGCATTCGGGTCGACCCCGTCCGGCTCAGGGAAATGGCGGTTCACATGCAAAAACGCCAAGCCGAACTTGAGGAACTTGTCCATCATTCCGCTGGTACCCCTTTCAATCTGAATTCCCCCAAACAGCTTGGTCCGATTTTATTTGAGAAACTATGCATTCAAAACGAAGCGGGAATTAAAAAAGTCGGGCGTACTAAAACTGGCTATAAAACCGACGCCGCCACTTTAGAAAAGTATTTAGGTATTCCCATTGTGGATGACTTATTGGAATACCGACGTCTTTCTAAGTTACTCAGTACTTACGTCGTTGCCCTGCCTAATCGCATCCACCCCGAAACCGGTCGAATTCATACCAGCTTCAACCAAGCGGTGGCCGCCACCGGCAGGCTCAGTTCATCAGACCCAAACTTACAAAACATTCCCATCCGAAGTGAGGATGGCCGGGCTATCCGCAGAGCCTTTGTGCCACGCGCCGAGGGCTGGGAATTTTTAGCCGCTGACTACTCGCAGGTTGAGCTCCGTTTGGTCGCTCATCTTTCCCAGGACCCAGCGTTGATTGCAGCCTTCAAGGAAGACGCCGACATCCATGCCCGTACCGCCGCTTTGATCTTTGGTTTAACTCAAGAAGAAGTCACCAGTGACCTGCGCTCCCGCGCCAAAGCGATTAACTTCGGCATTCTTTATGGCATGGGTCCGCAGCGCTTAGCCCAAGAAACCGGGGTCTCCTTTTCCGAAGCCCGCCAATTCATCCAACAGTATTTTGACGCTTTACCTGGAGTCAGAGCTTGGTTGGACCAAACTATAGAGCAAGCAAAGAAAACCGGCGAAGTTCGCACTTTGCTGGGCCGACGTCGGCCGGTGCCAGAACTGCAATCCGCCGATAGACGAGTCCGTTCCAATGCTGAAAATGTAGCGGTTAATTCGCCGGTGCAAGGCAGTGCTGCGGACATTATCAAAATCGCCATGTTGCGCTTGGACCAAAGACTCCAGAAGGAGGGCTTGCAAGCCAAAATGATTCTCCAAGTCCATGATGAATTAGTTTTCGATGTCCCCAAGGATGAAAAAGAAAGGGTGGAAGCCATCGTTCGTGAAGAAATGGAAAACGCCTATCCATTGGATGTCCCCTTAAAAGTGGACATAGGTTGGGGAATGGACTGGGCGGAGGCTCATTGATGGACCAACCGGGCTTGCTCCTTTCCGTCGGGCTGTTGTTGGCGGCAGGAATTTTATGTGGTTCCTTAGCCCGCTTGGTCAAATTGCCCACCCTGACCGGATTCCTGGCGGCCGGAATCCTGTTGGGCCATCATGGCTTTGATTTAGTTCCCCACCGCATCGTTGAAAAAATCACCGACCCAGTCAATGACTTAGCCATGTCCTTGGTTTTGTTCGTACTAGGTGGGCAGTTTCATTTCCAAAAAATTCGCTCCATTGCCAAGCAAACGTTGGTGGTGTCCGCAACCGAAAGCATGATTACCTTTAGCTTGGTCACCATCTTGACCTGGCCGGTGCTTGGAACTTTTGCCGGCGCAGTTTTGCTTGGAGTCATGGCGGTGGCCATCGCTCCCGCCACCACCGTCGAAGTTTTGCGGGAATATAAGGCCCAAGGGCCCGCCACCGACACTCTCAAACTCCTCACTGGACTAAGCAATATTTGGGCGGTGCTGGTCTTTGAGGGCGTGTTGCTTATCCTCTTAGCCACCCAAGGAGCCGATGCAAGCCCTCAAGATGTCGTTTGGGATGTGGTTGGTTCACTTGCCTATGGCTTTATCGCCGGCCACGCCTTGATTTTTCTGCAAGAAAAAACCCGCCGCGATACCAGTTCGGTCCCGCTATTGGTGGTGTTGTTTCTGACCATTGGATTTTGCAAAGCCACCGGCGTCCCCCAACTTTTAGCCATGTTGGTCACCGGAGCCGTGGTGGTGAATCGCTCACGGTTTTTTGAGCCCATCACCTCTTCGATGGATGCCTTCGCCCAACCCGCCTTTGTGGCTTTCTTTGTTTTGAGCGGGCTCCATCTGGATTTCGGTATTTTGCAAGATTATTGGATTGCAGTCAGTATTTATATTTTGGCCCGCATCATCGGCAAAGTTGCTGGCGCCAGGCTTGGGATGCGCTGGGGAGAAATGCAATTGCCAGGTTTACTTGGGAAGGGTTCTCCGCCGTTGGGATTGGGGCTGTTATGCCAAGCAGGTGCCGCCATCATGCTCGCCAATTTGGCCAAGGAATACAATCCGGAATTAGGCGACCGCCTCCTCAACATCATCCTTGGCGCCGTCGTGGTCTTCGAAATAGGTGGTCCACTTTTGGTCAAACACGTGGCGGTGGCGGCGGGCGAGGTCCGCATCGGCAGCCTGTTAACGCACGGGACTCGCCGCGAAGGCCCAGGTTGGATTGCCTCCATCTGGCGCACCTTGCGCGGCCGACGACTCAGCGCGGATACTGGATTGGATGGAATCAAGGTAGAGCAAATCATGCGCCAGGCCATTTCCTCCTTACCCATGGAAGCTACCTTGGATGAAGTGTTGCGCTTTGCCAACCACTCCCCTTTCAACCACTTTCCGGTCGTCAATCAAGACAACCAACTCACCGGCATGATTGCTTTGGCCGACCTCAACCAAGTTGCCTATGACCGACGCCTAGCACCCCTAGTCACCGCCAATGACTTGGCCGGCTTGACCCTTAGCCAATCCGCTTTGGCGGCCGACGCCGATTTGAATCTCGCCATGGAATTTTTCCATAACTTCGAAGGCAATACGGCCGCCGTGGTGGAATCCTCTGACAATCCCCGCCTGGTGGGGATGATGGAAAGAGGAGAATTACTTAGTCTCGTTCGGGCGGTTCAGAAAAGACTGAAAAACGCCTAATGCTGGGTACCAATGAGGAGTTTCACCAAGCGGTCCATATCCAGAATCATCGGCACCGCTGGGTCGCTGGAATCCAAAGTCACGGTGGGCAACTGAAGATTTTCCGCCGCTTCTAGCCCGAGCAAAATACGCCCGCCTTCCGAATCCAGCGCTGCGGTACGTAATTCCTTGCGCAGAGCTTCGGCTTTTTCCAACGCCAATTGGCCATTAGATTCAGAAATGAGACGTTCGGCTTCGCCAGTACCGCGTGCTTTGGCGGCGTAAACCGAAGCCTTCGCCAAAATAATGGCAATGAGTTTTTCGTTTTCTGATTTGGCAATTTGGATTAACTTTTCCCAAATCTGGGTTTTCTCCATTTCAGCTGCTTGGATTTTGCGCTCCATAATATTGGTGTCCATTTCGACTTCGGCTTGCTCAGTCAAGGCAATATCAAGATTTGCTTTTTGGCGAAGAAACTGCTTTTCTTGCAATTTTTTCTCATACTCTGGGGAAAAGCTGAAGCGCCGAATCAACAGGCTTTCGGCTTCGCAGTAGAACTCTTTGAGTTGTTCATTGAGGGCCGGCAAGGTGGCCATGGAGCGATCCAAACGAATTTTGGTAATTTGCCAATCTTCGGAAGTCAGTTGCGGCAATTCTGCCCGCAATACCCCCAACACTTTTGATTTCACCCGCTCCCGATAAGAAATTTGCAAACCGTCCTGCACAATCCGGTGGGCCATACCGGGAATAATTCGGTAAGGAATGGAAAGTTCGACGGTGACGGTATTGCCGTCGGTAGTACGAATGGAAAGTGGTCGATTCCAATCATCCACATCCGAACGACTGGTGGCGCTGCTTCCAGTGAAATGCAAAAAGTGGGTTTTTTCTGGCATGAAGTACCACTTGTGATAACCACTAATGCCCATGTGAAAACCAGTGGGGAAATCTTTTTCGACAATACCGGATCCCCACATGCCTTGTTTGACTCCCATCGTGTGGGGTGGAACCCTTTCCGTAAGAAGGACAAACACTAATGGGATTGCCAAAATGAGGACTGCAAGGAAAATGAGCTTTTTCATTATTGTTTCCCTCCAGGAACGGCACCTAAATGTTCAATGCGAATCGGGGCCGGGTCCCGACGGTAAGGGATGATTTCAAACCGAATGCTGGCCATTTTCTTAGCCAGCGCTTCACGAACTAAGATGTCGCCACGCTTGGCCACCGCCGCCACCTTGGCGGCAAGGCCTTCGGCATCCTTGCGGGCTTGCTCTTCCAACCCACGGGCCTCCTGCAAACGACCTTGTTCGGTAGCCTGGCCAGAAGCAACTTCACCGATTGCATATGCGTCAGCTTCCAACACCATTTGCGCTGCCTCTTTTTCAGATGCGATTCTCAGGGCCTCTAAACTACCCAACAATAATTCATACTCGGTAGCTTTATCCCGTTCAATGTTAGCCAAGCGTCGTTCTTTTTCCTTCGTTAACTGAATTATTTTGATTTTTAGCTTTTCCACTTCTTGGTTTGCCACTTTGCGGTCTTCAATGGCTCTTTCATAAGCAGTTTCAAACTGGGGCTTGGGGGTAATAATTTCAAGTACATGAATTCCATGCGGGTGCAGGGCTTCGTTCATGCGGTCCGTGGTGACTTGCTTGGCAAGAAAGTGGGTGCTGGTATCGGCCACTTCTTCAGCCGAGTATTTTCCAAACTCATCTCTCAAAATGGACCGCGCAAAAGTTCGAATCCAGTTTTGTTTGAATGCATTACCCACTCCGGAATCGTCCAAAACGATGTGGGCATCACCAGGCAACAGCTGATATTGAATCCGCAGGGTTTCAAACCAAAAGTTGGAGCCATCATTGGCGCGCACGGTCAGCTTTCGTACATGGTTGGGATCAATATCCCGCTCCCCCTCCATGACAAAATCTTGCGGAGATTTATCAAATTTATAGGCCTGCTCCACAAAGGGAATAAAAATCCGATAACCCGGCCGATTTACCACCGTTTTGGAGCCGGTAATATAGTTCACAATCACGCCGACCTCGCGGTCGGAAATCTCAATGATTCCGGCGCGGCCGGAGATGAATGCTCCGGCAATGAAAACCAAGACTACCGGAATGACTAACAGCCACAATGGAATGCGGCGCGGAAGCCTAGGGGGCCCAGCAGTTGGCCTTGGGGGAGGAGTGGAAAAGTCGGATGGGTCAGTCATGGGGATACCTCGGGGAGGAGAAGGATAGCGGCTTCTTCGGCAATAAGCTCAGGGCTTTTGTTTTCCATGTCTATCCAATGCAAATCAGGGAAGGAACGCAGCCAGGTCATTTGGCGTCGGATGTAAGTACGGGTCAAGGTAATCGCCTTTTCCGATGCTTCTTCCAGACTGCATCGCCCATTCAAAAAGTCCAAGATTTGCGCATAGCCCAAGGCTTTGGCGGCAGTTTTGCTAAAGCCAATTTCTTTTTGAATTGCGGCCACCTCCTCCACAAAGCCAAACTCCAACATCTCTTGAAAGCGCCTTGCGACTCGTTCTCGTAAAACTTCGCGCGGCCAAGCCAAGGCAACTCCCCGAAAATCCGGCGAAGTTTGCTGCCATTGCTCTTGCCATGAACTCAAACTCCGGCCGGTACCACGCCAAACCGCCAAGGCCCGGAAAATCCGGCGTTGGTCGTTGGGATGGATTTTTTCGGCGGTGGCCAAATCCACCCTCTGAAGTTCCTGCCAGAGTCCCGCCGCCCCACCCTCCTCCTCCCAAGTGGATTCCAATCGGGAAAGCTCGGCTGGGTCCAAGTCCGGAGTATCCATGAGGCCAGCCGTGATGGCCTTCAGATACAGATTGGTGCCGCCGACGAATAAGGAGTTCTTGCCGACCAATTCCCCTTCCACCCGCTCCGCTTCTGCTAACCATCGAGCCACCGAAAACTCTACTTTGGGTGGAACCAAATCTATGAGGTGGTGTGGAACTTGTGCTTGTTCCTTTGCGCTCGGTTTGGCGGTGCCCAAATCCATTGCTTGATAAACCAACATGGAGTCCATGGACAGAATCTCCGCATTAAGTTGCGGTGCCAAGGCCAATGCAACACCCGTTTTTCCCGATGCCGTCGGACCCAGCAAAAAAAACCGGCAGGGAGCGGCCACTATTCGGGAAGGATGAATGCTTCCGCACTACGGTCATCGTGAAACAACTGCTGGGCCCTTTCCATGAGGGATTCCCGAGAGATTCCTTCCAGCACTTGCAGAACGGAGAACGGCTGTTGTTCCACCAGCAAAGATTGTAAAACGGTTCCGGCCAAAGCTCCTGGAGTTTGAATCCCGCTCACAACCGAGCCCCACGCGGCGCGACGCACTCGCTCCACATCTTCCTCAGCCGGACCTTCTTCCAGAAATTTCGCCAAGGCACTCCGCACGCCATCCAGAAATACTTCCGGATGCTGAGTTTGACCGCTGAATACCGCATAACTCCAATCCGCATCACAGGAATAGTGGAGTTGAAAAGTGTCGTCAATCACACCTTGGTCATAAAGTCTTTCATGGTGCACACTGGAATGGTCCAAAGCCAAATCCAAAACCAAAGAGCTTTCCACCCGGCGCTTCAACATAGCGTTGCCCAGTCCAACTCCCCTCGCATCACGCCATCCCAACCAAACATGGGGCCGGGTCACGGCAAAGCGTTCTTCTAAACGTTTTTCGGCGGGGAAATCCCCTTCATCACCATAGATTCTCTCCACCTCTGGCGACCGGGGTGGGTCCACTAATTCAATCACTTGAGCCAAGACGGCCTCTAAATCAAAGTCACCACTTAAACTTAAAACCAAGTTGGAGGGACAATAAAAAGCGTCAAAACAAGCTTGAAGGTCATCGGCGGTAGTCCGATGCACTTCCGAAACGGGGCCGCCCGGAGTCACTCGAATAGGATGGTTGGAATAGAGCGCCCGATGGAGGAGAAAAATTCCCCGATAGCCGGGGTCGTCTTCATACATGCGTACTTCTTGTTCAATAATGCCCTTTTCCTTTTCCACCCGACTTTCGGTAATCAAAGGATGTTGAACAAAATCTAACAGAACTTCCAGGCACTCAGAAAAATGATTGGCGGTTTGAAACCAGTAATTGGTGCTCCGAAATCCAGTACCACCATTAAATTGAGCCCCCAGTTTTCCGAATCGGTCAAAGACTTTTTCTTCGCGGCCTTCAAAAAGTTTGTGCTCCAGAAAATGGGCACTGCCTTCAGGAACTTCCACCAGTTGGCCGTTTTGAAGCCGGAATTTGGTGTCGGTTGAGCCATAGCGAAGGCCGATGTGACCCGCCGAAGTAGAGAACCCCGGTTTTGGGGCCAATGCAATCCGCATGCCACTGGGCAAAGTTCCGATTTGCACCGTTTCGCCTAAGGCACTTCCGTCGATGGTGTCTAAATTCATGACTGGTTTTCCTCGGCAAGTAAATAAGAGAGATCCGGTTGCCAAGCGGATGCCACTTCAGCAATCTGACTGGGAACCACCTTTTCCAAACCGGCATAGCGATCGGCGGGGGCACGTCCTAAGCCCAACAGATGTTCACGGCCAATGTAAGCAGCCAACGAGCCGGGGGCATCGGAAAGACCCTGCAAAGAATCACGCACCGCCGCGCGCGCCATTTCCAGCTCTTCTTCCTGAGCCCCCCCAGCGGCTAAATCTTTGATTTGGGCCAAGACCTCATCGCGGACTTCCGCATAAGCACTGGCGTCTATACCCGCGCTTACCGACAAAATTCCTTTCCAAGACCGCAATCGAGAACCAATGCCATAGGCCAAGGAACGTTGCTCGCGAATAATCTTGAACAGCCTTCCTTGGATTCCCCCGCCCAAAACCAAATTGGCCAAACCCAACTCTTCCATCCCTTGGGCATCCGTCGGCGGTTGAAAACGAAATCCAAAATGGAATTTTGCTTGGTCAACCGGCAACGGGTCGTGGATTTCGCGCAAAGCCTTAGGCTGGGGGCGACTAGGTGATTGCAAGCTTTGGCGTGAATTCGAACTCCCCCAATGGGATTCTAAAAAATCCACCAAAACTTCTACTTGGATGGGCCCTACTGCCACCATGGTGACGGTTGCATTTTGAACAAGGTCCTGCCGCGCGGTTTCCAATTGCGAACCGCCCAGACCCGCCACGCTTTCAAGATTTCCCCACGGGGCCAAACCCATGGGTTCACCCGCACAAAGTTGACTCAGGAAACGCTCTTCGGCGTAACTATCCCGATCATCTTCCATGGCTTTGATTTCGCGAAGCAATTGAGCTTTTTCGCGGCTCACGGTGGCGGCAGAAAAAGGTTCTTTCCCATCCCTCAAAGGGTCAGTCAGCAACGCATGCCCCAAATTTAAAACTTCCGCGGCCAAGGATGTCCCGGCCGGTAAAAAACGGTCGGCGACCCAATTCAACTCCAAGGTCATGCGGTGGGAATCAGCTAATCGTTGCCCGCCGAGGTAAAAACCGGCTCCATAAAGATGCTCACTGCGGCGAGAAAGTAACCGGCGAGTGGGCCAAGCTTGAGTCCCTTGCCCAGCGACTTGCGCCCACAAGGTGCGTGCCGGAGCCAACTTATCTAAGGGCCGGTCCAAATGCATTTGCACTAAGCAACGCTTAAAACGCTTGTCTGGGTGAAATAAAAGGGTCACCCCAGGGGCGATGATTCGAGGTTCAGGAAGGGACTGCAACAAGGCCATGAGCCCCGTATGCTAAGTTAAACCAGACTTCGTTTCACCATGCTTCACCTCTACTTTGTCCTCACTGTTTTGCAGACCCCCGCCCCGGCGGTGGCTCCCCCAGTAGCGGCTGAGGTCACCGCCATTCCGGGGCCCATCACCAACCCAGTGCCCAATGAAGTCCAGGAGTTGCTCGACAAGGTGGCCGCCGCCCAATGGGAGCAAAAACCAGGCCCGCCGCTCCGGGCTTTTGCCATGCGGCTTAATCTTCGGGACAGGTCGGGCGATACCCCGCGCGAAATCGAAGCAAAAATTCGTTTTCGCTCTGAAAAAGGCGGACTCATCCGCCTCAACTTGCATGACCCGGATCGCGGCTTGCGCATTTCCAAGGGTTTCGATGGAACAAAATATTGGTTGGCCGAAGACAACCAGCCGCTGGTCAACCTAGGGGGTCGTGAGTTTTCGCAAGACCGCAAATCCATCGACCAAGCCTTAGCGATGTGCCAGGACTTACTGTTGTTGTTGGACCCCCATCAAATCCCTGAAGTGGCCACCAAAGTCAGTCTTTTGGAACCCATCAAGCAAAATGGGTTCAGCGCACACTTAATCAAAAATGGCAATCCTTGGGAATTCCAGGTGTTATTAAGTAAAAATTATTTGCCCGAATCTTTGACCATGATTCCTCTTTGGAAGGCTAAAGATGGCAAAGCTCCTAAAGCACGCCATTTCCAGATGAGTTACTACAAAGAATTCCAAGGTCGTCGGCTACCGCAAGTCATTGAAGAGGCGCTTGGACAAAATCAAAAATTACCCGCGCGTATTTATGAGCTGCGGGAATTCTTTTGGAGAAATCCGACTTTAATTCAGGTGGGCCCGCCGCTTGTCCAATCAGAAAAGGACACCACGACTCAATAAAAAGGTGGGATGCCGATTCCTTAAAGTCGGATGAATGGTCTTTACACCCGGCGGAAGAACGCCTTTTCTAGGTCAGCCATGGAAAGAAAGACCCGCACTGGGCGTCCATGAGCACAAGTGCGGTCTTGGGGTAGATTGGCACCCCGTTTCAATAAGCCACGCAAGTCCTCTTCTTGGAGATGGTCACCGGCCATCACCGCACCACGGCAAGCCATGCGGAACAGAGTTTCTTCCTGCAATTTTTCCGGACTGGCGGAGCGGTTTTCTTCGGCAATTTCTATCAAGTCTTGCACCAAGGAGGCCGGTTTTAAGCGGTGCAATCTCCCCGGCACTGCCCGCAGGGCCACAGTAGTTTCCCCGAAGGCTTCCAACTCTACACCGAGCGAACGGAAAACTTTTTGGTGAGTCAATAAGAGTTCTAACTCCGCCCGCCTTACTTCCACCAACTCCGGAATGAGTAGCGGTTGAGAAACAACTTGCTCATTTTTAATATCCCGCCGCAGTTCCTCTAAGTTCACCCGCTCATGCAAAGCATGTTGGTCCAGAATTTCCATGCCACCTTCTACCTCTCGGACTAAGAAAGTACGGCCGATGGATACCAAAGGCCCACGACCGAAATCGTCCGGGTGACCATCTAAAGGCAAATAAGTGCTTTCCTCCACTTGGGAAGCGGTTGAATAATGCTCCGCTCCTGCCGTCCTGACTGAAGTTTCAGTTGAGGTACCTCCAATGGGCCCTACCACACGAGTGGCCCACCCAGTAGAGGACAAACCCTCGCGCATGGCATTGACCAAGGAACCAAAAACTAGCCGTTCGTCTCGGAAACGAACTTCGGTTTTTTGTGGATGCACATTCACGTCAATGCGGTC
>Ga0066376_10002694_pt1 | contig 16403 bp, 23 predicted proteins | sample Knorr_S15_td_Bot_FD_77009 | JGI IMG/M metagenome (GOLD analysis project Ga0066376, IMG submission 77009) | Marine microbial communities from Southern Atlantic Ocean transect - Knorr_S15_td_Bottom_ad_5009_LV_A | ecosystem: Environmental > Aquatic > Marine > Oceanic | place: Southern Atlantic... | reverse complement strand
TACAGATATTGTGTTGAACTGGAAACTCCCGTCGCTCTTGGATAAGCCACTAAACCTTCGTCTAGCCATGCGTAACGTGCTAATTGGCCAATGGTCCATGTAGCTTCGCCATAGTTATAAACCACATAACGATCTATTTCCGTACTACTTCCGGAGACATAAAACCATCCCACTTCGTTGAACTGCTTGTTCAAGAAGCCAAAGGTTTTAAAGGATTGTTCTTCGTTAAGGTCACTAAAGACATAGTAATGCACACTACACGGAACTATTTCAATATTACCACTATATTTAAAAAAGCCTTTTCTATCCATCCAATAGACACCACTAGGTGTATTTACGGCAGCTTTGGGTCCAATGAGGCCTACCCCTTGATTGATTAAATTAATGCCAAAGGTAAAAGGAGCACCGATAAATTGCATGGAATACATGGAAATATCCGTCCAAACCAGTATTTCTTCCCTCGCGGAAATCCCTCCAATAATATCGGAACCCGATGAAATTCTTATAGATCCAGCGGTATTGGTCGCTAACGGTTCCCAATCGGCTGCATTTTCCTGGTCACTCCAGCAAATAAACATGGGATCTATGGAACCGGTGCGTGAACTTCCGGAAATCGGATCTGCACCTAAGCAGATAACATGCCTATCTTTTTCTGAGACTAAGACCTGTAGGGCCTTGGTCGGAGCTAAAATAGCCCCCGATAAAGCGGTCAATGCCACTGCCCTGGAGCTGGTTCCAGCCGATTCATCCCAATAGTAAATACCTCCGGCACGTACGTTCATTATTAAGTCTTCACCGAAATTGTCGTGGGACCACAAACGTAATTGATTGGTATCATCTAATGTCCCTACACTACCAAAGCCAAGGGAACCCCAAGCATTAATTCCCCAACCTGTACCTTCTACGTAGTCATCAAGGCCTACATTAATTTGATAAGCAGCAGTTGTAGAACCACCACCACCCCCTGAAACACTGGCATCAGCCGTTACTTCATCTCCATCAGTGTCTTTAGCGACTATCGTATAAACATTAGTACTCGTTATATCAGCTATTTGATACTCTTGATCGAGAACACTGTCTGTAATGTTGCTGGAACCTAGAGTAGCAGTATTAGCAAAAGTGACAAAATCGTTTTTAACTGCTCCATGAGAACTATCAGTAACTGAAACCGTAGAACTCCCACTTGTGCAAGTAAAAGTTGCACTACCAGTTGTCGTAGTTCTAAGAGGGGTTATATCATGGAAAGCATTTCCAAGTTGTACGTAGTATTTATAGGTTGTTCCCAAGCCCAGATAGCGCGTACCGGCCAGATCCACCCAACCGTGGAGGGCACGGCTTGTGCCTAAATAAGAATTAGCGGTTTGTTTTACCCAACCGCCTATTTTTTCCGGTCGTCCCTTACGGAAACGTACTAGATTCGCGTCGTACCAACCACCTGCATTGCTGTAGTCAGTTCCTTCACGATCTATTCCGGGTTTGAATATATATTTGGCGTAGGGCATCTCTCATTATTTCTTTTTAAGATTTAAGGCCAAAAAGTCTATGACCTTTTGTACTTTTCCTGCAAAAGTGTCATCTTTTGTATTGATAGTATAAGGGGCAATTGCCGAAATCACGGAAGCCACTGCAATTATCCATACGATTATAGTTATTATTGTCCAAATCATTTTAAAACACCTGCTTTGATAAAATTGTTGCCATGCCTACTAAGAGGGAGAACAACGTGGTTAATATTAATACTTCCAGTCTTTTAATGCGATATATAGTTTCCCGCCATCTTTCAGCACAGATCGCTTCATGTTTGTCGAGATCTGCGGCTACTTGCATAGTGGTTTTCCTAGCTATCGTTTTTGCCATTGGTTTTTAGTTCCTTTTTTTCCTCTTTGACTTCCAATGTACTTTGATACGCAGTTAAGGCCGTTACTCGTATATCCAGTTGGTACTGTAACCCAGCTAGTTGCTCCTGAATCCCCTGGATCTCCTGCTGTAGATTTTCTACATAGGCCAGTTTCATTGTTATAAGTGGCTCTACCTCCACTTCCGTAGTCTCTACTGGGTCTATTGTTATCTCTTCTGTCATTGTTTTTCCTGTATGTCCCAGCAATTCAAATTCGCTGCAACGGTTCTTCTCTCACCCTCTCCGAAGAAAGGATAAACCATGTGCTGTAAACCACTAGGGAATAGATACTGTACCCCTATTTCTGGCTTGATCACACAACTTTGTGGCGGAAACAGCCTGTCCGTATCTATTAGACTATTTCTGCCGTAACTAAACGCCAAGCAACCGTCACTGTGTCCTGAATCGTTGTATAAGCTGTATTCAGGTGTTCCCGATGTCGGCTGATCCAATACCTGTTGCGGTACTTTAGTCCAAGTGGTCGTGGAAATACCCATGATGGTCTTGGTGCCGTGATCGTGGATGGGGTTGTAATCGCCTTCAAAACTATGCACCGACCAGAGTTCATCGAGGGCTATCTGTTTATTGTGCTTAAACTTAACCCCTGTGGACTCAGCAAAATGATTGACATAAGTCGCTCCCAAATCACACAGATATTTTATATACGGCTCGATGCGTTCATCGTCAGTCGGGGGAATGTTTAACTGTTCGCCCTGATGGATTTGTCCCACTAGGGTTTTCGCCAGTGATTCCCTGTCCTCATCTTCCCGCAGTTCATCCAGATAATCGTTCAAGCCGTCTACCAGTTTTTCAGGTATCTGTGCCTTTAACATAAACAGGGCTGGCATCGTATAGATATCAACCTCGCCTTGCCCCTCTGCCCTAACGTGAGCCATACTTACTCTGGAATAACGTAATCGGGGTCGGCTACTGGATCGTCAGGGGGATTGGTAATGACGCTATCGTACTGACTGTCAAATACAGTGTCCCAATGTGACACAGGGCATAAAGCCGTCAGTTCCGCTAAAGTCCAACTGGCTTCTGCTTTAGGTGTGAAGTTAGTAGCACCTGTTACTGGATCAGTCGCAGGGATGCTCGTATTAAAGCTACTTTCGTAGTAAGTCGGGGGACTTGCACTTTTACTGCCTTGGTTATAGATCATGTCTAAATCCCACTGTTGTACCTTACTGTTTAAATTGTAGGGTACGGCTGTGGTTAGGGTTTTTGTTACTGCCATATTATTTCTCCTTTTCTAAATCTTCGACTTTTGCCGAGAGTTCTTGTATTGCTTTGGTTAATATTGGTATTAATGCCGCAGTACCAATTCTTTGTCTACCGTCTGCATCATCTTCTGACCACATATCAAAACCATCTTTTAGTTCAGGATGGTTATCAATAACTTCTTTTACCTCTTGAGCAAGAAAACCATGATTAACAGTGTCATTCATATAACGCTTGCTTGAGTCTGCATTATATACTTTATGATCTTCAGGCATTTCATTTTCAGGTTTCCATTGGAAAGTAATTGGTCTTAAATCGTTTATAAAACTAAGTCCTGCTATTTGATCTTCTACGTTTTCTTTGTATCTAGCATCTGAAGGTGCTGACCAAACTATAAGTCCATTAGTACAAGTTGTATCTGCCGCTTGAGCTCCGAAAGTAAAAGTGTTATCACCACTTGCTGTAACATCCCAACCTAAAACATTTTGTTTAGTTCCTCCTGAAGCACTAACATCAGCACTTGCACCTATAATGGTATTTTGATGACCCGTAGTAAGTGTTGGTGCGACATACCAGCCTAAAAGAGTTGAATCGTCTGCACTTGTAACTGATACTCCTGCTGCGTATCCCAGAAAAACACTTTCTGATGCTGTATGCGAATACCCTGCTGCAGCACCAATAGCTGTGCATTGACCTGTTGTAGTTAGCGTATACCCTGCTTCACGACCAATCAAACAGTGCTGAGCACCTGTTGTGACTGAATAACCTGCCTTATAACCAACTGCTGTATTCGGTGTGCCTGTCGTGTTTGCTCCTAAAGCATCGTAACCAACGGCTGTATTATCTGAAGCTGTGGTATTAGCATCTAAAGCTTGTACTCCTATCGCAACATTTTTAGTTCCTGTCGTGTTTGCTCTTAAAGCACTTGTTCCCATAGCAGTATTTTCACCACCTGTAGTATTTGCACTAAATGAATAATAACCCATTGAAGTATTATCACTCCCTGTACAAGCCGCATCATTAGAATAAGCACCAACAGTTGTATTACCTGTTCCTGTTGTTGCAGCTTCATAAGCTGAAAGACCAATAGCGACATTATTAAAACCTGTAGTTTGATTAGCTCCAGCATTCATTCCAATCGCTACTGTGTTATATCCTGTTGTATTCGCTCCTAAAGCACCTTGACCCACACCTACATTACTATGCCCTGTAGTACTAGCGTCTAAAGCAGCATAACCAACAGCAACATTATTTGCTCCTGTCGTGTTTGCTGCCAAAGTCAGAGAACCTAAAGCTGTATTACTAGCACCTGTAGTATTAGCTGTTAATGAATTATAACCAAGAGCAGTATTATTAGACGCTGTGGTATTAGCATCTAAACTTGCAAAACCAATAGAGACATTCTGATCCCCTCCAGTATTTGCTCCTAAAGCTGATTGACCAATCGCAACATTGTAATTTACTGTAGTTGCAGCGTCTAAGGCTTCTATACCTATAGCAATATTACCTGCGCCTGTCGTATTTGCTGCTAAAGCAGACTTACCAACAGCCACATTATTAGCACCAGTTGTGTTTGCTGTTAAAGCTAAATAACCAACGGCTACGTTATTATCTGCTGTGGTGCTTGCTGTTAAAGCACTTTCACCCAAAGCAGTATTAGAAGTACCTGTAGTATTTGCTGTTAAGGCATTAAAACCAACAGCAGTATTACTATGAGCCACTGTATTAGCGTCTAAGGCATTAGTACCAATGGCAACATTTTGAGAACCTGTGCTATTTACCAATAGAGCATCTGCACCAACTGCTGTATTACTACTAGCAGTGGTCGTTGCTCCACCTGCATTATCTCCGACAAAAGTATTGTCAGAACCAGTAGTGACTGCATCTCCTGCGGCATAACCCACAGCAGTATTGTCTGTTCCAGAACTATTAGCGGTTAAGGCTAAAGTTCCTACTGCGGTGTTATCAGCAGCCGTTGTCGCTACTAATAAAGCACCTGATCCAATAGCTACGTTATTGCCGCCTGTGGTTAAAGCACCACCTGAATTATCACCAATTAAAGTATTATCCGAGCCAGTAGTGACGGCATCACCTGCCGAGTCACCAACCGCTACATTATCTGTTCCAGAAGAATTAGCGGTTAAAGCCGAAGTTCCTACCGCAACATTGTTGCTGGCAGTGGTTGCTACCAATAAAGCACCTGATCCAATAGCTACATTAGAAGCACCTGTGGTTATGGCTCCAGCAGCGTTGTCTCCTACTACAGTGTTATCGGAACCAGTGGTGACAGCATCCAGTGACGCTTCCCCAATGGCTACGTTGTCCGTACCTGTGGTGAGGGCTGTGCCTAAATTACCGCTACCGAGTCCTACGTTGCCGGTACCACCTGTTAAATCTAAAACATCAGTAACGGCAGCACCACTCCCTGCTCCGTCAGCTACCACCATCTTAATACCGCCATTCGGTATTAAGACATTGGCTCCTGTGCCTTGGGTTAGGGTAACTGCGTAGCCAGCCGAGTTCTGGATTATCCAGACTTTATTGGCTGTGTTCGGTGCGAGGGTAACTGTGTTCAATGCAGTAATGGATCCTGTTAAGGTCATTACCATGGTTCTGGCTGCGTCTGAAGAACCATCGGCTATGGTAATCGTATGCGTAGTGCCTGTGATTCCTTCCGAACCACTGCCAAAGGCCTCGCCAATCAATTCCAGGTTGGTGTTGGTTGATGTACCCCACGTTCCCGATTCAGCGCCCGTGGCGATTTCCTTTAATCTGAGGTTATTTACATAGGTTGCCATAATTTAATCTCCAATAATATCATAACTTATTTACGCTGCAATGTCTGTCCAATCCGGTGATTGGGTATCATCTACCGCGCTCCAGCTTGGGTCCTGTGAACTGTCTATTTTACCCCATATTAATAACTGATTTACATATCCTGTTCCATAAACTCCTGTAAGAGTTATATTCGCAGTACCAGTTATAGTTAGCGAACCAAGACCTGATGTTAAAGCGTCAGTAGTAACCGCTATAACATTATTAGTTACTAAAGTTAACGTGCCTAATGCCGAGGTTCCTGCTACGCCTGTCGGATAGACATTGGCATCACCAGTAACGGTTTCCTCACCTTGGGATATGGTAGAAGCAGTGCCACTAACTCCTGTGATGGCAAAACCTGCTGCTATCACTGTGCCTACGGCACCTGTGCCAGCTAGTCCTGTAACACTGACATTCGCTGCGGCCGCAATCGTTAATGAACTGACTGCACCAGTTCCTGCGAGTCCAGTAACCGAGACATTAGCAACACCTGTCGCTACTACCGTACCGACAGCACCAGTACCCGCCAGTCCGGTGACGGCTACATTAGCCGCAGCTGTGATAGTAACACTGGATATTGCACTTGTGCCAGCTACGCCTGTTTCGGTAACAATCGCAGCGCCCGTCGCAACAACAGTACCGACAGAACCTGTGCCTGCCAAGCCCGTAACGGCAACCGTTTCGCCAGCACGAACGCTTTCTGTACCTAAAGCAGACGTTCCTGCAAGACCCGTAAGGGTTACAGTAACGTCAACTTCAACGGGTTCACCCCAGGTGCCTTGACCCCAGGTGCCTCGACCCCAACCGACAGCCATTGGCTATCCCTACGCTATTCTAATAACAGCGTTACTTGCGTCTGCCGCAGGAAAAGTAATAGTAAAGCTACCTGCTGTACTGGTCTTATCACCACCAAAATCAAAGACTGCAACCGAAGGATCGCCTGAAGCTGAGTCATTGAAAATCATGCAGCCTCTAGCCGTGATGGTACAAGTACCAAAAGTTAAATCAGAAAAATCCGTAAATGCCGTAGTCCCAGAAGTGGTTGGATTCACATTAGTTAGTGAGCTTCCTTTAGCCGTGTAATTGGTTCCCGTTGCTTCCTGACTGGTTGAATAAGCTGTGGTAGAAGCACTCATCGTCGCTGAACTGGTATAAAGAGCCAGATTAAAAGTATTGCCACCACTTGCTTTAAAATTATGTGTTGCTTGCAAAAGTTCACTCTTGAAAGACGTGCACATCGCTTGTGTTATCGCCATTATATTCTCCTAATAATATTAGCTAGGTCTTTTTGACCTTGTTTTTCTAATTGATTGCATATCGTACACATATGGTTATTAACCGCTTCTTGCATATAATACACAATTATCTTATGGCACGCATTTTTAAATGCGTGAGCTTGTGCCTTAATCGGCGCAGGGGCTGTGTCACTAATAGAAATTACTTTCTCAATTGCCATTTTAGCAACTTCTTCTATCGTATGCCCTCTGTTATCTGTCGTAATAACCGCAAGATTTCCAACTTCTGTTTCTGAGTTAAGTGAAAACATTAGTATTTCTTAGGCTCTACAATTCCTTCTTGTACCTGTCCGTCTTTTCTTCCTACTAATCCTATGGGAATAACCTGTTGCTTTTCAACTTCTGACCACCTACAAATTTTTAATTCATCATTAATTATGTAAGTAACAAAAGGATTTTCTAGCCTATGATACCCATACAATTTTTCTTGAATGGGAACATCGGCATCTAAAAGTCCAGACGTCAAAGCCACTTGAACAATGATACCTGCATCCATACATTTCGCCAACCAAAATTCACAACATCCACGTCCTTGTTCCGCAAAATATAAGTTGCCTTTATAAGTAAAATCAGCTCCAAACATATTGATACTTCCCACTTTATTCCATAAAGCAAAGGCAATGGCGTAGGCAATGGTATTGTTAAAGTAGCCACAGTCCAAGTCTAAGGCTACATTTTCTATCGGGTACTCAATCAAGGCAGGAACTCGTTTATCTAATTCACAGGTATAAATAGGATAATCAGCCGTAGGGAGCGTTTCCCTCATCAGCACCGTCATGTTCCCGGCATCGCCTGTATCAAAGAAACGACTAACGGGATCCATCACAAAAGCTCTGTCTATTCTTTTTAAAACCCCGATCATGGCATTAATGGCCCATACTTCGTCAAACGTCTTACTGTGTGTAAGCATTTTGTGATAATCCAACTGACTATTACCCATGGCAATAATAGCTATGTTTTTGCCTATTAGCTTTGGAATTGGCTTCATGTGGTGGGAATGCGAACTTGATCGTACCTGTATTGACTCTGTGTCCCTGCGCCTTCGGCGGTATTTCTTAGTCTAACAATAGCATCCTGAAAACGTTGTTCAAAAGTAGCCATTTCATTTGGGTCTAATTTTAAGAATGTAGCTGCTTCTACCAAACACCCGTATAACAAACAATTTGTGGCATTGTCGGAAAGCCAAGTAGTGCCACTGTCTCCTGCTGCGGTTAAGGAAGCGGGTCGATAAAAATAGTGTAATTCAAAGGTATAAGTAGTATCAGGGGTGGGCGCCAAAATAAAACTATCACTATCAAATTCGGCATAATACTTAGGACGTCCCGTGACCGATCCGGATGTTGTTGGTTTATAAGAACGCATAAAACTGACTTGCTTTAACAACATGTAATAATAAACATCACTGGCTATAACGGCCAAACTAAAAGGCGCTAAAAAATCCGTTGGCATCCCCAAATAGGGAGTATCGGCTGATGCGGTTCCCGTTACATTTTTTCTAAAATTATCCAACCAGACATTTTTAAGAATTCTTTCTTCAGTTTGCTTGATTATGGTATCAAGGCTATTAACAAAAGTAGTTTCAGAACTATCAATATAGTTCTCAATCGCTGTTTTTAATCCACTATAGGTAAAACTCATTACACGGGTCCTGCTGTGGCGATACTGCCACCACCGGTTACATCTCCTGTGGTAGCCGTTCCGGTTGAAGTAAAGCTATATTCATTTGTGTCCACAACCGTTATTGTATACCCACTTGCACTTTCAAGCACGGCTGTCGTAACTCCATCAAAAGTCTTAGTTAATCTAAAACGCACGGTATCTCCTGTGGTCCTATTGTGTTTAAATTCAGTAACATAAATTACCGTATTTGCCCCGGCAACTCCACTCCTGAATGGATTCAAGGGCAATAAGGCCTGTGCGGGTCCGACCGCGACAAAAGGACCACCGCCCCTTGTACCTACCGTGCCCGTACCTGTAACTGCACTAAAGGTGTAGGTATCTGCATCTACCTTGGTTATAGAATAGCCATCGGGATCCTCTAAAGTATCCGTCGTAAAACCATCAAAGGCTTCTGTATTCCTGAAACGTACTTCATCTCCTGTCGATTTACCATGGTCGTCTTGAAACACTTTAATAACTGCACTGCCCTGAGTAGATAAAAGGGGATTGCTGGTCAACATAGATACTGCTGCCGGTTCCGTGCGATCGGGTCTTGGATTTCTAACAGCTTGAGGATCAGTCCCAATGGGAGGAGGATCTAATTGGGGCTGTTTAATATCAAAACATTCTGAACAGGTCATAAAACCGTCCCACTGTTTTTTTAATTGCTTTAAGCGGTAGCGTTGTCCACACGTATCACAAATTGCCCACGTAAGCTTGCCCGCGGCAAAGGCCATTTATCCCCCCCAAGGCGGTATTGGTTTCCAAGGTGTTGGTGCTGTGGGTGGTTGCGGAATCGGAGTCCCAGGGCCAATACTTGGAGGTGGAGTTCCAGGGTCTGGCATCGTTGGAGGGCCAATAGGAATACCCCTTGGAGGCCTAGGAAGAATAGGCATTGGAGGTTCTCCTCCTGGACCTATATCCTCCCAAGGGGGTCGCTTTGTTTGACCTAATAAGCTTTGTATTTGAGCGTCAATTTTCGCTATTTGCATCTGCAATTGCATTTGTTGCATTTTCAAAGCACGGATTTTAGCCATAACACTCTCACCCGGTGGTCTTGGGGGCTCTGGTCCTATTGGTTCCTCTATGGGTGGTCTTGGTATTGGTGGTGGTGGCTGTTGCAGGAACCGTTTAAATCCAGGAGGAAGGGGCTTCATATACTCGGATTGAGTCCCAACCGCAGGAGCTCTAACAACTGTAGGTTGTTGTAAACCTATACCTGGAGGCGCTACGAGCGCCGGTCCAGGAAAATCAAATTGATTAATATCGGTGGGCCATCCCGTTGCTGGGGTCTGCCAGTCCTTCATATCTAAAAGACCCTCACCTATAAGTCGCTGCAAATCACGCCCACTTTTAAAGTTACGTCCTTTACGTCCTCTACGTCCTCCGCGAGGGAATAAACTTTCTAAACCGGCTCTACGTATAACCATTTCTTTCTCCTTAAATAACTAATCTCGGCGGTATAAACCTAGAACTTACGGAATCTATGTCTTCAAAGGCCGCTCTATCAAATTCTTCGTCGTATATCTGCTTTAATAACTGTACTCTATCCGGTGCCCGTTTCATAGCCAAATAATAAGCCAATCCTGCCGTCATACAAGGTAAGAACCTAAATACAGCTTCCATATTATTAGTGTAATCCCCGGCATCTTGCATTCTGGTCAACGCATAGTAATAAATTATATCCGTTGAATTTTCCGGAGTGGGGTATAAATATAATCTAGGTGTTATATGCCGTTCTAAAAAGAACTGACTTGGTTTACTTTCACTAGATTTATTGGGTGTGTATAAAAAATCAGATCGACTGATTCTTGTTAATTGATAATCAATATTATCACGTTGAATAACCGCAGAGGTTATATCAACAATATCCGTACCTAGATCCTCATAATTAGTCCCTTCGGTAACGGTAAAATTACTTTTGGTAATAAGCCATTGATTTAAACCTCGATTGCCCCATTCGGCTATTAACAGGTTTAAGGAACGACGTGCAGTCTCTAAATCGTACCCGGTACGAAGTTCAAGACCACAGCGTTCATAAGCTTCTTCTATAAGCTCGTCTACACTAAGGTCGAATGAAGTTGTCCCTGATGTGGCCATAAGTTAATAACCACCAGGTTTAGACTTCTTCTTACCTTTTTTAACTACGCCACCTTTGTTATAGCTATCACTTTTGCTCCAGTCTATTCCTTCTCGTATGGCGTTTCTTCTATTTGTTAGTCCAGGCATTATTTTCTCCTAAAAATATTTAGTTTCTTTTCTGCGACTTTCCATAACCTTTCCGCAGCCCACAGCAATTTTAGTTTTAATTGGTTTCTTGGGGGATGTTTTCGTTGGTTTCTTAGTCATTGCTCCTAGTTATGCGGTGCTTCGTAATATTTTAAGAATTCACCCCAAACCGTGTATTCATTACCAGCGTCTGCCGTAGAAGGTATAACCAAAAGGACATCACCCGTATAACCGGATGCTTCTGTATTTATCAAACCACCAATATCACTGAAGTTAAAGAAATTGTCATAAGACAAGGTTAAAAAAGTAACGTCTGTCGTTGCCTCCCAATCTAGGGAAGCCGGTCCATCAGGGGAACCACTCACGGTGTACCAAATTTTATTTAGTGCAACGTGTGTGCATGAATTACCGTTTGTAGTCGATTTTTCAAGGGCAGAAACATCAACTAATGTTGTGCTACTGGCATTCCCATCCGAATACACAGAACAATACGTAACTAATTTTTTATCAAAGTCATACTGAATAGTTGGTCCTGTGACTGAATTAGCCATAAGTTACCTCCTATTAAGCGTCAGCAAATGGTGTTACTAAAGTTCCTGATCCTAATAATTGGGCCGTAACATGATATTTAGCACTCGCCATAGCAGTTACAATAACAATACTACCTACTAATCCGCCTTTCGTTGTACCATTTTGAGTAATAACATCATTAGATGAAGCAGAAATAAAAGTCTTACCGGCTGCACTGTCATCAAGACCAGTGTATGCGCCACCTACAAACTTATCCGTACCATCCGTTAAGATGTCCATGTCTGTGGCTGCTGTCACTACTATAAAAGTAAATTGAGCGCCTAGGTTGCATAGTTGATTGGGATCTGTCTTATCTGTAGGTTCTGTAACCACAATACTGGGTAAAGTAAATTTACCATCGGCATCATTAGTTATTAGTACCTTCCCGGCATGACTAGCTACAGTAATTGTAGTGTCAGCGGTTAAACTTACAACAGAGTTATAGCCTGCATTAATAAACCCAGCAAGGGATCTTACCGGACCTGAAAAAGTTGATTTAGCCATTTTATTCTCCTAACTAAAACTGTTATACCATCTTGGAGTAAGTCTGCCGAGCCAGTTGATATAACAAATTATCTCGGAATGATTTGAGTATAGCAGAAAATTTTTGAAAGTGTCTAGAAACAAGGTGCCGGGTTGAGTAAGAAACCCCCGGCGGGGTTCCATAGTTTTGTACTAGCCTTACGCTCCAGGGCTGCCGAATACACAACGGGGGTCAGACCACCCGAATGAGTATCTCTCGCGAGCCTTGTACCTAACATTACCGGTATCAAAATCAGCTTCCATCGAAGTTCTGATGGGTGAACGGTCAAACATTTTGAATCCGTTCGGAACATCAGTTTTGATGAACCAAGCATCAGTATCCGTTAGATAATGATTAACTGTATAGCCTTCAGGGACCATGCCCATATTGCGTATAGCGTTAATGTCATTATCAGCCGTACTTACTCTACCTGGTGATTCCAATATTCTATCAGTAACGAATTGTAGCTCTTTAGGAATAATTAACTTATTTCCTTGAAGTGCTACTTTTAGTCCACGCTCATCAGTAAATGCCGCTATGTCAATCAATGCTTGTTCCAACGAAGTTTCGCTCAGGTCAGCAGATGTTGAAAGTTCATTACGCAAGTTAGGACCGCCCACAGTTGGGTGGTCAGTTGCACAAAGTTCTTTCGTATCACCGCCTGGGTAACTTGAATTGAACGCACGATTTAACACAGAAGCACCTTTGATTTGCTTGGTATTCGCCATACTTCTTGCAAGCGCTCTTGTATATCTTGCCGATAATCTATCGTACAAGTTATCTTCGACCGCTTCTTCTGTAATACTGAATGCCAGCGCAACAGTTTCATGTGTGTAACGTGACGTGAAAGCCTCTTGGGCTTGGTCAAACGCTACGCCTGCTCCTTCCGACTTAACCGGTGCGGTATCAAAGCCTGTAAGCATTACTTCTTCCTCAAAAGCACGATCACTTGATTCGGTTTCAAAAATTTCTTCTGATTCCCTATCATATCTATCGTACTCAAGGCCGAATAATGCGTTCAAACCTGGAAGTAATTCTTTGACTAATTGGGCTCTAGTAATTGCCATTTATATTACTCCTTATGTACCAGCAACTCCACCGCGCATGTAATGCTCATTAATTAAAACAATTAAGTTTGCATTATCGGCAGTGAGATCACCGTTTGAGTCATCTTGGACCACACTCACAATTTTAAGCTGAAGTGCTAATGTAGTGTTAATGGTACTAGAGTCTAGTTCGCGAGTAGCGACGCCAGTAGTTGTACTACCACCTATCCCGTCAGTATCAGCATTTCTGCCTATACATGTCTGGGCCGAAGCACCATCCGCTTGCACAATAAACAATTGATTAGGATCGTCATAGATATAAGCCTCTATGGCTCCACTTCCAAGTGCCGTTGTGCTGGCCGGATAGTAATTCTTAAAGGTAGGAGTTCCGTCAGTAGCAACATAATAACAATGCGAAAACGCACCCACGATATTAGCAGAACTAACTGCTGCCGTGTTGATGTAACCGCTTGCGAATATGGTTATATCACCTTGATAGATGCTTGTGCCATATCCAGAAGGATTAATCAAATATGTGTTAACTATCTGAACGGAAGAACCGGCGCTGTTCCCCTTATAGGGGTTTAAGCCAAAGGCTTTATCTACATTTGCCATTCTTTCTCTCTAATTTCCAAGAATTAAAATCAAGAACCCTTATTCAGATGAACCTTGGGTTCCACCAATTGTTACGCGAGATTGTCTCTCAGGTCTACTGATAGACATTGAAGGGTGACTTCCATCTCTCAACATATCGTTATCGACAGCATCCATTTGATTTTGCGTCTTAGACGCAAAAAACGCATTTCTTTCCTGTACGGTTTCGATAGGGATCCTACATAGAATTAACCCACCAACTCCAATTACTCCTTGAAATTTACCTTGTTCAACTATGGGAGATTCAAAATCTGGGTATTCATCTGCTCTCACAGGAACCCAGCCTTCTCTGAGTCGAGCCATGACGTTCTTACGATCGTCTTGTCCTCGAACTTCCAGTCTCACCCACCGATGAACATGTCCTTCAGGAGGTTTTGGTGCATCCAATGCGGATGGTGGTGCCCATGGTTTTCTCGCTACTTTCTTTTCGCGAGTTTGGGCTTCGCGTGGTTCACGACTTTCGTCAATGTTTTTATTTTTAGTTGTCATTGTTGCTCCACGTTATTCAACATATTTCGCGTACTCTTCTAAAGGCACACCCAATTTTTTTGCTATTGCAACCTGTGATGGCGTGAGTCTCACAGTTTTGCGCCCAGACCTAGCACTCCGTTTAGCAGGTGCAACCGCTTGAGCGGGCCGATTCGCTTGAGTATTACCATCAAATTTATGAGGGAATTCCGTACGAATTCGTTTATTAACTTCATCATAGTACTCATTACTAGTGGCGTCAAACCCTTCGTTGAGTAAATCTTGATGAATTACGAAAGAAGTCATGGTCATAGCCCTATCGTTTCCGAACCAAGGATTCTCCTCTGCCCAATCTTGAGCTTTAGGATCTGGGTCCGGATAGGATGGTTGGGACTGTGGCACACTTTCTTGCGTAAAGTATTGTGGTGACTGTACTTGTCCTTGACGGACATTACGCTCTTGATTTAAAGCCTGCACGCGTTGGGCCTCTACTGCAAGAGCAGCCAGTTTTTGCTGTGCGTTTGTTTGTGCATCGACATCAGATTCTTCGTTTGCTTTTTTTAATACATTTTTCGTTGCTTCGGTTTCGGCAGTAATTCTATGGGCTTCTGAAATAATATAATTACCATCCATATTTTGTTTCGCTTGTTGCAAAGTTTGATTTTCGCTATATACGTTCCTGGCATATTCAGTTGCTGTTGTTTCTCTTCGTTCTGCTTCTCTAAGTTTTGCAGTTAGCTTATCAATACGTTTCTTTACGTTCTTGCCATATTCTTCGTGTTCGTCAGTTTTTTCTATTTCTTCGATTTCTTCGATTTCTACTTCCGGTATTGCTTCCGCAGCCCCTTTGTCCCCTAATATAGGTTTGTCCGGTTGCTTAGGTTCAATAGGAAGTACAGGATCTTCGTCAATATCAACGTCCACTTCAGGACCGGTATCATCTAAAGGTACGGGTTCTTCACCAGCGTTGAGATATAATTTATGCTTTGGCATGGTTCTTCTCCATGATTAAAATTGATGCAGAATTGCTTCTGGGTCTGGTACTGTAGCAATGATTTCATCATCGTTCAGTAGTTTTATTTCTCCGCCTTCTATGTGTATACGGGAACCGGCGTATCTTCCGATCAATACCCAGTCTCCCGGTTTACACCAAGGTCCGCTAGAAAATCTTTCTCCTTCGTAGGCTTGTGGTCCTACTTTCAATACATAACCAAGGACGGTTCCGATCTGTTGCCGTTCCACCGTTTCACTGGTGAGCAGTATGCCGGCGTCGGTTTGTCCTTGGCCTCGGTAAGGTAAAATCATTATGCGCCATCCGGTTGGAGCAGGTAATTGTTCCAACAGTTTAGAGTCGAGTTTATCTGGATTTAAAGTACCAGCGTCCCCCTTCTTTTTGCCACTATCATATACTTTCTCTAAAGCGGCTTTATTTTTCTCCGTTTTTTTCCATTCTTTTTCCAGGGCTAGTGTGGTTGGGTTAATCATCAATTATGTCCTGATTTTTTAATAATATCCGTATTTCTTCACGGACATAATTCAACGCTTCCACGTGTCCCACCAAATTACGATAGTGTTCCCAATCCTTGACTTCGCCATTGGTCATCATTTCCTGGATTTGCTGTTCTTTTTTCTCTATAGCGCGCGTTACAGCCGTCGCGAATTGTATTAAATCTATGTCATGTTCCCCATGCTTGTTGTTGCGTCTGTCCGGGCCAGGGTTGTAAAGTTGGCGGTTGCCAAGGGTCGGGTACTGGAATAGTGGTTATACCACCAAGATCCGGTACGCCGGCAGCACCATAAGGATCTGATTGATATTGTCCACTCACATAAGGATTATAACCAATTGAGGGACCCGTCAACGTATATTTTCCCGTTGCTGTTGCTGTTTGAGCTTCCCATGCTGCTCGTTCCGCTGCTCGTTCCGCTTCCAGTTTAGCAATTGATGCGTTTAATTTGTCTACTTCCGACTCGCCTGTAACGGGTGGTTCACCTGTAACCGGGGGTTCACCTGTAACGGGAGGTTC
>Ga0066376_10002693_pt1 | contig 16406 bp, 5 predicted proteins | sample Knorr_S15_td_Bot_FD_77009 | JGI IMG/M metagenome (GOLD analysis project Ga0066376, IMG submission 77009) | Marine microbial communities from Southern Atlantic Ocean transect - Knorr_S15_td_Bottom_ad_5009_LV_A | ecosystem: Environmental > Aquatic > Marine > Oceanic | place: Southern Atlantic... | reverse complement strand
TCCTGACAGTCTGCCTCCTGGCCGTCGACGCCGCAGTGGCTCAGCCGACGACCCAGCCGGCGGCCCGCCCCGCCGCTGCGCAAAAAACGGCACCCCCGACCCCCAGGTCCAAACCTCCGGCCACCAAGACCCCCTTGCCGAACAGGTCGACAAAGCCGACCAGGCCCACCAAGCCCCTCACACCCGCCAGGCCGCGGACGACCGAGGACGGCGACTGGATCTTCCTGCCGGGTCCCAACGGAGAGCGGGTCCCGGTCCCCGGCGACATCTGGAAGGAATTCCTCCGCTGGCAAACCAGCCAGCAGGCACCCCCGATGCACGTCACCAGCGTCTCACTCGAGGGTCGCGTGCAAGGGGACCACGCGTTGCTGGACGCCAAGGTCGAGATCCGCGTTCAGCGCAACGACGAATGGGTACCGGTGGTGTTGAGAATGAGGAGTGGCAACACCGTGCTGGCCTCCAAGGTCACATACCGCGGCCCGGGACAATCTCGGCCGGACACCAGGAAGTCCGACCCGGGCGACGGGCTCCGCTGGTGGCTCAAGGGACAGGGCCTGCACGAGTTGTCCTTTCGGCTCAGTGTTCCGGTGCTCCGTGAACACCCCGGCCGACGACTCCAACTGGCACTTCCGACACCCCCGGCCGCCGGGACCAAGCTGGTGCTGGTGGTGCCCGGCGACCCGCTGCGAGTCAGCACAGCCGAGGGTCACGGGCAGGCCAGCACCCGGGCCGCTGACCGAGGGACGACGCGGATCGAGGTTCACGGAGTCGGTGACCGGGTGGACGTCTCGTGGAGATCCACGGCCACCGACGACGACGACACCGTACTGGCCTCCTCGATCGCCGTCGCCGTCGAACCCAACACCGACGCCGTCGTGCTCAAGACGGTGCAGCACATCCGGGTCCTCAAGGGACGCCCCGATACGATCACAGTCAACCTGCCCACCGGCTACCTCCTGGTCGATGTCAAGGGCGACGCGATCCAGGACCCTCAGATCGATCCCGACGAGCCCGGCCGAGTCCATCTGCCGCTGGTCGACGGGAATACCGACGCCGCGGGGGAACCGATCGAGATCCACTGGACGCTGCAGGGCGAGTTTCCCTCACCAGGCAAACCGCTGGTGCTCGATGGGTTCCACGTCGAGGGAGCTCGTTACCAGACTGGCCACGTCGCCTTGAAGCTGCTCGACAACTACCGCAGCACCCGCAAGCTCGGCCGCTTCGTCCACCGGATCAACGTCCGCGGACTGCCCCGCACCCCGAACCTCACCACTCTCTTCGGCGACGACGTCGCCAGTGCCTGGGAGATCCTCCGACAACCCTTCCGCCTGGAATTCGATCTCGTCGAAATCCAACCCCGCTTCGTCGCCGAGCCGCAGCTGTTCCTGAAACTCTCCGAATCGTCAGCCGAACTGATCATCGACATCCCGCGGGCCCAGGTCTTTCGTGGTGCGATCGAGGCCTTCGAATTCCACTGGCCGGGTTGGACTGAACAGGGATGGCAGGTGGCCGTCGCCGAATCTCCCGAGTTGCAGTTCCGCTACGACGATCAGAGCCAGATGTTGAGGGTCGGGCTGGCCGCGCGGCAGAGTTCCGCCGACGGTCGCTTCGCCGTCCGCTTCAAGGCCAGCCGGGCGATCCGCGGCAGCGACGCCGTACAGCTGACTCTGCCGGAACTCAAGGCACCCACTCCTCCCCAACCGATTCTGGTTGTCGGTCGAGCGATCAACGTCGACAGCGAACTCACCGCTGCCGACGAAACCACCACCCGACCACTCTCGGCTCAACTCAAACAACTGATCACCCTCCCCGAAGAACTCAAGGACGGCCTCGTCGGAGCCGACGACTACTTCCGGCTCGCACCCGGCGTCGCCAGCTTCCAGGCCCGGGTGATTCCCCAGCCCCGGCGGATCACCACCGACTCCTCGGTCGTCGCCAGCTACTCCGACGGCAAGCTGCTGGTCACCCAGGAGATGGTCTACCAGGTCCAGTACGCTCGGATTGGCTCGGTCAAGCTGATGGTCCCCAGGCCGCTGCAGGACGTGAAGATCTCCTTCCGACTGCAAGCCGATCCCAACTCCGATCCGATCCCGCTGGAGGCTCGACCGGGGATCGAGGTCGGCACCCAGCAGCAGGCCGACATTCAACTCGACGAGGAGCGACTCGGGTCCTTCCGCATCCTGGCCGACTTCGAACTGCCGGCACCCCAGATCTACGCGATCACGTCGGTGCCGGTCCCGATCCCGCTTCTGCAAAGCACCGACGCGGCCTTTGCATCGACCCGCTTCGAACTGACCGGTGGAGGTGGCATCGATGTGGTGCTCGACTCAACAACGTGGAAGTCGGAACTCGACCTCGAGAACCGGCCGGTCTGGCGAGCCGCCGGATCGCCCGCCCAGGTCGACCTCGCACTGCGATTGGGCGACCTGGCCGACTCGCACCGCTTCACCGTTCCCCGGGTCGCCATCGCCCAGGTGATCGAGGACGTCGACAAGGGAATCGCCCAGGCCTGGGCCTGCTATCACATCAAGGGCCAGATCACGACCCTCGCACTGACGTTCCCCGCAGAGGTACGGATGAATCGCCCACCGCTGTTCAGCTGGGACGGTCAACCGCTCTCCAGCGACCACTTCCGGCAGACCGTCACACCAGGCGGTGGCACCGAGTTCCGGCTCGATGTCTCGAGATTCGCTCGGGGAAGTGACCACCTGCTGCAGGTTGACTACCGGGTCAGCGGCCACTCCGAATCCGGGATCCTCTCGGGACGGCACAGCCTGGTGGCACCGCGGTTGGCCGAGACCGTCCACGTGGCCGAGACTCTCTGGCAGGTCCATCTCCCGGTCGGCCAGCACCTGCTCAGCGGCGCACGCGGCCACGCAGCCCGCTTCAGCTGGAAGTGGCAGATGCTGCATTTCGCACGCGAGTCCGACAGCGGCTTCGACCGCGCCGCCGATTGGCTCGCCGTTCCAGGTCACTCTCCCAACCTGCCGGCAACTACCCTCGGAAACGCCTACGTCTTTACCAATTACGGTCCGCCCGACCAATTCAGCATCCGCTCGATCTCGCAATGGAGCTTGGTCCTGCTGGGCGCCGGGCTGGCTCTGGCGGCCGGCCTCGTGCTGCTCTACATCCCCGGCACCCGGCATGCGATCACGTTCCTGGCCGTCGGGTTCGTCGTGGCCGTCTCGGCACTGTGGCTGGCCGAACCGATCACGCTGCTGTTGCAGCCGGCGGTGCTGGGCCTGACCCTGGCCACGCTGGCCGTGATTCTGCATCGACGCTTCGGCCGACGTCCCTCGATCGACCTGGTGTCACTCACAGCCGCCAGCCGACTCCAGGGATCCTCAGCTGAAATCAGCCTGGCGGCCCAGCCCGGAAGCCGAGCACCCTCGACCGCCATTCATGCCCCACCACCCGCACCTGTGCCCCTCGAGCAGGCTGATGTTGAGGCTTTGCTGGATTCGGGGGCACAGGGATGACTCGCCGGTCACTGGCCTGGTGGCTGTGGTCAACCCTGGCTGCCGGCGTGGTGGCCGGAACCGGTCCCCAGGCCTCCGCTCAACAACTGCTCACCGACACGTCCCGGGTGCGTGCCGTCGACGAGTCGCGTGCCGCCGATTGGCCGGCCGGGCCCTGGCAAGCCGTACCCCGACGTGAGTACTTCCAACTGCTGGGTGACCTCACCCGCTTGCGGTCCCGGCCCCGGTCCGCCTGGATCCAGTCAGCCAGCTACTCGGCCCGCATCGACGGCATCCGGCTCCGCGAAGGACGACTCACCTTTCAACTCGTCAACAACACCCCGGCACCCGTGACGGTTCCCCTGGCGCCGCTGGGGCTGGCGATCGAGTCGCTTCAGCAAAACGGCAAGACCCCCTCGTGGGGCACAACCGCCTCGGGAAACGTGGTCATCGTCGCACCACCGGGAACCAGCACCGTCACCGGAAACTGGTCGCTGCCCGGTCGCAAGATCGTCTCGCTCGTCGATTTCGACCTCTCGCTCGCCCCCGCCGTGCAGACCTCACTGGTCCTCGATCTGCCGTCGGGGTACCGGCTGCGCTCCTCCGAGGGGCAGATCTCCCGGGAGATCGCCACGCTGCTGCCGGCTGTTCCCGAGGGGCACCGTCGGGTGCGGCTGGACCTGGGACGACGCACCCACTGCCAACTCGTCGTCGACCAGGCACCCACCGCGGCCCCGGCCTCACCCACACGGCTCCTGCTCAGGCAAAGCAGCAGCTGCGAGATTTCCATCAGCGGAGCCCGCATCGTCACCGAATTGGTCTTCGAACGTACCGGGCAGGCGACCCGCGACCTGGTGCTGACGATGCCGGCCCAGGTCCGGGTTGAGTCGATTCTCTACGACGGAGCGCCGGTCCAGGCCCGCCGAGTGACCTCGAGCGGACCCCAGTCCTGGAAAATCACCCTGCCCGACCCGCTGCCGCATGCCGTGGCCGGCCCGTCGCGGACGCTGCAGGTCACGCTCGAAGCCGATATTCGGCCCGGTGGGGCCTGGCGGCTGCCGCAAGTCTCCGTCTCGGGCACCCGGCCGATCGGCAACCCGCTCGAAGCCCCTCGACCAGACCTCACGCTCAGCGTCAAAGAACCGCTCGAGTTGAAGACGTTTCAGGTGGTGGGCTGGAAGCAGACCGCTGACTCCGTCGGTGGACGTCGCTTCACGTTCCGCCAAATCGCCGCCATTACCTCGCTGCAACTCGTCGTCGGCCAGCCACAACGATCTCTCGCCGCCGATGTCCTGGCCCGGATCGACCGGGACCAGTCGGGCTGGACCGCCTCGGCGGAAATTGCCTGGTCGGCCACTTCGGGCGCTTCGTTTTCCACACGAGCGGTACTGGCCCCCGGCTGGAACATCGTCGATCTGCGTCCGGTCGACCCCGCGGTGCGGATCGAATGGCGGACGATCGCGATGGCCGGCAACCGCCAGCAGTTGATCATCGAGTGGTCCGATGCCGTCGACACCACCTCGACCCGCCCGCTGATGGTGCAACTCAGCCGCGCCGGCAGCGAACTCGATGTCAGCGACCTGCCCCTGGTCGAACCGCTCGATTGTGACCGGCACCGGCTGGTCCTCGCCGCGGCGGTGCCACTGACGGGCACCCGGCTGGGCGAAGCGACCCCCGGACGCCTGCAGCCGATCCGGCCCGAAACCCTGGGCGATCCGTGGTCGGGGTTTGCCAGTTTCGAGGCGGTGACCGAATCGGCGGCCGGAGGACTGTTCCGCTGGTCGCCGGACGCGCCGCCGGAGCCTGACCAGCGGCTCAGCCCTGCCCCCACGCCCAACAAACCGACGACATCCGCTCCAACTGCCGAAACTGCTGCCGACTCCGATACCGAGACCACCGAGACCGGCGACGGCAACAGCGAGGCCGGCAGTGGCCGAGCCATCGCGATGCGTGTGCTCACCCGCCTGGCGCCCATCGACGCCGATCTCGATCACCACTCGGCTGTCATCACTTTCTCCGGCGGCAGCTTCCGTCGCGCCTTCCGATTTCAACTGCCCGACCCGGCACGTCTCGAGGCCGTCCTGGTCAACGGGCAGGTGGCCGGTGCCGGATCGGATGGTCCGAGTGTCTCGATTCCTCCGCTCGAACAGGGTGTGCTGAGAAGCATCGAAATCCGATACACCACTCCAGCAGCAACCGCCTTCCTGGTCTCCGGGCGGTCCATCCCCTTTCCGCAACTCGAAATGGATGTCGCGTTCACATGGGAGGTGGCGGCGGCCCCCGACCAGGTCGTGACCGCGACCCCGGGTCTGCTCACAGAACACGGCATGCCTCCGAACGGACATTGGAGTGCCCGGCTGCTGGGACCGCTGGGTCGAGGTCCGCATCACGCACTCTTCAACCCGCTCTCGCCCTGGGACTGGTGGCAGCTTGTCGAGGGCTCAACAGCCTCAGCCGGAGACCCCAGCGACTGGGACCGGCGGCGGACCAGCCTGAAATCGGCTCCCCACGAGTTGCCCGTGAGCCTGGTGCGGCACGATCGTCTGGCGGCACTGGGCTGGCTGGTGCTGGCGGTGGTACTGATCGCGGGAGGCTGTTGCCGGCTGACCAGTCGCCGACTCGATGCCCGCTGGACCTCGGGTGGCCTGGCCATGCTGGTGCTGCTGAGCTGGTGGGTCCCTGCCCCCTGGACGCTGTTGAGCGGAGCCGCGCTGGCAGCCTGTTGGCTCCTGCTGCTGCTCCCCGTGTCACTGTGGCGTCGACAACCGCTCTCGGGATGGCCGAGCTCCGCAGAGGACATCGACGAGGCGTCACTGGGATCGACGCGGACCTACCGCGGACTCCCGACCGGGCTCGGAATCCTGCTGGCCGTCGCCGGACTCTCACACGCCGCCGCACAGCCCCCCCCCCGGACAGCTCCCGCACCGCCGCGGACACCTCTGGCAGGTCGGCCCGACGTCCTGCTGCCCGTCGATGCCGATGGCCGACCCTCAAGCGTGGTCCCCTTCGCCTTCGTTCGCCCGATCCTGCTCGAGTCCCTGAAGGCCGAGCGACGGCTGGGTGATTCCGACAGCGGAGTGATGCTGCGGCAGGCCGAGTACACCGCGACCTTCGGCCCGGATGGATCGATCGGGCTGAAGGCCACCATCGAAGCGGTCATCACCGCCACCGACGCCCCCGTGCGCGTGGTCCTGCCCGTCGATGGAGTCAACCTCGGACCCGATGCCTGCCGGGTCAACACCCTCAGACACCCGCTGGCTCGAGCCGACGACGGAAAGACCCTGCTGCTGGACCTGCCGCCCTCGGACTCCGACACGCCGCGAGTCGACCGAATCGAACTCGACCTGCGGCCCACGGTGAAGACGACTCCCCGGGGAGGCCGCATCGACCTGTCGATCCCTCGCGTCCTGACCGGGAGACTCCAACTGGTGCTGCCGGCGAATCCGCCACGAGTCGCGGTACCCGCAGCGATCGCGGTCGATTCGATGATGGGGCACTTCCTGCTGGGTGCCGGTCGACGACTCAGAATCGAATGGACCAGCGATCCGGCCGCCGACGTGACGGCCCCCAGGCCGACCGTCACCGTCGCTCCACTCTGCCGAGTCGTCGTACACCCACTCGAATCACAGCTCGAATACCGGCTGCCGGTGGCGGTCAGCGGCGGCTCACTGAGCTTCATCACGCTCGCGCTGCCCGAACAACTCCTGTTCCGACCCGGAGACATCTCCGCGCCCGATCTGCTCACAATCCGGTCACTCCCCAACCAGTCCGGACGTCAGCTGCTTGTCGTGGAATTCGCAACGCCGCAGACCGATGACTTCGAAATCCGACTCGTCGGACGCCTGCCACTGACCGCCGAAAACTCTCGGCTCACCATCCAACCCCTCGTCACCCTCGCACACGGCGCACCACCGGTCCCCGTCGTCGCAGTACCGCTGAGACTGGGGCTGAATCCCGCCGGAGGATTTCAACTGACCGGAGTCACCCCGGCACCCGAGGGAGCCACCGCCATCGATGTCGCGGAATTCACTCGAGACTGGATCGGCACGGGAACCGACCAGACCGATCCGCTGGACCCGACAGCCCCGGCCAAACCCCCGGACACCTCAGACCCGGCTGACCCGTCACTCAAGGACCCACCGCAGCCAACACCGCAGCCGCTCGCCACGCTGGCCTGGTCACTCGATCGACCGCTGGGAATCGCCGTCGAAGTCCAGCCGCTGAGACCCAGGCGGGTTGTCCGGGTTGAACAATTCCTGCACATCGGTCACGAGCGCATGGAGTTGACCATCACCGCCACGGCCCGCACGACCGGATCCTCGGTCTTTCACCATTCTCTGACCATTGACCCCCGCCTCAAGATCACCTCCGTCAGCATCCAGCAACAGGACGGAGCCGAACGCCTGGCCCGCAGTGCCCGTGTCGGCAATCGGCTGGTGCTGTACCTCAAGGACGCCAACCTCTCCGAAGAAGAAACGCAGGAGGGGATTCAGAACATCACGATCCAGGGTGAGTTGCCTCTGGTCGTGCCCCAGAACGTCTTGTTGCCCAAGCTGGTGTTTGATGATGCCGAAACGACCTCGAGAACACTCAGCCTCTACCACGCTCCGCAGCTGGCCGTGGCGGTGATCGGGGCCACGCCCCTGACTCCCACCGACGATGCCAATTCGCCCGTCGACGCCCGCCAGGTGCTCGCCGGACGCTTCGCTCTGCCGGAAAACTCCGAACAGGTCGAATTCCGAGTCAGCCGCAAGGCACTGCCGGCACCGATCCAACTGGTGTTTCGCCTGCAGCCGGATCCCAGCGGACCCTGGCTGCTGCAGGCGCGGACCCTGCCCCTGCCCGGACCCCGGCCCAACGGGCCCCTGATGGTCAGAGTCGAATCGGCGCTGCTGGCCGTCAATGGAGCCGAGAACCCGCTTCGCTGGCAGCCGGTACCCGACTCGCAGTCGGTCGAGGATGGACGGATTGAGGCAGACTTTCAGAGCGTCAGCGGGATCACGCTCGACGCTGTGCTCCCCGATGTCCCCGCCGCCGATCGCTGGACTCCACCCCTGCCCCTGGTCTCGGGTCGACAAATCCGCCAGCGGCTGCTGGTGCTGCCCGGCCAGATCGACTGGGTACCCGATGGTGATGTCACGCAATTGGATGCCTGGCCCGACAGCCTCGTCCGCGACGAGTTCGATGCCGATGGACTGGCCACGCTCTGGAGACTCGATGGACCCAACTGGAGCCTGTCGCGCAACATACCCTCGACATCGGTCCCGGACCCGGCGACACAGCCTGAGGGAACATCGACAACTCCCTCACGCAGTAACCGCCCAAACATCCCCACCACCACCACGGCAGCCAACTCGACGTCACCCTGGTGGATCGCCTGGCAGATCCTCATCTCAAGTACCCTGGCCGGCCTGGTTGCGTGGGGATTTCCGCGGCTGCAGCGATCTCGGACCAAGCAGTGGATCCGCCGCAACGATAGCGTGGCCTGGCTGCTGATCGGACTGACCTGGTGGCTGGCCGGCATCGCCGGAGCACTCGGCTTCGGCCTCGCCACCGTTATGGCAGCCGTGTTCCTGATACGGGCACGCCGGGAATCTCAGCCCAACCCAAAACCGCAGCCCACACCGTAGCCGACACCGTAGCCGACACCGTAGGCAGCCGGAACCGACTAGTCCAGGGGTTTCCACCCCGGGCTGAATCAGGGCGGCCCCGCCTGCGGCAGGGGCTACGGGGTGATGGGTGGTGGTGGGGAGTGGGAGGGGGTTGATGAGGGGGGGTGGGGGCGGGCGGCGCTGGGATCCCGGGGTGGAAACCCCGGGACTCACGGAAACGCCCGCCCCACGATTCCTCAACAACCCACCTCAACTCGACAACTACGACCTGACGAACCGACTAGATCCGGTCGAGCATGTCGATCCAGCGACCGATGGCATCGAGCACCGGGATCGTCGGATACTCGTGACCCGCACCGGCCAGCGTCGAGAACGTCACGGGGAACTTCATTCCCGCGAGTCGGTTGCGAGTCTGCTGGACGCGGCGGTAGAGATTGTCCTTGTCGCCGCACGAGAGGAAGAACTGCAGCCTCAGGTCGGGGCGGTTCTCCGGAGGAGTCACCTTCAGAGGCTCTGACGACGCGGCCACTCCGCGGAACAGCGACCGGTACTTGAAGGCCAGGTGGTAGGCAAACCGGCAACCGTCCGAGTAGCCATGCAGCACGATCCGCTGATCGTCGATGTTGTACTTCTGCTGCACCTCCTTGACCAACGCCTCGATGAAACCGGCCTCGTTCAGGTTCCAACCAGCGATCTCCTTGGCCCTGGGCCCAACCAGGATCAGGCCCCGCTGCTCACAGATCGGCTTCCAGAGGTCGAACATATCGGCCTCCATCGTGTCGCTGCCGGGGTGGATCCAGACCACCAGGCCGTACCCGTGTGCCGGGTTGTAGTTCTCGGGCACGTAGCCCCAGTAGTTGTTGTCGTGACCGGCCAGGTCCTTGTTGAAGCGTCCGGTCGCCGGCAGGTCGGGGGGCTTCGGTTCCGGAGCAGCGATGATCTGGGATTCGAGCACCGCCGGCACCTGGTTGGGAACCACGGCGAGCTTGGCCGAGACTGTCTCGCGGACTCCAACGCGCTCCAGATGAACCGTCACATCCGCGCCCACCCGCTTGCGGCTGATCGCATCGAAGAGTCCTGCCGAGTCGGTGACCGGGGTCTCGTCGAGTTGCACCACCTTGTCGCCGGGTCGGATCATCGCCGCCGCTGCAGGACTCTCGGGCAGAATCCCCCGCACCACAACACCCGTGGCCGCCTCGCCCCGCTTCTGCCGAGCCGGCAGGATCCCCAGGAACGTGGGGGTGTAGGGTTCGAGTTTCCCGATGAGCTGGATCTTCTGCTCGACCGACTTCTCGCCTCGGCGAACCACCACGCTGATCGTGTCACCGGCGTACTTGTTGCCCAGTGCGTTGCGGACCTGCACCAGCCTGCGGATCGGCTGTTCGTCGAGGGTGGTGATCACGTCGCCGGGTTGCAGGCCGGCCTTTTCGGCGGGCGAATTGAAACGCACCCGGTCGATGATCGCGGCACTGGCATAGACGTTGCCCGCCTTCAGCGTGATGCCCATCAATCCGGGCAGCAGGTCGGTGCCGGTTTTCAGCCGAGGCAGCGTGCTCAGGATGTCGGCCATCGGGATCGCGAACCCGATCCCCGAATCGTACCACTCGACTCCCGCCGTTCGCCCGGCCTGGCGTTGCGAGAGCGGGACCAGCACTCCGATGACCTGGCCGCGGATGTCCACCAGGGGTCCACCGTAGTTGACCGGAGAAATCTTGGCGTCGGTCTGTAGCGCCCGGCCCCAGATCCGGTCCAGGGCACTGATGATGCCAACCGAGAGGTTCGGCAACGGGCTCTCGTAGGTCCGACCCATGGCGATCGCCCACTGCCCGACACGGAATCCGTCGCGGGGTGCCACCCTGGGCACCGGCAACCCGGTGGCCTCGATCTTCAGCAGCGTCAGCATCCGCGCCCGGTCATTGGCGATGATCTTGGCCGGAAAACGGCGTCCATCGGCCAGGGTGACCAGCACCGAGGCGGGTCGCGAGGCGAAATTGAAGGCGCTGGAAATCACGTAGCCGTCGGCCGAGACCACCACGCCGGTCGTCGCCGCCGTGCCGGTCAGGACCCGGCCGACCCGGTCGAGACCGCCGACGGTCTGGATCCGGACCACCGAGGGAGCGACCACAGCCGAGGCCTCCTTGAACGCCTGCTCCTCACGCGACTCGAGATCCAACGTCGGTTGCTGGCCCACACAGAGCGACGGCACCAGCACGATCGCCAGCCACAGGCTCATTGCACAGCGTCCTCGCTTCGCCATCGTCACTTCGTGTCCCCCGCCGTCGCCGGCTTCTCGGGCTGCTCAGATTTTTCGGGCTTATCAGGCTTGTCTGGCTTATCAGGCACAGGCAACTCGACCGGCAGCAGCTTGTCACCCCGTCGCACGGTCAGCTTCAGCACCCCGCCGGAGTCGATTCGACCCAGGCTCTGCTTGAACACTCGGCACGATTGCACCAGGTCGCCATTGATGAACAGGATCAGGTCATCCGGCTGCAGTCCCGCCCGGGCGGCGGCCGAACCCGGCTGCACCCGGTCGATGAACGTCGGGGTCCGAAACAGCACGTCGGGCACCAGCACGATGCCGAATTCCAGAGGCCGGAATCGAGCCACCACATTGGTCTCGTCCGGATCTCGCTGTCGCGCGCGGTACTTGCCGGCGATGATCTGCCGGATCGGCTGCTTCAGCTCCGAGATCGGCACCGCGTAGTTGACCCAGGTGTTGCTCTCGGCATTACGCAACTCCTTGCCGATCATCCCCAGCAGCCGACCGGCCCGAGTCGTCAGCACGCCTCCACCGGCTCCGGGGTTGTTCGTCACGGCATCGACGATAAAGGCCGTGCCCTCATACGACGACTCGAACGCCCCGCGGCGAGTTACCAGGGGAGCCTTCGCGGCCACCACCCCGTGCAGCACCGAAACCATCTCGTCACCGGTGGCCACGCGGAACATGTTGCTGAACCCCAGCACCCGCGTGCCCGGCCCGGCATCGGCAACCTCAGCCTCGAGATCCCAGGCGGGCAGATCGAGGTCCTTGTCCTGCAACTCGAGCACGGCGAGGTCCAGCTGCGGCTCGGCTCCCAGCACCTTGGCCCGGACCCTGCGGCCGTCGGACAGCACCACCGTCAACTCCTCGGTGTCCAGCACGTGGCTCCAGATCGTCGCCACGTGGCCCTGCCGGGAGACCACGAACCCGGTGCTGTAGGCGTGCAGCCGCCTTATGCCACCGGCTCCGAAGACCTTGACCGTCCGCTGTTGCACCCGCTCGATCGTCGATTGAATCGACTGGGCCTGTGCAATCGAGGAACCCCAGAGACAGGTCAGGAGCAGGCAGAACGAGCGGGTCAGAATCCGGCAGGTCATTGAGCCGCTCCCGTCTTCAAGGTCACCGTCTCGACGCCGAAACTCGCCAGAGGCTGTCCGCCGGAACTGACCCGAATCGTCCTGGGCCAGTGACGGCCTCCCGAATCGATGTCTCCACTGAACCGAATCTCGCACTCGTCGGTCTCCTCCTCACGCTGAGAGTCAAACCCCAGCAACCGCCCCTGCTTGCGGTCGAAATACCACCGGCAGCGGACGTTGCCCAGTTCGCTGATCATGACGTCGACGCGGGCCCCGACCCCGTCCAGCGGCTCGCTGCCCAGGTAAAAGAACTCGCCGAAACCTTTTTCTCGCTTCGCCAGAAAACTCCTCCACATGTGCATCGCGTACAGCAGGCCACCGCTGCCCTTGGGTTCGTCGAGCGGTTCGGCCGCCTTGTCGAGCTCCTGGTAATACGCCTTCTGCTTCCACGACAACCCCACGCCGACATCGGCCACGGTCAACTGGTAGGCGTCTCCGGCCGCCGTCTTCCCGGCCAGGACCCAGGCACCTCGCGCCCCGGAAAAATCGCCCAGGCGGCTCAAACCCGACAGGACCCGCTTCTGTTCCTGCTGGTTGAAGTAGTAGTTGGCGAACCCCTGCTTCTTGACGTAGAGGTGCTTGTACTTCTCTGGCGGCTTGGCAACCGGTGGTCGCTTTCGAGCCGCAGGCCTTTTCTTGCCGCCCGGCTTGGGCTTGCCACCGGGTTTGGGCTTCGGCTTGCCTTTGGGCTTGGGCATCGGCTTGGGCGATCCGGAAAGTTCACTGGCGCGGTGCAGGGCCCGCAGCCGCAACAGCATCTCTTTGCGAACCTGACCGCGTCGGAAGACGAGCCGCAGTTTCGACCCCTTGGGATAGATGCCCAGGATGTTCTTGAACTGGTTGACGCTGCGAACCGATCGTCCGGCGAAGGAGATGATCTCGTCTCCTTCGCGGAGCCCCCGCCGGTACGCCTCCGACTCGTCCAGGATCCCGTCCACGACCACCGCCCCGTCCTCACGAGTCGTCACGGTCGCTCCGAGGGTGGCATGATCGACGACTCGCCCGCTGCGGAGGTGATCCATGAAGAGCTTGATCTGGTTGATCGAGATCGCGTAGCCGGCCCCCGAATTGACTCGGCCGCGTTTGTCGAACGAACCTCGACCGTTGATCCCCATCAGTTGGCCGCCGGCCGAAAAGAGTGGTCCCCCGGAGTTGCCCGGGTTGATCGATGTGTCGATCTGGATGCAGTCGGTGTATTCCAGGATCGTGCCGGCGGGGTACTGGTAGCGGTGCAATCCGCTGACGATGCCGTAGGTCACCGTCGGCTGAAAGTCGGTCGCCAGCAGAAACGGGTTGCCCATGGCGAAGGTCCAGTCACCGACCTTCAGCGTGTCGCTGTCTCCGAGAGTCGCACGCGGAAAATCGTTTCGACCCAGCAGCTTGATCAGGGCGACGTCACCGGTCGGGTCGATGCCGACGATGACCGCGTCGTAGAGTTTCCCGTCGCTGAGGCCGCACTTCATGAACGTGCCGGCTCCACGCGTGACGTGGAAGTTGGTCAGAGCGTACCCGTCGGGGCTGATCAGCACCCCCGATCCCCCGCCTCGACCGCCGCGAGAAAAAATCGCCACCACGCTCTTGGCCAGCCGCGACGCCACCTCGATCCGCTTTGCCTCGGCGGCCAGCACCGCCGGATCGACCGCAAAGCTGGGCCGCGGCAGCACCGCCAACGCGACCGCCACGACAAGCACGACCAGCCAGGCCCGGCTGCACAATAGCCAGTCTCGTTCGAATCGTCTCACGTCGCCCGTGCCTCCCTGTTGCCAGTTTCTCCGGCCGATCCTGCGGCCCGCCCTGCTCCTGGTGACCCCTGATTACCCCTGATTACCCCTGATTACCCCTGATTACCCCTGATTACCCCTGATTACTTCTGGCGGATCAATCTCGCGTCGGCCAGGTCGAGGTGATCGGCGATGTCGAGATCGCCGCCGAAGTCGACCAGGATCTGCAATTCCCGCTTTCCGGTGACATCCAGGTCCACCAGTCGGGGCTTGTCCGTTCCCTTCACATCGGTCTCGAGCAACGTTTTGCCGTCGGCCGAAATCACCACGTGCACATTGCCACGGCGTCCGACCAGGGCGTCAATACCCATCCACGCCTGGAAACGACGATGGCGTCCCGCGAGCGAATAGACCAGCCGCGTCTTGGAGTGCAGGGCCAGGCCACGGGCAAACCGCTGCCCGCCCACCTTCAGTGGGCCTCCGTCGAGGTTGCGGTCGCGACGGTATTTCCAGGTCACGTCGAAGTACGGCACGTGCTCGACATCGCGAGGTGTGAGTGCCGAGAGATAAACGAGGCGGCTGGCAGTGAAGTCGAGCCGCTCGATCTGCGATACGCTGATGCTGACCGCCGCACCGCCTGCCAGGGTGCCACGACACGTCTTGCCGTCGACACGGACCCTGGCCAGGCCAAAACGGTCGCCGCTACGCAACGCCGCCAGGCAAACAGACCCCGCGGCCGCCCTACCCTGCGACTTGCGGAAGAAGATGATCCCATAGACGCGAGCCAGCGGGACCGGGATCTCGTCGCCGTCGAGCAGGAACTTGATCTGCTTGTCATCGATCGAGCCGACGACTCCGTCGAGGTAATCCAGCGTCTTGCCCTTGAGGATCACCAGCCGGTCCCGCTTGATCTCCCGACCCAGAAGCTCGCGCCACGACTCGATCACACCGCGGTCGGCTCGTCCGAAGCGAACCGACGAGACCTGCGCAGCCGGAATCGACAGCGGACCCAGTTGCTCGGTCTGCAGCTTGGCCAGCTTGGGTGTCGCCGACACAGCACCGCAGCCGATCAGGCTCCCGTCAACCAGCCGCACCCAGGCCGCGGGAGGCTTGGACAACGCCGGCACCGTACCCGCGGGCAACAGAAACCGTACATCGAGTACCTCGGTAGAAGGCACCTCGACCCGACCCCCCTTGGTCTCAACCGTGACTCCCGAATCGGTCAACGAAACCAGCCGGCCACTGACCTTCGCTCCAGCCAGTATGTGGCCGCTGGTGGTGGCCACCGGCTGAGGCTTCTCGCGGAGGGTCAACACCTCGACGGTGCCCTGGCCCGATGCCGTCGACACCCAGGCCAACATCGCCAGGAAGCCGATCGCCGCAACCAGGGCCCGAACACGAGCCTGCCAGTGGGACAGTCGCCGCATGATCCCCCCGAAACTGTTCCTCTAGCGGTTCCGCCCGGTCGCCAGGTCGCGGGCCGCCCTCTGCACCCGGGCCTGGCGTCGGGCCAAATCTCTCAACTGCTGCAACACATCCTTGGCCGTCGCCTGATCGCCGTCGATCAAGCGGGCCAACCGGCGGGTCCTGCGGTTGATCCGCAGCTGCAACGCCCGCAACATCTTCAACTCGGCCAGCTTGTCCACCAGAGGTGGCTCCTGATCCTGCTGCTGCTGCTGCTGAGGCTTCTGGTCCTTCTGGTCCTTGTCTTCGTCCTCGACCTTCTCGAGCTCCTTCTGCAACGCGTCGATCATCTCCTCGAGCGACTCGATGATGTCCTGTTCGATCGCCTGGGACAGCTTGCCGACCTTCGATTCCTCGAGCCGGCGTGAAACAACCAGCATGTCCTCTCGCAACTCGATCACCGCCTCGGGAAACGCCACCGACGACCCCTCCTCCTTCAGCAACATCAGCGCCTTGATCGCCTCGACCGCGATCTCCTCCTCATCTCGCGCCAACTCGATCGACCGGGTCGTGTGGCGACCCACCCAATCGTCTGCAGACACCTGGCCCAGCGTCAGAGTGCCCTGGTAGACGGCCAATTGCATGGCGAGCATCTTCTGGAATCGAGCCTCCAGGGCCGCCAGCAACAGTTTCCGCTCTTCCTCCCGCAGCTGCCGCAGGATCTCCTCGAGCTTCTCCTTCGCCTTGAGCAGCTCGTCGAGTGCCTTGTCCTGGTGACCGGAGGCCGCGTCGCGTGACTTCTTCTTGAGTTCCTC
>Ga0066376_10002692_pt1 | contig 16410 bp, 18 predicted proteins | sample Knorr_S15_td_Bot_FD_77009 | JGI IMG/M metagenome (GOLD analysis project Ga0066376, IMG submission 77009) | Marine microbial communities from Southern Atlantic Ocean transect - Knorr_S15_td_Bottom_ad_5009_LV_A | ecosystem: Environmental > Aquatic > Marine > Oceanic | place: Southern Atlantic... | reverse complement strand
TCCGGCAAACCCGCCGGAGAAGACTTCGCAGACAACCGTGTTCCCGGCAAAGGACAAAAAGGGTTCGGAAGAACTTGACCGCAGTGACGGAATTAGACAACCAAGGAGCGCTAATAAGGACCCATATCAGAGAGTACCAAGACATGGCTGAAACACTTCTGAATTTAACCTGGCACGATGGAATTGGGTCGTTCGGCGCGGCGTTGATGGTCGTTGCCTATTATTGGCTCCAGAGCGGAAAGTTCGACGGTGAGACGGCGCTGTATTTCTGGCTCAACGGCGTCGGGTCGGTTCTGATCATGGTATCTCTCACGATGGCGTTCAATTTCGCCGCCTTTGCGATCGAAGTGTTCTGGCTTCTTATCAGCGCGATGGGGCTGTGGAAGACGCGGCGCGGATGGTGGCGGCCGCAATGAAGGCGCAATAAAGCGCTGCGACAGGACCGCCCGTGTCCTCGAGACCATTCATTGCAGCGGGATTTTGAACTCGCTCAGCATTCCGGTTTCGGGATCGAACTGGGACCGCACGGTATGGTTTGTGTTCATTCCGTAGGTGTGCAGCGATACCGACACGTCACCGGTCTTATTGGTCACCGTGTGGAAGGTTCCCGACGGCATACACAACACGTCGCCAAAACCGAACGATTTTTCGCTGCTTTGTTCGATTTGCGCATGGCCGGGCCGCGCGCCGTCATCGACCCGCTTGAACATCGCGTTGCATTCCTCGCCCGACACCCCGGCGACCACGGCCCAGGTCCCGTGATCGTGGATCGGCGTCACCTTGCCCGGCTTGAAGCAGGCCGCGAACACCATCAGCGTATGGTCCGGTTCTTCATGCAGAACATGCAGGCCGGAGCCGCGATCGGCAAGATATTCGAAATGTTCCGGCTTCAGCCAGTCGTCGCGGTTGGCGGCCAGCTTGGCCGCGGCGACGCGCACCTGGCTTAGAATCGTCGATTCCTGGTCCGTGCGCGCGACAATCGCGCGCAATTCGGCGGCGTAATCCGCAATCAGGTACCCCATCATTGCCTCCCAAAAATTCCATGCCTCGCCGGAAGTTTAGCCAAGATGGCGCCCCGGCGCTATAACCAAGCGGTGCAGAAATATTCGATCTTTTCGCTGGCGCGCAACGCGCTGACCGGGCACCGCAACTGGCGCGCGGCGTGGCGCAGCCCGGAACCGCGGCCAGCCTACGATGTGGTGATTATCGGCGGCGGCGGGCACGGCCTGGCGACCGCCTATTATCTGGCCAGCGTTCACGGCGTCGCCAATATCGCGGTGCTGGAAAAGGGCTGGCTGGGCGGCGGCAACACCGGGCGCAACACCACGATCATCCGCTCGAACTATCTGTGGGATGAAAGTGCCGCCCTGTACGATCATGCGCTCAAGCTGTGGGAAGGGCTTAGCCAGGAACTGAACTACAATGTCATGTTTAGCCAGCGCGGCGTGCTCAACCTTGCTCATAGCGAATCGGATCTGCGCGAGCTGTCGCGGCGGGTCAACGCCAACCGGCTGAACGGCGTCGATTCGGAGTTTCTCGACGCTGCCCAGGTGGCCGAATATTGCCCGCTGATCGATTGCTCGCCGGACCGGCGCTATCCGGTGCTGGGCGCGTCCTTGCAGCGGCGCGGCGGCGTCGCCCGGCATGACGCGGTGGCGTGGGGATATGCGCGCGCCGCCGATGCGCGCGGCGTCGATATCATCCAGAACTGCACGGTGACGGGAATTTTGCGCGACGGCGGCCGCGTCACCGGGGTGGAAACCAGCCGCGGCGTCATCAAGGCGAAAAAGATCGCCATCTCGGCGGCCGGCCATTCCAGCGTCATCGCCGCCATGGCCGGCATCCGCCTGCCGATAGAGAGCCACCCGCTGCAAGCACTGGTCTCGGAGCCGGTCAAGCCGGTCCTCGATACCGTCATCATGTCGAATGCGGTCCATGCCTATATCAGCCAGTCGGACAAGGGCGAGATGGTGATCGGCGCCGGGATCGACCCCTATGTGTCCTATTCGCAGCGCGGCGGCTACGACCGGATCGAGCAAGCGGTGCGCGCCGTCGTCGAACTGATCCCCAGTTTCAGCCGGCTGCGCATGATGCGGCACTGGGGCGGCATCGTCGATATCTGCCCGGACGCCAGCCCGATCATCGCCAAGCTGCCGCTCGAAGGGCTGTATTTCAACGGCGGCTGGGGCACCGGCGGCTTCAAGGCGACCCCAGGTGCGGGGCACCTGTTCGCCCATACCATTGCGCGCGACCAACCGCATTGGCTGAACGCGCCCTTCACCCTGGAACGCTTCAGCAGCGGCGCGCTGATCGACGAACACGGCGCCGCCGCCGTGGCGCATTAAGACCATGCTGTGCATCCCCTGCCCGTGGTGCGGTGCGCGCGATGTCGCCGAATTCCATTGCGGCGGCGAAGCGCATATCGCGCGGCCCGCCGACGCGGACCGGATCGGCGACGAAATCTGGGCCGAGTATCTGTTCATGCGCGCCAATCCCAAGGGTCTTCATCACGAACGCTGGCAGCACCGCCAGGGCTGCCGGCGCTGGTTCCACGTTGCCCGCGATACGCAAAGCGACCGGATCCTGGCCGTCTACCGGATCGGCGATGCCCCGCCCGAAGGCGACCCATCGTGAGACGGCAGCGCTTCCGGCTCGATACGGGGGGCAAGATCGACCGGACCAGGCCGCTGGTCTTTACCTTCAATGGGCGGCGCTATGGCGGCTATGCGGGCGATACGCTGGCTTCGGCGTTGCTGGCCAACGGCGTGCATTTTATTGCCCGCGGTTTCAAATATCACCGCCCGCGCGGCATCATGACCGCCGGCGTGGAAGAACCCAACGCCCTGGTCCAGCACGGCGTCGGCGCGCGCACCGACCCGAACAGCCGGGCGACCACGCTGGCCTTGTATGAGGGCTTGTGCGCGGCCAGCCAGAATTGCTGGCCCGGTTTGCATTTCGATATCGGCGCGCTGAACGGGCGGCTGGCGGCGCTGATCCCGGCCGGGTTCTATTACAAGACCTTCATGCGCCCGGCGCGGTTGTGGCGCGTCTACGAGCATTTCATCCGCAAGGCGGCCGGGCTTGGCCGGGCGCCCGGCGCGCCGGACCCGGACCGCTACGCCCACCGCCACGCCCATTGCGACGTATTGGTGGTCGGGGCCGGACCGGCCGGGCTGGCCGCCGCATTGGCCGCCGGGGCCAGCGGGGCCCGGGTAATCGTGGTTGACGAACAAGGCGAATTCGGCGGCGCGTTGCTGAACGACGGCGGCGGCCCGGTGGCAATCGGCGATGGACCGCCGGCGGCGTTCGTTGCCGCCGCGCTGGAAGCATTGCGCGGCATGGCCGAAGTGACCTTGTTGCCGCGATGCACGGCGTTCGGTTATTACGCCGATAATTTCGTCACCCTGCTGGAACGGCTGGATGAGGACGGACCAACCGGCGGCAACCGGCAGCGATTGTGGCAAATTCGCGCGAGGCAGGTCGTGCTGGCGACCGGCGCGCTGGAACGGCCGCTGGTCTTCCCCGATAACGACCGGCCCGGCATCATGCTGGCCGGGGCGGCGCAAAGCTATGTCAACCGTTACGGCGTACAGCCGGGCGCGCGGTGCGTGGTCTTCACCAACAATGACAGCGCCTATGCGGCGGCGCTGGATATGAACCGCGCCGGCACGGCTATCGAAGCCATCGTCGACACCCGCATCGAGGTCGAAGGCGAGTGGCCCCGGCTGGCGCGCGAAGCCGGCTTGCCGGTCTTTCAGGGCAGCGTCATCGTCGGCACGGCCGGGCGGCGGCGGGTGCGTGCGGTCACGGTCCAGCGGCTCGCGGGCGATGGGGTCGCCGGTTCGGCGCGGCGGCTGATCTGCGATTGCGTGGCGATGTCGGGTGGCTGGAATCCGAGCGTGCATCTGTTCTCGCAATCGCGCGGCGCCCTCGAATTTCAAGCCGAGGCGGGCATCTTCGTGCCCGGCCAGGCGGTGCAGGCGGTGCGCGCCGCCGGGGCCTGCAACGGCGCACCTTCCCTGGCCGACTGCCTGGCCGAAGGCGGTGCGGCCGGCCACGCCGCCGCCAGCGATTGCGGATTTGCGGCCACGGCACCGACCTCGCCGGCGGTTCGCGAGCCCGGCCATGGCGCACCAGCCACGCTGTGGCGCGTGCCGGTGGACCGGCCGCGCGCCTTCGTCGATTTCCAGAACGACGTGACGACGCAAGACCTCGATCTGGCCCTGCGCGAAGGCTACCGGTCGGTCGAGCATGTCAAACGCTACACCACGACCGGCATGGGCACCGACCAGGGCAAGACCGCCAATGTCAACGCGCTGGCCAATATCGCCCAGACCTTGGGCGTGGAGATCCCCTCGCTCGGCGTGACCACGTTCCGCCCGCCCTATACGCCAGTGACGTTCGGTGCCATCGCCGGCCGCCATGTCGCCGATCAATACGATCCGGTGCGGCAAACGCCTTTGCATGGCTGGCATGAAGACCGGGGTGCGGTATTCGAGGATGTCGGGCAGTGGAAGCGGGCCCGCTATTATCCGCTGGACGGCGAGACCATGCGCCAGGCGGTCGACCGCGAAGGGCTGGCGGCGCGCAGCAGCGTTGGCATCCTCGATTATTCGACCCTGGGCAAGATCGAAATCTGCGGCCCCGATGCGGCCCGGTTCCTCAACCGGGTCTACACCAATGGCTGGACCAAGCTGGCGGTCGACCGCTGCCGCTACGGCTTGATGCTGGGCGATGACGGGATGGCGATGGATGACGGCGTCACGCTCCGGCTGGCCGAGGACCGTTATCTGATGACGACGACGACCGGCAATGCGGCACGGGTGCTGAACTGGCTGGAGGAATGGCTCCAGACCGAATGGCCGGAGCTGGCGGTCTATTGCACCTCGGTTACCGAACAATATGCAACGATCAGCCTGTGCGGGCCAAAGGCACGCGCGGTGCTGGCCATAGCCGCGCCCGATTTGGCGCTCGATGCCGCAACCTTGCCGCATATGGCGCTGGCCGAAGGCGTGGTCGCGGGCGTCGCGGCGCGGATATTGCGGGTCAGCTTCACCGGCGAGGTCGGGTTCGAGATATCGGTGGCGGCGGACAGCGCGCTTGGCGTCTGGCGGGCGCTGATGGATGCCGGTGCGGCGCACGACATCACTCCCTATGGCACCGAAGCGATGCATGTGCTGCGGGCGGAAAAGGGCTATGCCATCGTCGGCCAGGAAACCGACGGCACGATGACGCCGGGCGATCTTGGCATGGACTGGATCGTCAATATGACCAAGGGCGATTTCATCGGCCGCCGCTCGCTGACCCGCGCCGACACCGAACGAAGCGGCCGCAAGCAGTTGGTCGGCCTGCTCACCGAAGACCCCGATACGGTGCTGGCGGAAGGCGCGCAACTGGTCGCTTCGGCCGAACCCGGACCCTTGCCGGCGGCCATGAGCGGCCATGTCACGTCGAGCTATCACAGCGCCAATCTGGGCCGTTCGATTGCGCTGGCAATGGTGCGCAATGGCCGGGCGCGGATCGGCGAGACATTGTTCGCGGCGATGGCGGACCGGACCATCGCCGCCGTGATAACCGAACCGGTGTTCTTCGACCCGAAAGGCGAACGGCTCCATGGTTGACGCGGTTCCGGCCATCGACGGCAACGGTGTTGCGTTTCGCGAACTGCCGCGCACCGGCAAGATCATCCTGCGTGGCGATCCAACCGAAAAGGGATTTACGGGCGCGGTGCGCGGCGCGCTCGATATCGACCTGCCGCTGGCGGCGAACACCTCCAGCCAGGGCGCGCGCCTGTCCGCCCTGTGGCTGGGGCCGGACGAATGGCTGCTGCTATGCGCCGCTGGCCGCGCGGCGGCGGTGATCGAAGCCCTGCGCGCGGCCCTGTCCGGCCGGCACGCCGCCATCGTCGATATCGGCGATGCGCGATGCGCGGCACACCTGTCGGGTGCGGCGGCCCGCGGCGTGCTGGCGCAAGGCTGTGCGGTGGATTTGCATCCGCGCGCGTTTGCGCCTGGCACCGTCGCCCAGACCCGGCTCGCCCAGGCCGAGGTGATTTTGCACCGCAGCGCCGAGGACGGTTTCGATATCTATGTCGCGCGGTCGTTTGCCGATTATCTGTGGCGCTGGCTGGCCGATGTGATGGCGCTGGAATAGGCGTTCTAGGGCGCCATTACCTTGCGCAGCACATGGCGCCGGTTGCTGGTAAAGGGCCGCACTTTTTCCGGCCAGCGGCCCTGTTCCACCGCATCGGCCCAGGCGTCGGAAAGCAACACGTCGGGGCTGTCGATTTCATAGATGGCGGTATAGACGGGCTCGCCTTCGGCGACGATATCGTGTTTTTTGCCGGCCATCATCACGCTCAACGGCACCAATTTCGCGCGCGTGACCGAGACCACGCCCGGCACCTTGAGCAACAGCGGCACATGTTCGGTATCGTAGACCTCATTGAACAGCGCCTCTTTTTCAGCCGTCACGTCCATGGCGACGATGAACAGATAGTTTCCGGTGATGGGCATGTGTTTGCTCCCTCGAATTATTGGTGGCAAATGTATTGCGTGCGATGAGACCGGCCGGCGCTGAATTTGTCAATTCCTCAGCTGGGTGCGGCACGCCATCCACATCAAGGCGCAGGCCACGGCCATGTAGAACATGGATGCCAGCGCCATCGCGGGCAAGGTGACGTTCGCGTCCAGCATCCAGCCCATCAGCGGCGGGCCAAGCGCGGAACCGAACACGCCCAGCGTGGTGGTGGCGCTTTTGACCGCGCCGATATGCCGGGGGCCGCAATGATCGGCCCACATCGCCGGCACCACCGTCATCCGGATCCCCGACCCGACGCCGGCAACCGCCAGGAACACCCAGGCCCAGGCCGGATGATCGAAATAGGCCAGAACCGCCACCCCGACGATCAGCGGCAGCAAAGTCATTGGTAACAGCGGCTTGGCGCCGACGCGGTCGATCAGTTTGCCGACCAGCAACGACACGATGACCACCGCCAGCGCATAGATCGCATAGCCGCCGGTGACCCAGGCCGGCGACCAGCCCTTGATCTCCGCAATGGTCAGCAGATGGAAGAACAGCGCCGTGTCGATCGCCGAGGGCGCAATGATGCCCGGCATGACCAGATAGAAAAATCGATCGCGCAGCAGGTCGCCAAGCCGCTGGTCCGGCGCGCCCGGGGTGGACGATTTGCGCTGGCGCGCCGATTGCGGATCGAACAGCCGGGCCTCGGTGCCATCGGCAAGCAGCCAGGCAATCGATGGCAGCAGCACCAGCACGACCAGCACGGCGCAGATCGCATAGGTCGCGCGCCAGCCGAACAGGGCGATCAGCACCACCGCCGCGAGCGGCATACCGGCGCGCGCCAGCGGATGGCCGAGCGAGGCCAGGGCAATCGCCTTGCCCCGGTTGTGGCGGAAATACTTCACCATCGCGGTGACCGAAACATGGCTCGCCAGTCCCTGCCCCGACTGGCGCAGCAAGAAGATCACTAGGATCAGGAACCCGGCCGACGGCGTCAGCGCCGCCGCAAGGCAGGCGATTGCCAGCCCGGCGCAGACGGCCAGCGCATAGGGCCGCAGGGCGATGCGGTCGATCCACCGCCCGGTAAACGGCAGCAGTGCTGCCGACGCCAATGTGCCGGCCATATAGATCGTGCCCCACGCGCCATGGCCAAGCCCAAATTCGGCCTGAATCGACGGCCCGAACACACCGATGAAAAACGTCTGCCCGACGCTCGACCCATAGGCCATCAACAGCCCGAACGCCAGAAACCGCCGGTTTTTCACCGCAAACCGCAGATACCCCGGCGCAAGATGCGCATCGTTCAATGCTGTTTCCTCGATTTGATGGCGCGCCGCAACGACGGTAACGGCCAAAGGAAGTGTCTAATCCAGTTTAATGCAATCGGGCAATATTTCACGGTTGGTGGAATTCGCCTATGGTGCGGCATTGACGGGGCGTGGATTTGGCATGGGTGATTTTCGTATCGACATTGACGATCTGGTGGATTACGGGGCCGGGCTGGTGCGGCCCGAATGCGTGCTGTGCCTGAAATCCGGCACTGTTTTTACCTCGAACGGCGATGGCGGGGTGACCCGGATCGATGCGGACGGCACATGCCGGCACATCCTGGCGGACGGCTACCGACCGATGACGAACGGCTTCGCCTTGACCGCCGAGGGCGATTTTCTGCTTGCCGATCTGCATGGCGACGGGGTGTGGCGGCTGGGCCAGGACGGCGCTTGCGCGCCGTTCCTGCGCGAAGTCGACGGCATGCGGCTGGGATCGACCAATTTCGTTGGCGTCGATCCCAAGGGCCGCATCTGGGCCGCGGTCAGCACCAGGCGGGAACCGCGCCAGCGTGCCTATCGCGGCGATGTCGCCGATGGTTATATCGTGCTGGTGGATGGCGATGGCGCGCGGATCGTCGCCGACAACATCGGCTACACCAACGAATCCATCGTCGATCCGTCGGGCGAGTGGCTGGTCGTCAACGAGACGTTTGCGCGCCGTGGCGGTAGGCGCCGTTGGCCTGGCCCCTGGGTGCGCCGCCACGCGCGCCGTGGAAGCGGCAGACGGTCCTGCTGCGCGATGTTGTCAACATGAGCGGGGCGTCGCGAAGATCATCGTGTCGTTAGCTGTTGCGCGTAACAGAGAGGGTGGTTGAACCGAGGTAAAATCCGGGCATGGGCACAGCGAATTCAATGAAGCGAGGAAGAAGCCGTGAACGTTACCGAATTCCAATTTGAAGAGATATCGTCTTCCGGCCTCGTAGGCCGTCTGAGTTCCGCTGCCGACTGGCTCATGCCTCGCTCGCGTTCGTCATGCCCATGCCGTCACGCGCCTGGGCTGGCCGGCGGTGGTTATGGAAGCGGCGTGACTTATGGCTCCGTCTAAAAACGGCAAAATAACGGCTAACGGGAAATTCGCGCCCGGTAACAATATAGGTAAAAACGGCAGGCCCCAGGGCAGTCGCAACAAGGCGACGCTCGCTATCGAGAAACTTCTTGAAGGCGAGGCCGAGGCTCTTACGCGCAAGGCCATCGAGCTTGCCAAGGACGGCGACATGCAGGCGCTCCGGCTGTGCATGGAGCGCCTCTGCCCACCGCGCAGAGACTCCCCTGTAAGCGTGCCGCTCCCGAAGGTGGAAACAGCCGCCGACACGGCCAAGGCCATGGCGAGCGTCCTGGAGGCCGTTGCCGAGGGCGATATCACGCCATCAGAAGGAACGGCAATTGCCGGCATCATCGAACATCACCGCCGCGCTATCGAGACCACCGAAATCGAGGAACGGTTACGAACACTGGAAGATCAGAAACCATGACCAGTGCGACATTGAAACGACGGCTTGAACGCCTGGAAGTGGGTGCGGGCGAAGAAGAATTACTTGGCGAGCACAATTGGGAGCACCCCGAGCATTGGGGAATGACGCTCACCGACTTGCTGGGACGGTGGGGCCGCGACAAACGCCGAATTCCAACCCAGCCTTGGATAGAGTCATGAGCATCAACGGACAACGCCGGCGGGTTGACCGGCTTGAGGATCAGGCAGGGCCGCGCAAGAAGGTCACCGTGGTGCTAGATCGTCCCGACGAAACCAGCGACGAAGCGGTACAGAGACATCTTGCCGACCATCCAGAGGATAAAGACGCGGAATTCATTGTCGTCGATACGGGAGTGCCAAGGAGCGATTACACGCGTGGCAATTTGTCCGAGGGCGGGTTTCCGGGGCCGGGTAATGACGAATGAGCGACGCGCTGGATGACGAGCCGACGCCGGCTACGTACTGGTGAGGCTAAAACCGTGATTACCGTCTAGTGCTAATTGCTTTCACATTCGAACGATATCCGTCTTTCTGGGTAACCGATGGGGTGGACGCTTCCTCCTGTAGCTGATTATTAACACCTTTACACTTTGGCATCTTTCGATGCCGCCGGGGGGCGTCCACCCCATCGGTTACATTCTTCCGTGGAAAACGAATATGCAAGCACACCCCGCCGCCGACATTTTTCCGCTCCTGGTCGGAGCCGAAATCGATGCCCTGGCCGCCGATATACGGGAACACGGCCAGCGCGAGCCCATCATCATTCACAATGGCATGATTCTCGACGGGCGGAATCGCGCCCGCGCCTGCGAGCAACTTGGCATCGAGCCCGTCACTAGGAAATGGGACCGTGACGGCACGCCCGAGGAATTTGTAATTTCCATGAACGTGCATCGGCGGCATCTGAGCGAAAGCCAGCGCGCGCTGGTCGCGGCGAAGATAGCGAACATAGAACGTGGGCAGGTCGGCGGCGCTGGATGCGCTGTGCCTGGAATCCATCGCCCGGTTCAAGCGGCCGAAGGACTACCGGTTCGTTACCGAATTGCCCAAGAACAATTACGGTAAAATTCTCAAAACCGATTTGCGCGCGCTGGACGCGGCCGAAATGCGCAAGGCGGACCAAGACTGACCGGCTGAAGGGCGAGGCGGCCCTGGCGGCGACGCCGTTGATGGTGGGTTGACCTTGAAGATGAATTAGCCGTTCTATGCGTGGCAGGGTTTGGGTGGCGTTCGCGACTCGAATTCCGGTAGATTTCATTGGACCGAAACATTCGTCCAAACCGCCTGATTGGGAATAATCGAACAATAATCCCACGGGGCAATGGACGAGCGCACCACAGGGAGAAGTGAAAATGAAAAATATTTTTACGGCGCTGGTTGCCGGCGCGGCTTTGATGGCGGCGAGTGGCGCTGTCGCGCAGGAAATCCGGATTGGCATCGCACAGGAACCAAGCTCGATCGATCCGCATTTTCACAATCTGGGACCGAATAACGGTTTCCTTTCGCATATTTACGAGCGGATGGTTGAGCAGGATTCGAAGCAGCGCCTGAGGCCGGGCCTGGCCGTGTCGTGGAAGCCGATCAGCGAAACGGTCTGGGAATTCAAGCTGCGCAAGGGCGTGAAATGGCATGACGGTTCGCCGTTCACCGCCGACGACGTGGTCTTCACGGCCGAACGCGCGGTCAATGTCCCCAACAGCCCGTCCAGTTTCGGGACCTATCTGAAGGGCAAGACCTTCACCAAGATCGACGATTATACGGTGCATGTCTCGACACCGAAGCCCTATCCGCTGATGGCGACCGAGATGTCGACGATTATGATTATTTCCAAGAAGAATGCGCAAGGCGCCCAGACCAAGGACTTCAATCTGGGCCCGGCGGCGATCGGCACCGGCCCCTATAAATTCGTCAAATGGCAGAAGGGCGATGTCATCGAATTCGCCCGCAATGACGATTATTGGGGCGGCAGGCCGAATTGGTCCAAGGTCATTCTCAAGCCGATCAGTTCGGCGCCGACCCGGGTTGCGGCGCTGCTCGCCGGCGATGTCGATATGATCGACGGCGTGCCGACCGCCGACATCGAAACCCTGAAAGGGAATCCGAAGGTCAAGCTCTCGCAGGGCATTTCCAATCGCGTGATCTATCTGCATTTGGATCAAAAACGCGATAATTCACCCTTCGTCACCGACAAGAACGGCAATCCGATGGACAAGAATCCGCTCAAGGATGTGCGGGTCCGCAAGGCGATCTCGAAGCTGATCAACCGCCCGGCGATTGTCGAGAAGGTGATGGAAGGCATCGCCATTCCGGCCGGCCAGCTTGTGTCGGAAACGTTTTTCGGCAATACGCCAAACCTCAAGCCGGAAGCGTTCGACCCGGCCGCGGCCAAGAAGTTGCTTGGCGAAGCGGGGTGGGGCGACGGTTTCGGTCTGACCATCCATGGGCCGAACAACCGCTACATCAACGACGCCAAGATCGCCGAGGCGATCGCGCAGATGCTGACCCGCGGCGGCATCGTGACCAAGGTGGTGACCATGCCCAAGAACGTTTACTTCAAGCGGGCATCGCGCGGCGGACCGGAAAATTCGCCGGAATTCAGCTTCATTCTGGTCGGCTGGGGTTCGGGCACCGGGGAAGCGTCCTCGCCGTTGAAATCGCTGCTCACGACCTATGACAAGTCGAAGGGGCACGGGGCGTCCAATCGCGGCCGTCATTCGAACCCGAAGATGGACGCGCTGGTGGTTCAGGCGCTGGCGACGGTCGATGACGCCAAGCGCAAGACGTTGCTGCAGAAGGCGACCGAGGTTGGTATCGGCGAAGACCAGGGTATCATTCCGCTGCACTATCAGGTCAATACCTGGGCGACGCGGCCGGGCCTGCGCTACGACGCGCGGACCGACGAGCGGACCCTTGCCATGGATATCAAGGTCGTCAAGTAAGAACGACTGAAATTCGGGCGCCGGGCGGTCTCCTATAGAAGCCGTCCGGACCTATTTCGATACCGGACAGCCGCATGTCTGTATTTATTATTCGAAGATTGTTGCAGAGCATTGTCGTCATCTGGGTGATGTCGCTGTTGGTGTTCGGCGGGGTGTATCTGATCGGCGATCCGATCGATATGCTGATCAATCCGGAAGCGGATCAGGAAGATATCGAAGCGGCGATCCGGGCGCTTGGATTGGACAAGCCGATTCACGAGCAATATTGGTATTTCCTGGCCAATGCGTTGAAGGGCGACCTTGGCAAGTCCTTCATCTTCAGCGAGCCGGCGCTGCAACTCATCTTGGCCCGGGCGCCGGCGACGATGGAACTGGCGATCGTGGCGTCGCTGATGTCGATCATGCTCGGTATACCGCTTGGCATGTGGGCCGGGTTGAAACCGAATTCGATTGCCGGCAAGAGCATCATGACCGGCTCGATACTCGGGTTCAGCCTGCCCAGTTTCTGGGTCGGCATCCTGTTCATCATGCTGTTCGCGGTGATGCTGGGGGTGCTGCCGGCGGGCGGGCGCGGACCGACAACCGAGTTCCTGGGGCTACAGGTCAGCTTCCTGTCGGCGAAGGGGCTGTCCCATATTCTGTTGCCGGCGGTTAATCTGGCATTGTTCAAGCTATCCCTGGTGATCCGCCTGTCGCGCGCGGGCACCCAGGAAGTCATCCATCAGGACTACATAAAATTCGCCCGCGCCAAGGGTCTCAGCGAGCGGCGGATCATTCTGGTCCATGTGCTCAAGAATATTTTGATCCCGGTGGTCACGGTGATCGGGCTCGAATTCGGCTCGGTCATCGCCTTCGCGGTGGTGACGGAAACCGTCTTCGCCTGGCCCGGCATGGGCAAGCTTATCATCGAGTCGATCGATCAACTCGACCGGCCCGTCATCGTCGCCTATCTGATGATCATCGTGTTCATGTTCATCGTCATCAATTTGCTGGTCGATATCCTGTATTCGATCCTCGACCCCCGCGTGCGCTTGCAGGACATCCGGGCATGAGCGTGGCGATGAATGAAGGCAGCGCGCCCGGCGCGGCGGCGGTCCGGGACGAGACGCCGCTGCGCCGTTTCATTTCCGATTTCTGCGAGAGCAAGATCGCCATCGCCGGCGTGCTCGGCGTGCTGCTGATTGCGATTATCGCGATATTCGCGCCCTGGCTGTCGCCAACCAATCCCTACGATCTGGCGACGGTCGATATCATGGATTCCCGGCTGTCGCCCGGTAAGCAGATGATGAGCGGGGTCACCGCTTTCCTGGGGACCGACGGCATGGGCCGCGACATGCTGAGCGCGATGTTCTACGGCTTGCGCATCAGCCTTGGGGTCGGCGTGGCCAGCGGCTTTGTTGCGTTATGCATCGGCGTTTGCGTCGGCCTGGCGGCGGCGTATTTCGGCGGCAGGGTCGATATGCTGATCATGCGCGTCGTCGATTTACAGCTCAGTTTTCCGGCCATCCTGATCGCGCTTATCCTGCTGGCCACCTTGGGGAAGGGCGTCGATAAGATCGTTATCGCGCTGATTGTCGTGCAATGGGCGTATTTCGCCCGCACGGTCCGCGCCACGGCGATGGTCGAACGGCACAAGGAATATATCGAGGCGGCGACATGCCTGGCGCTGTCGCACCGCCGGATCGTGTTCCGGCACTTGCTGCCGAATTGTCTGCCGCCGCTGATTGTCGTTGGAACGGTGCAGGTCGCCAGCGCGATCGCGCTCGAAGCGACCCTGTCGTTCCTTGGCATCGGCTTGCCGGTCACAGAACCGTCCCTCGGCCTGCTGATTTCCAATGGATTCGAGTACATGTTGAGTGGCAAGTACTGGATCAGCATCTATCCCGGGCTGGCGCTGCTGTTCACCATCGTCAGCATTAATCTGGTTGGCGACCGGTTGCGTGATGTCCTCAATCCGCGCCTCCAGCGCTAGGAAGGCGGTGCGGTTTGACGCGTGAGGCGCCGACCTTGGCGGTCGAGGATCTGAAGACCCACTTCTTCACCAAACTGGGTGTCGTCAAGGCGGTCAACGGTGTCTCGTTTAGCGTCGATAAAGGCGAAGTCGTCGGGCTGGTCGGCGAATCCGGCTCGGGCAAATCGGTCACCGGATTTTCGATCATGGGACTGGTCGATCCGCCCGGCCGGGTGGTGAGCGGCCGGATTTTGTTCAAGGGCGAGGATCTGGTGCAGGCCGGGGAAAGGCGTATGCGCTCGCTGCGCGGCCGGCGCATTGCAATGATCTTCCAGGACCCGATGATGACGCTGAACCCGGTGCTGCGGATCGATACGCAGATGATGGAGGCGGTCAAGGCGCATGCCGATGTCAGCACGCAAAGCGCGCGCGAACGGGCTCGCGAGGCGCTGGTCCGGGTTGGCATTCCGTCGCCGGACGAGCGGCTAAAAGCCTATCCGCATCAGTTCTCCGGCGGCATGCGCCAGCGCGTGGCGATCGCCACCGCTTTGTTGCACAAACCCGATTTGATTGTCGCCGACGAGCCGACCACTGCGCTCGATGTCACGATCCAGGGGCAGATCCTCTATGAAGTGCAGAAACTATGCCGTGAAACCGGCATGTCGCTGATCTGGATCACGCATGATCTGTCGGTTGTCGCCGGGCTGGCCGACCGGATTTGCGTCATGTATGCTGGCGTGATCGTTGAAACCGGGGCGACTTCCGATGTCCTCGACCGCTCGATGCATCCCTATACCAAGGGGTTGATCGAATCGGTGCCAAGCCGCAACCGGCGGGGGCAGCCGCTGGCGCAGATACCTGGCATGACGCCATCGTTGTTGAATCTGCCGCCCGGTTGTAGTTTCCATCCGCGCTGTCCGCGCGCCGACGAGGTGTGCTTGGCGGAACCGGCTATCGCCGAACCCGCCGGGACCGGACATAGTGTACGCTGCTTTTATCCCCATCTGGAGCAGGGGTAATGGCCGCACCGATGGTCGAGTTGCGGAGTATCTCGAAACGCTTCGTGAAGCGGCTCGATTTGGCGGAGAAAATCTACAATTTCGCCGGCGGCGGTTTGCGCGAAGAGGTTGTCCATGCGGTCGATTGCGTCGATCTTTTAGTCGACGAGGGCGAAGTCGTCGGGCTGGTCGGTGAATCCGGTTGCGGCAAATCGACCCTGGGGCGTATCATCGCCAATATTCACCAACCGTCGGAAGGCCGGATTTTCTATCGCGGTGACGATGTCGGTGGCTTCGGGGCCGAACAGACCAAACGATGGGCGCTCGACGTGCAGATGATTTTCCAGGATCCGATGTCGTCGCTCAATCCGCGCATGCGGGTGCGGGACATCATCGGCGAAGCGCCGGTGGTGCACGGCATCGTCGCGCCCGATGCGATAGACGATTATGTCGATGAATTGATGCTGCGGGTCGGTCTCGATCCGCTGTTCAAACGGCGCTTCCCGCATCAATTTTCCGGCGGACAGCGCCAACGCATCTGCATCGCCCGGGCGTTGGCTGTGCGGCCCAAATTCCTGGTCTGCGATGAAGCCATTGCCGCGCTGGATGTGTCGATCCAGGCGCAGGTCATCAATTTGTTCATGGAATTGCGGCGGGATTTGAAGCTGACCTATCTTTTCATCAGCCATGATCTGGGCGTGGTGGAACATCTTTCCGACCGTGTCGTCATTATGTATCTGGGCCGCGTGGTTGAAACGGCGATGACCGAGGCGCTGTTCGATAATCCGAACCATCCCTACACCGCCGCCTTGCTGGCCGAAGTGCCACGCATCGAAAATCGCGCACGGGCCTTCATGCCGGTGAAAGGTGAAATTCCGTCGCCGATCGACCCGCCGAGCGGCTGTCATTTCCATCCACGCTGCCCGCATGCGATGGAACGCTGCAAACGGGAGCAACCGGTTATCCGGAATATTGCGGCCGGCCATTATTCCGCCTGTCACCTGAATGATGGGGGCGCTGCGTGAACACGCTTACCAGCCGCCGCATCAAGGGCGAGGAAGCCCATGCGATGGGGCTGGCCGATATGCTGGTGCCGCGCGATCAGGTTCGCGCCGCGGCCCTGGATCTGGCCCGTGAAATATCCCAATCCTCGCCGCTTGGCGTCATCGAAACCCGCGCGACGATGCGCCGCGGGATG
>Ga0066376_10002691_pt1 | contig 16411 bp, 19 predicted proteins | sample Knorr_S15_td_Bot_FD_77009 | JGI IMG/M metagenome (GOLD analysis project Ga0066376, IMG submission 77009) | Marine microbial communities from Southern Atlantic Ocean transect - Knorr_S15_td_Bottom_ad_5009_LV_A | ecosystem: Environmental > Aquatic > Marine > Oceanic | place: Southern Atlantic... | reverse complement strand
GGCTTGGAATCATAAACTCGACACACTTGGTTGGCGTGGAACGAATCGAATAGTCAGTCACAACAGTTACCTCATTAACATGGCGTCGCCCGAGAATGCCGCGTGGGAAAAATCCATCGCACTACAACGAGAAGAAATTCAGCGGTGCGAAACGTTGGAAATACCTCTTCTCGTCGCACACCCAGGAGCAAGATTGGGGTCGCCAAGAAAGCGCGGCGAACCAAACCAACTCGGTAAAACCCCGTCAAAGGAAGAAGTTCAAGGGTTACAACGTATTACAAAGGCAATCGACCAGTTACACAGCGAATTACCTGGATATAAAACAATGACATGTTTGGAAACGACGGTTGGTTCAGGTACGAATCTTGGGTACGACTTTCAGCACCTTGCATGGATTCGCAATCATGTTAAAGAACCCGAAAGGGTGGGTTTTTGTTTTGATACATGCCACGTCACCGCCGCGGGATACGATATGTCATCCTCAAAAAAGGCGGGAGAAGTGGTCGAACAACTCAAACAAATTGTTGGGCTTGAACATGTTCACGTTTTTCATTTCAATGACTCGGTTGGAGAAATTGGATCAAGGCTCGACAGGCATGCCCATATTGGGCAAGGCACGTGTGGTTTGAGTTGTTTTCGAGCAATTCTTGAACTCCCACAATGGAACGACGTACCAAAAATACTAGAGACGTCAAAAGAGGAGAACAAAGCAGGAAAACCAATGGACATGGTCAACATTGCCAAGTTGCGCCGAATGGCGAAAACAGCAATAAAACACCGATAGACGGGTATTCCAAGTATCCTGCACCTTCATGTTACGCTTTCGTTTTATTTTGTTTTGTTGTTTTGCATCCTGTGTTGGTTGCCACGCCATCTCACCGACATCGCAGATAAATCAAGCCACAGTTGAGCCCGCGCTCGTTTCGGATGTTCAGAAAGTCAACATTAATGCAGCCGAAATAGCGAAGGGACAAGGCGACTATGATGAGGCGCTCAAAATTTTTAGGGAAGTACTCAACCAAAACCCAGTGGCGACCGATGCTTTTGTTGGCATCGGCGGTATCTATCTTATCCAGAGAGATTGGCAACGCGCTGAACCCGCCTTTGCACGTGCTGTCAAGTTAGAACCTCGTAATTTTGAAGCGCAGTATGGTCATGCAGTTTCACTTCAGATGTTGAAAAAGTTTATTGACGCCGTTCGTGCGTATCACAGGGCATTGACAATAAATCCAGACGATATGGGCGCAAATATGAATATTGCAACAACTTATCTTCAAATGGGAAGACCACAGAGCGCGCTTGTATTTGCAGAGCGTGCAGTCGAACTTGAGGGAGAACTAGCCCCTGCACAAATTACACTTGCTGCAACGTATCAATTACTCGATCGTCCACGCGATGCATTGGAGGCCTATATCGCAGCGTCAGAAGAGATGGACGAACCCTCTCCCCAATTGATGCGGAATATTATTTATCTACTGACAAAAGAAAAGAGATACCAAGAAGTTGTCAATACAACCACCCAACTTGTGCTACTTGATCCTACAACTGAGACGTACGAACAACTTGGATGGGCGGAGTTTCGACTTGGTGATTACGAGGCGTCACTTGAATCCTATAAGATTGCCGTGGATTACGATCAAACCAATTGGCGTGCTCTTAACGGAATTGGTGTGAATACATTAAACAATTGGTTACTTGGCGATAAAACAGATACAAATTCCTACCAAACCGCTCGAACTGTTTTTCGACGATCTCTTGCACTGAACCCAGACCAACCCAAGGTGATTACGCTCATTCTCCGCTACGGCCTGTAATCCAGAAACAATCCGCGGGATTGTTTTTTACTAAACTACACGAATGCCCGACCAATCACTTTTAGAAACATTTGAATCACCCTCTAAGTCACCGTTCTTGATTGAACATTTGAACGAAGAGTTCACCTCGGTTTGCCCGAAGACAGGGCAACCAGACTTCGGAACAATCCTTTTGAGGTATGAACCAAGCGAACGGTGTATTGAACTGAAAAGTTTAAAACTCTACTACCAATCATTTCGAAACGAGGGAATCTTCTACGAAGCATTGACAAACCAAATACGCGACGATCTTGTCACATGTATGAATCCAACATGGTTGCAAATAGTGTCGAATTGGCGAGTACGAGGGGGAATACGTAGCACCATTACCGCATCGCATGGCGATATTCCCGCGTACCTACTGGAATAGCGATGCAAATTCTGCTTGCAACTTCAAATTCGCACAAACTCGATGAAGTACGCGCAATCCTTGAACCCCTTGGGATTGAAGTGCTCGGATTAGACTCGTTACCAAAAGTGTACGATGAGCCCGCAGAAGATGCAGAGACTTTTGAGGGGAACGCAAGACTCAAAGCGGTGGGTTACGCCAAGGCGACCGGTAAACGGTGCATGGCGGATGACTCGGGGCTTGCTGTTGATGCCCTTGATGGAAGACCGGGCGTGCTCTCCGCAAGGTTCGCAGGTGCTGGAGATACAAGGGAGCAACGAGATGCAGCGAATAATGCCCTGCTCATAGAGAAACTAAAAGATGTTCCCACCCAACAACGAACAGCAAGATTCGTCTGTGCAATGTGCGTTGCAGATCCAGACGGAACAATTGTCGGCGAGTCAAAGGGCTTCTTTGAAGGCGTGATTGGCACCGAATTAAAGGGAACAAACGGGTTTGGGTACGACCCACTTTTATTTGTTCCAAGTGCAAACAAAACAAGCGGGGAGATGAGCTTCGAAGAAAAGAATAACTGTTCGCATCGAGGTGAAGCAGTCCGAAATATTATTTCGTGTTTCGTACAGTAAGCAGGGCAACTTCCGCAGGACAATTCACCCGCAATGGAAACCATGCCCCAACACCAACAGTGACGAACAACCGACTATCGCCACGTTCGTACATGCCCGCTGAATACCGATGTGCAACAGCAAGATTCGCTCCCTTCCTCTTTTTCAACGCCATCTGACCACCATGCGTGTGACCGGATAATGTTAACGGGATGTTTAATTCTGATGCCGGTTTAAATGCTTTTGGGTTGTGTGATAAAAGCAGGTGTGTATCTTCTTTGCAAACAGAGTTCACTTTTAGTTTGCATTGTTTTGCGGACTTTGCCCAATCTATACCAGCGATATTCAACTGATTTCCGTTGAACTGAACTTGGCAAGTTGCATCTCTAAGCAAAGTTATGCCTGCATTCATTGCCATGGAACTCAACGTGCTTGCACAATCGAGTTCGTCGTGGTTACCAAGCACAAGCATTGTTCCAAATGGTGCACGTATCGATGCTAATTCTTCTAGCAACTCCTCTGCTCCACCAATATGCAGGTCAACAACATCCCCAGTACACACTACGATATCTGGTTCTTGTTTTGCAAGAAGTTGAATTGCTTGCTTAGCCTGTTCGATTGGCATGAGATCGCCAAGATGAAAGTCACTGACATGCCCTATCCGTAAACCATCGAATGCTACTGGCCATTTCGGTGTAGTGATGGTGGTTTCATGCAGGGAAAGTGATTTATCAAAATGGTTTTTGAAAAGACGCCCCCTACTTAATTTGTTTGGTCCTGTGGTGAATAACAGGTGCCTCGCTTTTGCTCGGCGGAATTTTCTAGATTGACGCTTTGAAGATGGCATGTATTCAAGAGTACGAACGGATTAGTTTACCCGTTCATTAAAAACGTATTTCTCCTCCTACGAACAACCCCTGTAAACCCGCATCAAACGTGTAATTTCCGTCTTCTGCATTCAATTCTTGTAATCGATACCCCAAAAATCCAGCGACTGATTCAGAGAAATAGAGGGAAAGTGTCGCCTGAATACTTCCCATCAACCCACCATCACCACCAAACATAGTGCCAGCCAACACTTGTCCAGATATTCCCATCGAATCGACAATAGAATTGACACCCTTCATGTCCCACTTGAATTCCATTTCAAGACCCCCCTGCAGTGCAATCCAACTGTTTTGGTGTCTTACCTCCTGACCCGTGGTCCTATTTTCAAGTCGAGTTTTTACACCAAACCACCGCAAGCCAGCAACTGGGGCAAAAGAGAGTGTTGCATCGTCCCCAGTTTTGTAGGGTTGCCAAACTTCCCACGCTGCTTCAACGCCAACACTTTGCATATCTATAGATGCTGACCACAAATCACCATTGGCCAGCGTCATCGAGCCATACACATCGTTCCCCCGATATGACCCGCTTCCCGATGTAGAGAAATCGAAAAACGAAAGCGACATCACAATATTTTGTACGGGTTCCACTTGAAACTCAAGAATGGGAACGCTTTCCCCTGCTCGCAAGTCAATGTTTGTTTCAAGATCGACCGCCCCAACGCCATCAGTTATTGTTCCTCCAAGCCGAGGTAACCACATACCACCGCGCAATGTCGCGGGCTCTTGAACGCCTTGCGCGGAAAAGCAGATTAAAACGATGAGGGTGTGCATGTGAGTTATTCCCCAGAGATCAGATGAACGTTTCCAGAGCCCCGCGTGATTTCACCAAGAACAATAGGCAACTCGCCAAGTTGTTGAAGGTGCGTCATGATTGAATCAGCAAAAGATGGACGCACAATGAGAATGTACCCAATGCCCATGTTAAAGACGCGGAACATTTCTTCGGTTTCAATAGTACCGTGATGTTGTAAGAATGAAAAAATACCAGGCACGCTCCACCTATCAAGGTGAACAGTTGCATCAACCTTGTCGCAAATAGAGCGGCAGAGATTTCCAGCAATGCCACCACCGGTAATGTGTGCCATTCCAGAAATTACTTTTTTGACTTTATACTGCCGTAACAATTTCACAATTGGTTCGACGTAAATTCGGGTTGGCTCAAGCAACGTCTCCCCCAGAGTACGCTCACTATCGAGTTCGGGATATACAGCATGCAAATCTAAATTTGCAATTGCAGCCCTCACAAGCGTGAAGCCGTTGGAATGTACGCCACTTGAAGGTAAACCAATAATAATATCACCCGCCTCAACTCGGCTCGGGTCAATTGCTCGATCAAGTTCAACAACACCAACCGCAAAGCCAGCAATATCAAAATCACCCTCTTGGTAGATGTCTGGCATCTCGGCACACTCTCCACCGATAAGGGCACAGTTTGAAATTTCGCATCCTTTGGCAACCCCAGAAACGATTTGTGCTGTTATTTTTGGGTCTTGCGTATGCAAACCAAGATAATCCAAGAAAATGAGAGGTTCAGCACCCTGAACAATCATATCGTTGACATTCATCGCAACACAATCGATGCCAACGGTATCGTATATATTCAGTTCGGATGCAAGTTTTACCTTCGTACCAACGCCATCGGTGCAGGCGACGAGAACAGGGTCTTTAAAATTACGTTTGAATAACCGTTCGTTGAAGTCGAGCCGAAACATTCCCGCAAACCCACCATGTACACCGAGAACTCTTGGTCCATGAGTTCGTTTCATCATGGTTTGAATGAGTCCGACGAATGTATCGCCAGCCTCAATATCGACACCCGAATCAGCGTACGTCACCGGTTTTTTTGTTGGAGAAGACATCACCTAGAGTGTAGTCACCTGAAGCGGTTGGCGGTATCCTGCACGGTCTTAAATGGAGTAAACCATGTCGATTTTAGTCAATGGATCAACAAAAGTCATATGCCAAGGAATTACAGGTTCAGCCGGAGTATTTCATACGAAGGGTTGCCTCGATTACGGCACCCAAATGGTAGGAGGTGTAACCCCCGGCAAAGGTGGGCAAGTCGACGTAAACGGTCTTCCCATTTTTGATACCGTTTTGCAAGCTGTTCAAGAAACTGGTGCGACCGCTACGATGATTTTCGTACCACCACCTTTTGCTGCAGATTCTATTCTTGAAGCTGCTGATGCAGGAATTGAACTCATTTGTGCGATTACAGAAGGTATTCCAATTGCTGACATGATGCGAGTAAACACCATTCTCGCGGGGTACCCCGACACTGTTCTCATAGGTCCAAACTGTCCGGGCATCATTACTCCCGGAAGAAAAGTTTCTGGCGATGGCGATACTGCAACCTTTGAAAATGGATGCAAGATTGGCATTATGCCGGGTTACATTCACACCGCACCGTGTGACGCAACGAGTGGAAAGAGTGTCGGCATTATTAGCCGGAGTGGGACATTGACATATGAAGCGGTATGGCAAACGAGTTCACTGGGTCTCGGACAGACGACCTGCATTGGAATTGGTGGTGACCCCATAAAGGGAGCAAACTTCATCGACCTTCTTGCTTGCTTCGAGGACGATGAAGAAACGGATGGTGTTGTAATGATTGGTGAAATTGGAGGGAATGATGAGACAGAGGCGGGTCAATGGCTTCAAGAAAATATGACAAAGCCAGTTGTTGCATTTATTGCAGGTAATACAGCCCCCAAAGGGAAGCGAATGGGACACGCTGGAGCAATTATTGGGGGTGAGGATGACACCGCTCAAGCGAAAATGGAAGCACTGCGAGATTGTGGCGTTACGGTCTCAGATAGTCCGGCTGGCATCGGTAGTGCAATGGCTGATGCGCTTACGAAGATTAATTATCCCTCGGTTAATTAATCGAACCACCGAAATGAATATTAGGTATGCTGTCAACACGAATCCCAAGGAGGGGAATATACGTGACAACAATCAAGGAACGCTACGAAAAGATACAAGAGAGAATTGCAAATGCTGCAGACCGCGCCGGACGCAGTTCAGATGAAATTCATCTCGTCGCAGTGACAAAGTATGCTTCGGTTGATGATGTGAGACAGCTTGTTGATTTGGGACATGTAGATTTTGGAGAGAGTCGGCTTCAACACTTCACCCAAATTACAGCCCAAATCGACGAGTATATTGATCGCAGGCGAGAACTCGGTGAACCAGACCTCGCAAGCCCCGTGCGGTGGCATTTCATTGGACACCTTCAGCGAAACAAATGTCGAAGAGTGATTCCCCTCACACGAATGATTCATTCTGTTGACTCGTTGCGAATCGCCGAAGAAATTCAGGAGATTGCAAGCAAGAAAGGTCTTACTATTGAGGTCTTGCTCCAAGCGAACATTTCTCGCGAACGGCAAAAGACCGGAATTGCACCCGCTGCAGTTGGATACTTGCTTGAACAACTCTCCACAATGCCAAATGTCATTCCCCGTGGTTTGATGTGCATGGCACCCGATAGCGAAAACCCAGAAGACTCTCGCTCGATTTTCATTCGATGCAACGAATTATTTGTTGAAATGCAATCAAATCCACATCGGGGCAATGCATTCAATGTGCTATCCATGGGAATGTCGAACGACTTTGAGATTGCAGTGGAATGTGGCGCAAACATTGTCCGCGTTGGTTCGGCATTATTTGGAGTTCCAGCGACGAACTAGTGTTCAAAGCAGGTCGTTTGAGGCAGCACTCTCATCTCTGTACTATCCTACAACCATGCACGTGAAGGACATTCTGAAGCGCGACAAAACTCTATTTAGTTTTGAATTTTTTCCACCCAAAACAGAGAAGGGTTGGACTGCATTAACAAATCGATTAAGCACCTTTGAAGCACTTGAACCATCATTCGTTTCGGTGACGTATGGTGCAGGCGGTTCAACTCGCACTCGGACACATAATTTGGTTTGCCACCTTGCATCGAAAACGAGCCTCGACCCTATTCCACACCTGACATGTGTAGGGCACTCTCGGGGTGAAATAGATTCGATACTTCAAGAATATGCCGAGGTCGGTATCGATAATATTCTCGCACTTCGTGGAGATATTCCTGAAGATGTGTATGGCGAGAGCGATTACAAATATGCAGCAGATTTAGTGGATGCAATACATAAGTTTGATGGCGCCTCGTTTGGGGTTGGGGTTGCAGGATTCCCTGAGGGGCATCCCGAAACTCCAAATCGCCTCATCCAACTGGAGCACCTGAAAGCGAAAATTGATTGTGGTGTGGATTGGATGTGCACACAGTTATTCTTTGACAACAATGCATTTTACGATTGGTGCGAGCAATGCGAACTTGTTGGCATAGATACTCCAATCATTGCAGGCATCATGCCAATTACATCCCTTTCTGGAATGCGAAGAATGGCAGAACTTGCAGGTGGAGCAAACTTCCCCGCTCCACTGCAACGAAGGCTGTATCGATTTCAAGATGATCCAGAATCTGTACATAAGGTTGGGGTCAGCTGGGCAGCGGAGCAATGCGCAGACCTGCTTGATCGTGGAGTCAGGGGTATTCACTTCTATACGATGAACCAATCTTCAGCGACAGAAGAGATTTATCAATCTCTAGGTGCTCCCAGTGGTTCAAAATTACGTGGTTCACAACAATGATGCAAGTACGGTATCCTTTAACCATGCTTCGAATGAAATATGTAGTGATTACTACGCTTTGCTCACCACTTTTTACTTCAATAGTCAGCGCAGCAATGACATCACCACCTGAGCCGAACCTCCGAAAAACACCAGCAGCATGGATGGGATTCATGTTGATGTTTCTCTTTTTTGGTATAATGGTAACAATTAGTTTGATGACTTCAAAACGAGGCCATCAAGATTAGTAACAATGACTTTGACGAAATCAACATCCCGAACGGGTATTATTACTCTCAACATCGTGCTCCTCGCCGTTCTCGTAGCAGCAGTGTTGGTACCAATTAGCGATGCGCGCCAAACTTCCGATAGTCGGTACCTTGCACTGCCAAGTACTGCGAGTGGAATACAAACCGGGGTCGTGTACATCATGGACACGGTCCAACAAGAAATGGTGGCGGTTGCGTGGAACCACAACAAAAATAGAATAATGACACTTGGGTATCGAAATATTGCTTCAGATGCTCAATCAGCAGTTAGTGCAGGTGATTAGGTGACTCGATCTTCAAATAATCCATTATGGGCGAGCGCATTCATATTAATGGCATTGATTCTCTTCGTTGCAAGCCAACACACCCCTAAAGCAAACGCGAATGTCTCTATTTCTGGGAACGGGTTTACAATGGTGACAACTCCGGGCGGGCAGGGAACAGATTTGTTGTATGTCATTGATGACCAGAACGCGATGTTGTTGATCTATGACTTGCCAAACCCTCAAAATGAGTCATATATTCGCCCTGTTCATGCGTGGTCGCTTCCCAAGATGTTCTCTGATGTCCGAAAATAGGGAACACCCTGTACACTGCATGCATGCGTATACCGGTTGATACGGTCATGGTTGAAGAACGAGCATCCTCGTTTACATGTCGATCAATTAAAACAGAATCAAAACAACAGGGTCTTCGGCTCGTGCTCTCAATGATTGATTTAACAACCCTTGAGGGTAAAGATACACCCGAAAAAGTACGTTCGCTCTGTGCAAAGGCGATGTTTCCATGGGAGGGCGAAATTGAACCCCCCCTTCCCTCGGTGGCGGCTGTTTGTGTCTATCCTAATTTAGTGCGGGTTGCAAAACTGGCGTTAGAGGGCTCCACCGTGGCGGTTGCGTCAGTAGCAACAGGTTTTCCAAGCGGTCAATACCCGCTTGATATCCGGATAAACGATGTCACCGACGCGGTGAAGGCTGGAGCAGATGAAATAGATATGGTGATCAACCGAGGTGCATTTCTCTCTGGTTCGTTCGATGAAGTGGCAGAAGAAATCACGCGAGTTCGAGAAGCATGTGGCAACGCTCACCTTAAAATTATTCTAGAAACCGGTGAACTTGAGACGCTCGAGAATATACGTGTAGCATCAGACCTTGCAATTCTGGCTGCCGCGAAAGCCGGACCCATTCAAGATGGCGAGGTGTTCATCAAGACGTCGACCGGAAAAGTAAGTCCTGCAGCGACGATGCCAGTGACCCTTGTCATGCTCGATGCAATTAGAGAATATTACGATAAGACAGGGATTCGCATAGGGATGAAGCCAGCTGGCGGTATTCGGACTGCAAAGCAAGCGCTCCATTATCTTGTGATGGTGAAAGAAACTCTAGGAAACGCATGGCTCAATAAGTCGCTGTTCAGATTCGGTGCATCGAGTTTAACGAATGATGTTTTACGGCAACTGGTACGACAACAGACGGGGCGGTACACTGCTTCGTACGATTTTAGCGAGGCGTAATTGTAAAAATATGTCAATTGATACACAGCAAGAAACACCAGGGGAATGGGAGTACAGCCCGGCTCCCGAAAGAACGCAGGTGTCAATTGAGCCAAAAAACAAACTGTTCATTGGGGGTAAGTTTGTTTCACCAAAATCAAGATCTTGGTTTGTAACATTGAACCCTGCAACCGAGGAAAAGTTAGCGGATATTGCGTGCGGGGGCAAGGCAGATGTGAACGCAGCGGTACTTGCAGCAAAAAAAGCGCTGCCAAAGTGGTCAAAATTAGATGGCTCAGTTCGCGCAAAATATTTATACAGAATTGCACGTCGCATCCAAGAACGGGCAAGAGAATTTGCAATTCTTGAAACGATGGATGGCGGAAAACCTATCAAAGAATCAAGGGATATTGATATACCGCTCGCTGCGCAACACTTTTTTTATTATGCGGGTTGGGCAGACAAACTTGAATACGCTTTTGCGGGTTGCACTGTTTCTCCAGTAGGAGTGTGTGCTCAAATTATTCCATGGAATTTCCCCCTTCTCATGGCGGCATGGAAACTTGCCCCAGCACTTGCGTGTGGAAATACCTGCATTTTGAAACCCGCAGAAACAACATCGTTGACAGCACTTCGCTTGGCTGAAGTTATTCAAGAAATTGGATTGCCAGAAGGCGTGGCAAATATAGTGACCGGTGCAGGTAACACCGGTCGTTTACTTGCAGAACATAGCGGTGTCAATAAAGTCGCATTCACGGGTTCGACCGAAGTTGGTAAATTGTTAATGCGGGGTACTGCGGGTACCGGCAAAAAACTAACCCTTGAACTTGGTGGCAAAGGTGCGAATATTATTTTTGCTGACGCTGCAATTGATCAGGCAGTTGAAGGCATTATTTCTGGAATCTATTTCAATCAAGGACATGTCTGTTGTGCTGGCTCAAGGCTCCTCGTTGAAGAGTCTATCCTTGACGAAGTTGTTCAAAAGTTAACCCATCGATTGCGTTCACTTCGAGTTGGCGACCCACTTGATAAAAACACCGACCTTGGTGCGATAAATTCTCAATCTCAACTTGAAATCGTGCAACAGTATGTTCGAGCGGGTGTTGACGAGGGTGCGCAATTGCACGAAGTACACCAAGAAAGACTTCCCTCGAAAGGGTATTGGTGCCACCCCTGTTTCTTCACCGATGTGCAACCAAGCCACACAATTGCCCGCGAAGAAATATTTGGTCCTGTGCTCTCTATAATGACTTTTAGAACACCCCAAGAAGCAATTATGAGGGCAAACGATTCTCCATACGGTCTAGCCGCTGGTATCTGGACAGATAAGGGGTCAAAGATATTTGAAATCGCAAAAGAACTTGAGGCAGGCGTTATCTGGTGTAATACGTATAACAAATTCGACCCCGCATCTCCCTTCGGTGGATTCAAAGAGTCGGGTTTTGGTCGCGAAGGTGGAATGCAGGGGTTGCGACCTTATGTTCGTCTTCAAAAAGTCAGAGGGAGTGCGTCGTAATGGCTCGATTAACTGTCCCAAAAACATATAAGTTATACATAAACGGTAAGTTTCCAAGGACGGAATCTGGTCGATCGATTGCAGTTGAAAACCTGAGGGGTGAAACAGTTGCACATATTTGTCACGGTTCTCGAAAAGATTTTCGTGATGCGGTTGAAGCTGCTGATAAAGCGTTTACATCATGGTCTGGTATATCGGGGTATCTTCGTGGGCAAATTATATATCGCATGGCAGAAATGCTTGAAAGTAGATGCGAAGAGTTTGCATCTGCCATCCAAGTCACACAATCGATGACCGCAAATTCTGCAAGGAAAGAAGTTGATGCGTCAGTTGACCGGCTCGTTCGTTTTGCTGGTTGGACAGACAAGTACCAACAAGTAATTGGTTGTGCTAATCCTGTTGCTGGAAGTTATTACAACTTCACTATTCCACAACCTCAAGGGGTCGTCGTTGCAATTGCACCTAAAACACCCTCGCTTCTGGGTTTAATCTCATGTATCGGAGCACCCCTTTGCTCTGGAAATACCATTGTTGCTATTGGCTCTGATTTGCACCCAATGTCAACTGCAATCTTTGGCGAAGTGTGTCAAACATCAGATGTTCCTTCGGGAGTAATTAATCTGATTACGGGTTTACAACAAGAACTCATCGAACACATTGCAACACACCGTCAAGTTACTGGAATTTACGCTGCAAACATCTCCCAAAAGAATCGCATCCTCATTGAAGAGGGTGCAGCGGACAGTGTAAAACGAGTGCACTGTGTTACGGCTGATGACGATGCTTGGTACGACAACTCTCAGATGGCTTCTCCATGGGAAGTAGAACCATTTGTTGAAATGAAAACAATCTGGCACCCCTCGGCGTGCTAACGATTGTTGTTGATGATGTGTAGTTGACTGACAATTGGCTTGTCACCAATAGCAGTAAATATCGCCTTTGCGGAAACACGGTCTAATTCTTGTTGCACATTGTTGAATCGTATTTGATACGTTCTTGTGACAGAATCGAATCGGTTGAAGTTTACATTTTCATCTTGGAGAAGCACAGTTTCGGTACCCAATTCGTATCCATTCTTCCCAATGAGTGAAACAACAAGTACACCCACCCCCCTGCATGCAAAACCATCACCATCTTTGAATTCCACATGGACCACAATCATCGTCTCTTTGCTGGAATCAATAGGATTCCTGAAACGGCTCAATGGATGAATTTCAACCGTGTTTGGAGAGTACGCCCAATTCGCGGTTTGTTTCGGGCCAACTCGCTTTGGCGAAGAACACCCCGTTCCGGAAATTCCCATAGAAAACAATGCCACGGCAATAGATGCTGTGGCAGTTGTAAAAAGTTTTGTTGTATCGAACAAAGGGGGCACCCTATTCGCTACGAATTGACCTCATCAATCATTCGATTGATTGCTAAATCCAGTTTTTCAACTGTCATATACGTGTTATCAGCAATCGCATTTTTGATTGCATCAATACGTGCTTGTCGTACATTTGGCAACTGCTGAAGTTTCTCAAGCAGTTGGGCTTGTTGTGAAAATTCAACATGATCTGTTGAAACAACTTCAGTGCTATCGGCTACAGGAGCAGCGACTTCGACTGGTGTTGTTGGAGCAGATGGAGTGGGTGCGGTTGCTTGCACCTTTCCAACCACTGCGTTTCCGATGACGGAGATTTCAGACATTTATTACACCTTTACTATGTCGCAATGCGACCGTTTCCTCAAGAATCCAAAGCCACTTCCCTTTCCCACACCCAAACTAATCTGCTCGCTGGGGCCACCAAGCATACCGACGAACATAGTATTTTTATCGTACTTTCTGGGTGGTTTGCTTGAACTTTGGAGGTTTTTTCAAAGTTTTCGTAAAGTCCGATATCACCACGCATTACAGTGCAAAAAAACGGGTTTTCTTCCCCCTATATTGGAGGTAGGATAGCCAATTATGAGATGTTTTCTTGCTGTAGTAGCCCTTTCATTTTGCCCCTTCACAGTGGTCTGCTGTGGACCGGAAGTTTCTTCTCTACAAGCCAAGCGAGTTTCGAACCCAAGCGACAGCATGGATATCTCAACGTGGGATTTTGGAGAGGTTGAAATAGGCGATTCGGGACACGTTCAAAACATATTGGTCCAAGAAGGGAACCAGTATGCCATCGTCGTTGCCACCTTTACTGGCAGGCAACACGCCCAATCTGCCTCTGCAATGAAGTCGCAACTTGCAGCGCAATACCCACAATTTGGTCAATTGCTTGCTTTGCGCCCACGGAGTCGAGGCTCAGTTTTATCGTACGGTCAATATCAAGGGTATGACGACCCGCAAGCACAGAAAGACATGGCCAAGTTACGCAAGATGGTTACTCCCCAGGGCAGGGCACTCTTTGCTCAAGTTCTCTTGATGAAATTTAAACCCCCAAGGCCAATCCAAAACCTTCATCCTTATGATTTATGGACTGTACGTCGAGAGTTTCCAACCATGGTCCCTATTTTCACTCTTGAAGTTGCGATATGGGGGGATTTTGATAGTGGTCAATTTCCAAATGCAAAACGAAGGGGTGCTGCAGAGGGGTACGCGGCGCAATTGCGCAAGAAGGGATTTGAAGCATTCTTTTACCACAACGATGATGTTGGTTTGAGTTCCGTTACTGTCGGTCTCTTCGGGCACAATGCTGTGGATGCAGAAACCGGTTTTTATAGCCCCGAGGTTGATGCAATGATTTCACGGTTCCCTGTTCGACTTGTCAACGGTCAAGAAGTGCAAGAATACTTCGACCCAACCAACCCCTCGCTTGGCTCAAACGTCCAACCACCAGTACTCGCTGAAGTACCCGTCGACTAAACAATTCCACCCAACTGCTTTTCCTCCACCTGGAACGATGAAATTACACTTGAAGCATGTCATTATTAAATGAAATTTCTTCTGGTCCAACTGCGATACAAGTCAACTTACCGAATTCACGTTGTGACAACCAGACATTGACCTCGTCATATTTCACCGCTTCGATTTCCTGTAGACGATCGGCAAGGGAACGAGTTTTGCCAAGTGCGAATTGATCTCCCCACAACGCACTTGCTCTTGCTGAGGTTGATTCACCATGCATGACCGTACGAGATTTCATTCGTTGAATTGTGCGGTCAAATTCTTCTTGCGAAATACCCTTTTTCAATTCAGCAAGTTGTTCCAAACACACTTGTACAGTTTCTTCCGCTCGTTCTGGGGTCGTACCAGCATGCATCCGTACAGTCGAACGTTCTTTTGCTGGAGCATACTGAGCTGAAACGCTGTAACAGAGTGAACGACGTTGACGAACTTGTGTAAAGAGTCGCCCGCTTGTCGCACCACCAAAAAGAGATATTGCGACAGATTCAAGGATGGAATTGTCATCGTTTGCATTTGGTGCATCAAATGCAAATGAAAGGTGAACCTGAGAAGTATCCTGCTTTACCCAGTGATACCCTCTACTTGAAGATGTTGATTGAATGTTTCGTTGATTGCCACTGTCCCACGTTGAAACAAGTTCATCGATTTCTTCAACGACTTTTTTATGATTAACTTCTCCTGCAATTACGAGAATGGAATCATTTGGAATGAACAGTTGTTGATAGACATCGCGAAGTTGTTCGATTGTTGCAGACTCAATGCAATCCTCTGTTCCGTATGCTGAGCGGTTATATGGAGCAGGAAGGTGATGCTCGTTTAGCTTAACTGCAGCAAGATGAGAGGGGTTATCAGCGAGCGACTGAATTGATTGCAAGCAAAGACTCTTGCAGGGGGGAAGATGCTCTTTTGGAAGGAGGGGATTCAGAAGATATGCTCCAAGAAGCGGAAGTGCCTCAGAAAGGCGATTTCCGAGCATCACAGAGGATACTCGGAGGAATTCGACCCCACATGAAATATGCCTTTTAACCCCAATAGCATCAAGGGCATCATTGTGTTGCTTTGCATCGAAATCATGCACCCCACGCTGAATGAGCTCCGCCAACAAAACACTTTCACCATCGTTTGAATTCATGGCAACACCTGCCCGTACACCCCAGTTCAAAGCCACCGATTGTACGTTTGGAATGTATTGAGTAATAATTGTTAACCCGTTCGGGCATGTGTGATGTTTAATGTTTTTCATTCTATTTTCGGAGGATACAGTTGTTATTTCTATTTTGTTTAATTATTTTTTATTTTTTTATATCAACCTATATTTGTAGCAACGGTTCAAATTGTTAAGTAATCGCTACACATCAAACAATGTATGTTTTTTTGTGTAATTGATTAATTTGTTACATAAATATAAAAAAAACAGTCATAAGTATAAAATAATAAAAAACTTATAACTGTTACACGTTTTTATAACTTCTAACATAAAAACAAAAAAAACATTGCGCAATGCAGTTTGGATGCACTTTTTATTCATTGCGCGCAAACTATTGTTAAAAAACATTGTTGTATGTTTTTAGTTGTTTAAAAAAAAATGTGTAAAGCCTCTTCCAAAGTAAGTCCATTACGGGTAAAACTCTGTTGACGGAATGTCCGTCAGTGGTCCAAACGCGCGTATTGTTGAAACAAGGAGGTCAATGATCATGGCCAGAAAAAAAGCTACGAGGAAAAAGGCAACTCGAAAGAGAGCCACTCGTAAAAAAGCTACTCGCAAGAAGGCGACTCGAAAGAAAGCCACTCGCAAGAAAGCAACTCGTAAGAAAGCTACTCGAAAGAAAGCTACTCGTAAGAAAGCTACTCGTAAGAAAGCGACTCGTAAGAAAGCTACTCGCAAGAAGGCGACTCGAAAGAAAGCCACTCGCAAGAAAGCAACTCGTAAGAAAGCTACTCG
>Ga0066376_10002690_pt1 | contig 16424 bp, 15 predicted proteins | sample Knorr_S15_td_Bot_FD_77009 | JGI IMG/M metagenome (GOLD analysis project Ga0066376, IMG submission 77009) | Marine microbial communities from Southern Atlantic Ocean transect - Knorr_S15_td_Bottom_ad_5009_LV_A | ecosystem: Environmental > Aquatic > Marine > Oceanic | place: Southern Atlantic... | reverse complement strand
GATTATCGGCATCATATACGGCTTCATGGCGCTGGGTCTGACGCTGATCTTTTCCATTCTCGGCGTGGTCAGCTTCGCCCATGGCGAGTTCTACATGATCGGCGGCATGATCACCTATTTCCTGACCGCGGTCTGGTTTCCCGGCATGAATCCGGTCCTCGCCATCTCCATCGCCTGCATGTCCGCCTTCGTGCTCGGCGCGTTGTTCGAGCGGATGTTCCTGACACCGATGTATGAAGGCAAGGTCGACAGGCCGGTCGAATACGGCATCCTGGTGACCTTCGGGCTGGCCTTCACCATCCAGTATTTCGTCCAGGCCACCGCCGGCGCCAACCCGTTCAAGGCGGCCCGTTATTTCGACTTTCCCCGCATCCGCCTGCCGTCGGTCGAGGACCCCTGGTTGATCAAGACCAGCCGCGGCAACATGGAACTGTTCGACACGGTCTCCATATCCAATCCGCGCTTCACGGCGGCGGTGATGTGCATCATCGTGTTCGGCCTGCTGCTGCTCTTCCTGCACCGGACCTGGCAGGGCAAGGGCCTGCGCGCGGTTAGCCAGGACCGCGAAGCGGCGGCCATCGCCGGCATCAACCCCGACAGAATGAACATGCTGGCCTTTGCTCTCGGCGGTATGATCGCGGCCCTCGCCGGCGCCATGCTGGTGCAGGCGTTTTCCTGGCTGCCCCAGGTCGGCGCCATCCCGGCCATGCGCTCCTTCGTTATCCTGGTGCTCGGCGGCCTCGGCTCCATACCCGGCGCCTTTGTCGGCGGGGTCATCGTCGGCCTGTTCGAGGCGGCGGGCACCGGCTGCCTGCCGGACGCCCAGAAAGCGGCCTCCTATATCCCGGCTTACGGCATGATCATCCTGACGCTCACCCTCTTGCTGCGGCCGACCGGGCTGTTTGGCCGCCGGTTCGCCAGCGGGGCGCACGGTAAGTTTTGACCAAAACACGCATACCGCAAGCGGCAGGCCTGGCCCTGATCGTGTTTTTCGCTGTCTTTCCGTTTATCTATACGGCGAATGACTATCCCTACATCATGCATCTGCTCATCGCCGGCTTCTACTACGCGATCCTGGCGTCGAGCTGGTCGATGCTGTCGGGTTACGCCGGGCAGTTCTCGTTCGGTCACATGGGGTTCATGGGGGTCGGCGCCTATACCACGGCGCTGTTCAGCCATTATTTCTATCTCTCCCCGGTGGCGACCGAACTCTGCACCGAATTTTTCATCGGCGGCCAGTATCTGGTGATCGTCGATCCCATCGGCGTCACCTCGTCGACCCTGACCCAGGATTGCCTGCGCAAGGCGCTCGCATTGTGGGACGGCTCCGTGCAGATCACCCCCATGCCGGTCTGGCTCGGGATCGTGCTGGGCACCCTCATGGGCGGCCTATTCGGCCTGCTGATCGGGCTTCTCGTGCTGCCCTTGCGGGCCGCGTATCTCGCTCTGTTCACCCTGGGTTTTTCGGAAATCCTGCGCGCCGCGATCAGCGCCGAAATTTCCATCACCCGCGGCCAGGCGGGGATCGAGCTGCCCTATCTGTTCGACGCCGGCATAACCCTGTTCGGCACCCATTACGATAAGACCGACAAGCTGCCGCCTTATTTCATCATGTTCTTCCTGCTTCTGTTCTGCCTCGCCGTCATGCTGTGGTTGACGAAGTCAAAATTCGGCCTGTTCGTGCGCGCCCTGCGCGAGGACCAGGACGCGGCGGCGGCGCTCGGCGTCAACACGACGCGCTACAAGCTCTTGGTGTTTGTGCTCACCTCGATGATGGCGGCGGCGGCCGGCGCCGTGATGGCCCATTACATCCGCATCATCACGCCCAACAACCTGATGATCCTGCAAATGAGCCTGGTTGTCGCCATGGCGGTCATCGGCGGGGTCGAGAATGTGGTCGCCGCGGCGATTGGCGCCATCGCCATCAACTTCGTGCTGGAGCTGTTGCGCAACTCCTTCGAGTTCGGCTCCTTCACGCTCGACATGACGGTGTGGCGTCTGGTGGTCTTCGGCATTCTGCTGATGGTCACCCTGCGCTTCTTCCGCAACGGGCTGATCGCGCCACTGATCGATTATTTCACTCGTGGCCATGTCGCCGCCGAGACGGTGGCCAAGCGCACGGCGGCCGCGGAAGAGGGGGAAAGCGCGTCATGACCAATCTGGTGGTCCATGACCTGAACAAGCGCTTCGGCGGGAACCATGTTCTCAAGGACGTCAATTTCGAGATCAACGGCCCCGAGTTGATCGGTCTGATCGGCCCCAACGGCGCCGGCAAGACCACCCTGACCAACATCCTCGACGGCGCGGTCAAGCCTAATAGCGGAACGGTCTATCTCAACGGTGAGCGTATCGATCAGCTACAGCCCTTCGAGGTGGCGCGGGTCGGTCTCGGGCGCACTTTTCAGGTGACGCGCTCGTTCCGCCGGATGACCGTGCTGGAAAATCTCTATGTGCCATCCCTGGCCCTGAACAACGCCGCCAACCAGGTGGAGCTCCATGAAAAATCCATGGAAGTCCTCGAGTTCCTGACCATCGATCACCTGCGCAACGAATATGCTCAGGCCCTGTCTGGTGGCCAGCAGAAGCTGCTTGAATTGGGCCGGCTTTTGATGCTCGATCCGGAAGTGATCATCCTGGATGAGCCTTTCGCAGGCGTGCATCCCCGGCTCATGGACATCATCTACAAATATATCAATCGGGTGAACGAAGAGGGCATGGCGATCATCCTGATCAGCCATCAGATGGACTCGATCTTTACCCTTTGCCGCCGCTTGCTGGTGCTCAATAATGGCGATCTCATCGCCGACGGCGCGCCCGATGATGTGAAACGCGACCCGGCCGTCATCGAAGCCTATCTCGGCGTCGATGAAGATGAAGATGATGGACCGCCTCGGCCCGCCGCCAGCGAACAGCCGGAGGCCTGAGAGAGATGTTCGAAGCCAAAAACCTCTATGTCGGCTATTACAAGGACCTGAACATCATTCAGGACCTGTCGATAAAGGTCCGGTCGAACCAGATCACGGCGGTGCTGGGCGCCAACGGGGTCGGTAAATCGACCGCCTTGAAGGCGATGTTCGGCTTCCTGCGACCCAACGCGGGCGATGTTCTGCTGGAAGGCGAGAGCATCATCGACGTTCCCGCTTACAAGCGGATTCTCAAGGGGCTGGCCTATATTCCCCAGCAACCCGGCGTGTTCAAGGATATGTCGGTACAGGAGAATCTCGAACTCGGCGGCTGGACCTTCCGCCGCGACATGAAACAGGTGCGCGAGAAGATCGAACAGAATTACGAGCGCTTCCCGGTGTTGCGCGACAAGCGCAAACAAATCACCGGCGAACTGTCGGGCGGCCAGCAGCGGATGGTCGAAATCGGCCGCACCCTGATGTCGGAGCCCAAGGTTCTGCTGGTCGACGAGCCGACAGCGGGGCTGTCGAAGATGCTCGCCGACGAGGTCTATCAGATGCTAGTCGATCTGCGCGACAAGGAAAAATTGACCATCCTGATCGTCGATCAGGAAATCCGCCAGGCGATGAGAATTGCCGATTACGTCTATGTTCTGGAACTCGGCAAGAACAAGTTCGAGGGCGCGCCGGCGGATTTTGACGACCTCGAAAAAGCCTTCTGGGTCGGCTGAGCGGGCGTTCCAGACTTTACTTTTTCTCTGCCCGACGCCGAATAAGTTCGCGGGCGATCACCAGATTCTGGATTTCACTGGCGCCGTCGAGAAATTGCGTCATTTTGGCGCAGGCCAGATGGCGGGCCAGGGGGCGGTCGGCGCGATAGCCCGCAGCACCCATCACCTGCATGCAGTCCGATAGGCCCTTGAGGGCGGCGCGGGAGGCAAATTTCTTGGCGTGCGCCGCTTCCAGCATTGCCGTCTCGCCCCGGTCATAGGCGGCTGCCGCGTGGGCCGTCAGCAGCCGGCTGGCCTCGAGCTCGGTGGCGACCTCCGCCAACATCCACTGTAGACCCTGGAAGTCGAGAAGCGCTTGACCGAAAGCGCGCCGTTCGGCCGCGTAGTCGAGGGCCTCGGCGAGGGCGCATTCCATCATGCCGCAGCACATGGCGCCAACGGCGATGCGCGCGCTGTTAATACCGGCCATGGCGCCCTTGAAGGCGGTCTCCGGCGGCAAAAAAAACGCGTCGTCGCTCACACGGCAATTCCTGAAGGTCATGTCGCTTACGCCGAGGGCGTGCCCACCCATCATGGTGTAGGGCTCACCCCGTTCCACCCCCGGTGAATCGGCTTCGACCAGGAAAGCGGCAATGCCGCGCCACCCCTGATCCGGATCAGTCTGGGCATAGACGCACAGCAGGTCGGCGAAGGCGCCGTTGCTGACCCATGCCTTGCGTCCGTCGATTGCCCAGCCGTCGCCATTGCGCACCGCCCGGGTACTGATGGCGGCGGCGTCACTGCCGGCGTCGGGCTCGGTGAGCAGGAAGGCCCCGAAACGCCGGCCTTCGATCATGTCGCGGAGATAGCGTGCCCGTTGCGCCGGTGAGCCGTTGCGGGCCAGGCTGGCGATGAGGTTGTTATGGACCCAGAGGCCGAAAGTGAAGGCCATGCAGGCGCCGGCGAGCACCTCGGCGATCTGGATGGCGGCGGTCAGGCGCAGGTTCGACCCGCCGCTGTCGGCTGGCGCCAACAGGCCGCAAAGCCCGGCGTCGGCCGCTAGGCGGAAGACCTCGATTGGTGGCCGGCGTTCAGCTTCCCAACCGGCAGCGGCGGGGGCGATGTGATCGCGTGCGAATTGTCGCACGGTCTCCATGATGTGGCGTTCCGACGGGGTCAGTTGCATGTCCATGGTTTCAAACTATAGAGCTTCAATCGCAACTGTCCGCACTTCTTATCAACATCAGTCTTGACTAGAGTTCCGCCTTGGCCTGATAAGCTAATCAGCAGATGAGCGGCCCGGAGCCATTGCGACTAAGAGGACAAGACCATGAGTTTCGATCAAAAAATTGCCGTGGTTGCCGGCGCGGGCGGCGGCATGGGGTTGAACATCGCCAATGATCTGATCGCCGCCGGCGCCCATGTCGCCCTGGTCGATCTGAAAGACCGCCCGGACGATATTACCAAGGGGCCGGGAAGTGCTGTCTATCACCAGGGCGACGTGACCGATGAGGCTTTCGTCGAAGCGGCCATCGGCGCCACCGTCGAGGCCCATGGCGGGCTCGACTATCTGGTCAACACCACCGGCGTGCTGTGGTTCGACCGCGATAAATCGGTGGTCGAGATGGACATGGATGTGTTCGACCGGGTGATGGCCATCAATCTCAAATCCCACGCCTTGACCGCGCGCCACGCCATTCCCGCCATGAAGGCGTCGGGCGGCGGCGCCATGGTCCATATCGCCTCGGTCGACGGCTTGCGCGGCGACAACAAACCGCAGGACGCTTACGGCGCCTCCAAGGCCGCCTTGATCCGTCTCTCGAAATCCCTCGCCATCCAATTTGCCGGCGACGGCATCCGCTCCAACAGCATCCTGCCCGGGCCGGTGATGTCGCCCATGCAGGAGCGCTGGGAAGGCAACAGCGACGTCCAGGCGGCGGTTGCCGGCTATGTGCCCATAGGCCGTATCGGCGTGACCCAGGATATTTCCGACGCCTGCTTGTTTCTGCTGTCCGACAAGGCGTCCTTTATCACCGGCACCGAACTCATCGTCGATGGCGGCTGCACGGCATTACCATGAGGCTGTCATGAGCGTGATGGAGGGTTTCCCACCGCCGCTTGAGAAGCGGGTCTCTCTGGACAATTGGGATACGCCGCCCTTCAGCCGCTGGTCTTTCCAGAACATTCGGCGTGTGCTGCCGACCGCCGCGGTTCGCCGCGGGGAAGGGCCGGTGAGCGTGTTGCAGGCAGCGGCCGGGGATTTATCCGGGGTCTCCTTCGAAACAGCGGAGGGCGGCATCTCGACTATTGCCGCATTCCTCGATGAGACCTACAGCGACGGCTTCCTGGTGCTTCATCAGGGCCGGGTGGTGGTTGAGCAGTATTTCAACGGCATGACCCCGGACAGCCTGCATCTCGCCCAGTCGGTCACGAAATCGGTGGTTGGCACCGTCGCCGGCATCCTGATCCAGCGCGGCGATTTGGATGCCAACGCGCCGCTTGCCGACATCATCCCCGAGCTTGCCGGGACGGGCTACGGCGACGCCACCACAAACCATATCCTGTCCATGATCAGCGGCATCCGCTTTACCGAGGAATACGGCCTGGAGGAGTCGGATATTTCCACCTGGGAAAAGATCGCCGGGTGGCGGCCCCGGCCGCAACCGGATGATTTGCCGGCGTCGATCTACGAATGGATTCCGCAACTGCCCAAAGCGCGCCCCCACGGCGGCGATTTTCAATATCGCTCGATCGAGACCGACTGCCTGGGCTGGGTGCTGGAGCGGGTCAGCGGCCTTGGCCTCGCCGATCTTTTGAGCCGCGAGCTCTGGGCCCCCATGGGCGCTGAATATGACGCCAATATAACCGTGTGCCGCAATTCCGGCTTCGTTGCCGCATCGGGCGGACTCAGCGCGGGCCTGCGCGATTACGGCCGCATTGGTCAGCTCTATCTCGACGGCGGCCGGGGCATTGTATCGCCCGAGTGGATCGAGGATTGCCTGATCGGCGACACCGAGCGCTTTGTCGGCGACTACCGCCTGCAATATCCCAACGGCGCCTATAAGAACACCTGGTGGATCCCCGACGTGTCGCGCCGGGTTATGGCGGCGCGCGGGGTGTGTGGACAGCTCATCTACGTTGATTTTGAGCATGAAATGGTGATCGTCAAGCTCTCCACCTGGCCTGATTTCACCAATCCCGACCGGTCCATCTTCACGGCCCGCGCCTGCCAAGCTATCGCGCAGTCGTTGTAGCTTCGCTCAATAGGGGTTGTTTGGGGGAATGGAATCGCCGATTTGCCACGCCCCTTTGGCCAATGCCATTCGCGCGCTTGCCATGGATGCGGTGGAGGCCGCCGATTCGGGTCATCCCGGCATGCCCATGGGCATGGCCGATGTGACCAGCAGCCTGATTTTATAGCCCCAGCGCGAGCACCGAGGATGCTGTTTCCATTGCGCTGCACAAAGTTTATAATGCAGTGCAACATAAAACTCTAACCGGGTTACCAAGGAGGGGTTCGTCATGAGTGCCTCGGTCCACACCCATCGCGTATCAGTACGCGACATCGTCAAACGCAAGGGCGGAACGCCCATCGTTTGCCTCACCGCATATACGGCGCCGGTCGCCAAGATTCTCGATCGCCATGTCGATCTGCTGCTGGTCGGCGATTCCCTCGGCATGGTGATCTACGGCATGGACAACACCCAGGGCGTTACTGTTCCTATGATGATCAATCACGGGGCCGCCGTGGTGCGCGCAACGACTCAGGCCTGCATCGTTGTTGACCTGCCTTTCGGCAGTTACGAATCATCCCCCCAGGCGGCCTTTGAGACCGCCTCTCGGGTGCTTGCCGATACCGGCTGCACCGCCGTCAAGCTTGAGGGCGGCGTGGTCATGGCCGAGACCGTGCGCTTTCTCGTCGATCACGGCATACCGGTGATGGGCCATGTCGGACTGCAGCCTCAATCGGTCAAGGCATCGGGCGGTTACCGCGTTCATGGCCGCAGTGAACAAGAAGCCGACCGCATCCGCGCCGACAGCCATGCCATTGCCGATGCCGGGGCATTTTCTATCGTGCTGGAAAACATCGTCGAACCACTCGGACGTTCTCTAACGGGAGAGCTCGCCGTGCCGACAATCGGTATTGGCGCATCGCCCGCCTGCGACGGGCAAATTCTCGTTACCGACGATATGGTTGGTGGTTTCACCGACTTCACGCCCCGATTTGTCAAACGGTTCGCCGACGTGGCGGGCGAGATTGATCGCGCCGCCAAGGCCTTCGCCAGTGATGTCGCCGCCCGCCGCTTTCCCGCGCCGGAACATTGCTCGGGAGTTGAACAGACGAAAGGCAGAGCCGCCTGAGGGTAAGGGCGGGCTTGAGGCCGTCCCCCCCTTCTGCTAGCGTGCTGGCCAAGACAAGAGGCGAATTACAAACCAAGGAGAGCATCATGAAAAGACGTGAGTTTCTGAACAAGGCGGCGGTGACAAGTGCCGGCGTCGCGGTTGCCGCATCGACGCTCGCGGCTCCGGCCGTCGCGCAAGAGCGCATTGAGATGACCATGGTCGCCACGTGGCCGCGCGATTTTCCCGGTCTCGGCACCGGCGCCCAGCGCTTGGCGCAACGTATTATCGACATGACCGACGGCCGCATCCAGGTCAGCTACTATGCCGCCAAGGAGCGGGTCGGCGCGTTCGATTCATTCGATGAGGTGGCTTCCGGCAACGCCCAAGCCTACCATGCGGCTGAGTATTACTGGAAAGGTAAGCATCTCGGCTGGGCCTATTTCACGGCGGTGCCGTTCGGCCTGACCTACACGGAAATGAACGCCTGGATTCGCTTTGGCGGTGGCCAGGAGCTGTGGGACGAGCTGGCGGACGGTTTCGGCCTGAAGGGCGTGATGGCCGGCAACACCGGTTGCCAGATGGGCGGTTGGTTCAACAAGGAAATCAATTCCGCCGACGACTTCAAAGGCCTCAAGATGCGTATTCCGGGCCTCGGCGGCGACGTCCTGGCGAAGCTGGGCGCCTCTCCGGTGTCCATCCCCGGCGGCCAGATTTATGAGAACCTGGTGTCCGGCGCCATCGACGCCACCGAATGGGTGGGACCGTGGAACGACCGTTTCATGAAGTTCTACGAGGCCGCCAAATACTACTACTATCCCGGCATGCACGAGCCCGGCTCCATGTTGGCGCTCGGCATGAATGCGTCCTGGTGGGCAGGTCTTTCCAAGACCGACCAGACGATCATCGAGGCGGCGGCGGCCATGGAGAACGACGTCATGATGGCCGAGTTCAACGCCAAAAGCGGCGAGGCGCTTGAAGATCTGGTGACCAACCAGGGAGTCAAGCTCCGCAAGTTCAACGACGATGTCTACGACAGCTTCGGCGAAGCCGCCGAAGAGGTGTTCGAGGACGTTCGTGCGCACAGCGAACTGGCGAACAGGATTCACGAGAGCTTCCTGGCGTCGCGCGCCGATCTTGGCGCCTGGACGAATATCTCCGATCAGGCCTATGTCGCTCAGCGGAATCGCGTGCTTGGCGTCTGATTGCGCATAGTCGATAAAGCGAGGGGAAAGTGAGGCCTGCGTGCTTCGCTTTCCCCGTCTGCTGTAGATTTGCATACGTCGACGAACCATGACAATAATTCCCCAAGGCTCTGTAAGCGATAGCGCCACTAGCGGAACGGGGCTGCGGTTTTTTGCGCTTTCGATGGTGGCCGTGACGCTGCTGTTCCTGCTCAACAATGTTCTGACCTACTGGTGGGGCTGGCCGGGGCTGATGGGTTTTTTAGGCCATCAGGAATGGTTCGGCGCAACGGCCCCCAGAAAGCCGCTGGAGAGCGGCGCGGTGGTCCTCGGCTGGCTGCAGATCGGTATTTATGTGGCGCCGGTCCTGGCCATCGCCGTCCAGGTTGCCATGACACCCAAGCGGCGTCTGCAATCGGACGCCAAGATGCTGGAGGCTATGGCCGCCTATATCGTGCGGGCGGCATTCTGGGGCGTCTTGTTGATCGGGGTGGTCGATATGACGATCTCCTTTCTGCGCGTCGAGAATATACTCGAGCAAATCATCGGCGACGGGCTTGCTAAAGATCTGGGGCGGACCAGCTTCAGGGGCGCTTACGTGCATTACCCGCTTATCGTCCTCGGCTTCGTGATTGCCTATTTCAAGAAAGATCTGGGCTTCATCTGGTTTGCCCTTCTCATCGTTCTGGCTGAGCTGCTGATCGTCATCGCCCGCTTTGTTTTCTCCTATGAGCAGGTCTTCATGGGCGATCTGGTGCGCTTCTGGTACGCCGCGCTGTTCCTGTTTGCCAGCGCCTATACCCTGGTCGAGGAAGGCCATGTGCGCGTCGATATTCTCTACACCCGCTTCAGCGCGCGCGGTAAGGCCTGGGCCAACTGCACGGGCTCCCTGCTGTTCGGCATGCCGCTGTGCTGGATCATCCTGACCCGCGGCCTGTGGACCAAGGCCACCCTGATCAATGCGCCGCTGATTAGCTACGAGGTCTCCCAGAGCGGTTACGGCATGTATGTGAAATATCTCATGGCCGGGTTTTTGCTGATCTACGCCGTCTCAATGATGGTGCAGTTTTGCAGCAGTTTCCTGAGCAACGCCGCCGTGCTGCTCGGCGAAGAAGCCCTCGAAGCCGAAGCCGCAGCCGCCGCCGCGGCCGATGAACCGGCAAGCACCATGGGCCGCGGCGCCATCCCGCCCGAAGCAAGCAGCGTCTAATGGAACTGTATTTTCTCGCCCTTCTGTTCGTCCTGTTGGTTGGCGCGTTGCTGTCGGGCTATCCGGTGGCCTTCGCCCTGCCGGGATCGGCCATCGCCACCATCACCCTGGCCGCGCTCTTCGGCTATTTTTTCACCGGCAACCCGGATGCCTATTTCGTCCAGGGCGGGCCCCTGCAGTGGCTCAACGCGGGCATCACCAATTTCCGCGGCATCTATTGGGAAGTCGAGCGCGACACGCTGATCGCCATTCCGCTGTTCGTTTTCATGGGGATCATGCTGCAGCGCTCGATGGTCGCCGAGGATCTGCTGATCGCCATGGCGCAACTTTTCGGGCCGATCCCCGGCGGCCTCGGCATCGCGGTGGTATTCGTCGGCGCGCTGCTGGCGGCGACCACGGGCATCGTCGGGGCGACGGTGATCGCCATGGGGCTGATCTCTCTGCCGGTGATGCTACGCAACAAATATTCGGCGCCGCTCGCAACCGGCACCATCGCGGCATCGGGCACCCTGGGGCAGATCATCCCGCCGTCCATCGTGCTCATCATTCTGGCCGACCAGCTATCCAACGCGACCGGCCGGGCGAGCACCCTGCGCAAGGCGGAATACGCCGAGGCGACGGGCAGCTTCTCCATGCCCATCGAGTTCGACCTGACCTCGACCAGTGCCGGCGACATGTTCCTTGGCGCCTTCCTGCCGGGCATGGTTCTGGTCGGGCTCTATATGGGCTATATCCTGATCGTCGCCCTGCTCAAGCCGGAGGTGGCCCCGCCGGTTCCCTACGAGGGCGAATACAACGCTCGGTTCTTCAAGGGCATACTGCTCGCCCTGGTGCCGCCCTTGACCCTGATCTTCGCCGTCCTCGGCTCCATCGTGCTCGGCGTGGCGACGGTTAATCAGGCCGGCGCCATCGGCGCGGTCGGGGCCATGATCATGGCCGGCTATCGCCTGATGCACGGCAGAAAGGGCGCCTATACGCCGGTCATCCTGGCGGTGCTCTCGATCATCGCCATCGTGGTCGTTCTCAGCTTTTACGATGTCAATGTCAAAGGCTCTATCGGGCCTGGAGAAGCACTCGGCATCGCCTTGGCCTTGGTGGCCGTAACCGGCTTCCTTGTCGCTGTGGGCTGGAGCTGTTGGCGCGCCTACAAAATCGACGATACCCTGGAAGGGGTGATGATCGAGACCGCCAAGACGACCTCCCTGGTGTTCATCATTCTGCTCGGCGCCGCCATGTTGACCGCCGCTTTCCGGGCCTTCGGCGGAGAGGAGGTAGTGAAGGATTTCCTGTTCGGCCTGCCGGGCGGCTTCATTACCAAATTCGTCGTCGTCATGGCGGTTATATTCCTGCTCGGCTTCTTCCTCGATTTCATCGAGATCGCCGTGGTGGTAGTGCCGATCGTCGCCCCCATTCTGCTTGCCGACCCCGCCGCCAACGTCACCGCGGTCTGGCTCGGCGTCATGATCGGGGTCAATATGCAGACCTCGTTCCTCACTCCGCCCTTCGGCTTTGCGCTGTTCTACCTGCGCGGCGTGTCCCCGCCCGAGGTCAAGACCATTCAGATGTACAAGGGCGTGGTGCCCTTCATCCTGTTGCAACTGGCCGGACTCGCCATCGTCGGTTTCTTCCCCTACCTGGTGAACTATCTGCCCAATCGGGTGCAGCTCACATCGGAGACTGCGCCGCCGCCGGTCAATCCTCTGTTGCAGCTATGTCTTGAGGGCTATGTCTTCGAGCAGTACGCGCTCGATGCCGATGCCTTGCGCACCAGTATCAAGACGGCCAGGGCGCTCGACGTGAGCTACCTGCCCGAGGACGGTCAGGCGGCCCTGGCGGAAGGCTATGACGCGGCCCTGGCAACCTTCGGGTTGGTTGACACGATACGTGCCGCGAGCGCCGAACTCGAGGCGGCGCTGCCGGATTATCGGGAACTGCACCGCACCGTTCGCCAGATCCAGAGGGATATGCGCGGGGTTACCGAGATCATTGAACAGCAGGCGAAAACCCTCGACCGGATGGTCCGCAGCGGCACCGGTCTGGATGTGGATATCAAGCGCCTTGAGCAGAGCATGGCGAGCCTGGCTGCCGACAGGGATGCAATCGAGACCCAAATACCCGACGGCTGGGAGGCCGCGCGAGAACGCTATCTGGTTCTCGAGGCCGCCGACAAGAAGGCGCGCCAGCGCTATCGCCGCAATGTGGATAGCGCCTATGAGCCGCTCATGGAGCTACGGCTGGCGATAGCTCAGACCGAGGGTCTGGCGGCCCTGGAAGACCAGCTCAAGCTGCTCGCCGTGGCCATCGCCGAAGCGCCCGGCGATCAGGCCATTGCCGCCATCAAGGAGCTGTCGACGTTGTTGCGAAACTTCGGGGGCAACGATATTGCCAGCAAGCTCTCCAAGGCCCGCCGCGCCCTCAAGGGCGATACTCCCAAGCGCGAGAAGGCGCATGGAAAGTGGCTTGAGGCGGTCGCCCTGTTCGAGGCGGAGACCGCCTGGCGCCGCATCGCCGCCGACAAGCTTACGGCCGGCCTCAATGCGTACAACAACGCCATCAAAAGCAATATCGGTCTGCGCCTGCAGGACGATCTGACCAGCGATCAGGCCGCTTTCATCGCCAGCTGTCGCTCAACCCATGTGGATATATCGCTGAGCTTCTAGCAGCAGTCAGCGATCAGCTTTCAGCCAAGAAGTGTTTTTTAGCTGACGGCTGACGGCTCATCCTCTCTTTATTCGCTCTGGCGGGTGAAGACCCAGTTGTCCCTATCCGATAGTTCGTCCTGATACCGGTAGCCGTCGGTGTCGAAGGCTTTTAGGTCATCCGGCGTCTCGAGGCGGTTCTGAATCATATAGCGGGCCATGGCGCCGCGCGCCTGCTTGGCGAAGAAGCCGATGACCTTGGCCTGGTTGCCGCTGACTTCCTTGAAAACCGGTGTGATCGCCCGGGCGCGCAGCCGGCCGGTCTGGGCCGCCTTGAAATATTCGATCGAGGCCAGGTTGATCACCACCGGCGAGGCGTGGGCAGCGACCTGCTCATCGATCGCCTGGGCCAGCTTGTCGCCCCAGAAGTCATACAGGCTCTTGCCCCGGCGGGTGGCGAGCCGGCTACTCATTTCCAGACGGTAGGGCTGGATCAGATCGAGCGGGCGAAGCAGGCCGTAGAGACCCGACAGGATGCGCAGATGATCTTGCGCAAAGGCCAAGTCATCCTCGGTGAGACTCGCCGAATCGAGTCCTATATAGGTATCGCCGGCGAAGGCGAAGGCCGCCTGCTTGGCGTTGTCCAGGCTGGTGATTTCGGCATGATCCTGAAAGCGCTGATAGTTCAGCTCGGTCAATGTATCGCTCAGGCTCATCAATTTCTTGAGCTTGGGCCGGCTCAGCCGCCGGGCGGTCTTGACCAGACTTTGGGTCTGCTCGGTAAATTCCGGCAGGCTATGGGGCAGGGGCTGGGGAAGTTCGCTGAAATCGAGCTTCTTTGCGGGGGATACAATTGCGAGCATGGTCAACTTTCCTCAAGGGGGGATTGCAAGTAGGTTATGACATGATCCCCGTGACCGAAACAATCAACCTTTCGGAAGATGAAATCGAAGAGCATTTCATCCGCGCCCCCGGTCCGGGCGGCCAGCATGTCAACAAGGTTGAGACCGCCGTCCAGCTTCGCTTCCATGCCGCCCGCAGCCCGGCCTTGTCCGAATATGTCTATCGCCGCCTGAAAAACCTGGCGGGCTCGCGCATGACCAAGGAGGGGGTGCTGATCATTACTGCCAGGCGTTATCGCTCTCAGTCGCGCAACCGGGCGGATGCCCTGGAGCGCCTGGTCGAGTTGATCCGCCGTGCCGCGGAGCCTGTCAAACACCGCCGCCCGACCAAGCCCAGCAAGGGCGCCAAGCAACGCCGCCTGGACGCCAAACGCCGCGCCGGCAATATCAAGAAGACCCGTGGCCGGGTCGGTGAAGAGGATTAGGAACTCAACTGCTCCGTCGAACGGCAGCCGTGAGCAGACCGGCGCCGATCAGGAAACTGGCGCCAATCCTGTTCGCAACCCTCAGTGTTTCGGGGTGTTTGAAGCGTGAACGGAGTTCCCCGACAAGCAGGACCCAAAGCGCAATATTCGCTGCCGCTAACGTGAGAAACGTGGCCTCCAAAATAACGAATTGCGATAACGCCGGCATGGTTGGGTCAATAAACAGCGGAACGAATGCGACAAAAAATATTATACTTTTCGGGTTTAGCGCCGTGACGAGATATGCGTTGCGGAACATAGAACTCATTGTTCTTTCACCGGAAATTTCTTGAAGATCATCCATTGTCGGTTCCGCCCGCCACAGCTTGACGCCCAGCCATATCAAATACAGTGCCCCAGCAAATTTAAGCGCTGTGAATAATGTCGCCGAAGTCGCCAGGATGGCTCCCGCTCCGAGTAAGGATGCGGTCATTGCCGTGAAATCACCCAGAGTAACTCCCGGTACAGTGACCCATCCGGACGTACGCCCGCTCGCAAGCGCATAGCTCACAACCAGCATCACAGTGGGCCCCGGAACCGCCAACAGCGCAGAGCTTGCGGCGACAAACGTAATCCATAGTTCCAGCGACATTTTCTCGCTCCATTCAGTAGAAGCGAGACTAAAGGCAGAATGAGTTAATCCTGACAATCACAAATTAAAGCTTACAGCGCATCCATAATCGCCTGGCCGAGATCCTGGGTGGTCGCGGTGCCGCCGATGTCCGGGGTGCGGATCGGGCTGTCCGCCAGCACCCGCTCGATAGCGCCGAGAATGGCGGCGGCGGCGTCTTCGTGGCCGAGATGTTCCAGCATCATGGCGCCCGACCAGATCTGGCCGATTGGGTTGGCGATGCCCTGGCCCGCGATGTCCGGCGCCGAGCCGTGTACCGGCTCGAACATGGAGGGATGCTTGCGTTCCGGGTTGATATTGGCCGACGGCGCGATGCCGATGGTGCCGGCCACCGCCGGGCCCAGGTCCGACAGGATATCGCCGAACAGGTTTGAGCCGACCACCACATCGAACCAGTCCGGATGCAGGACGAAATTGGCGGTCAGGATATCGATATGGTACTTGTCCGTGGATATTTCGGGATAATCCGCTCCGAGCACCTCGAATCGCTCGTCCCAATAGGGCATGGTGTGGATGATGCCGTTGGACTTGGTGGCCGAGGTCAGGTGCTTTGCCGGGCGGCGCATGGCGAGGTCGAAGGCGTAGCGCATGACGCGATCGACGCCGTGGCGGGTGAAGATGGATTGCTGCACCGCCATTTCCGCATCAGTGCCGACATACATGCGGCCGCCGATTTCCGAATATTCCCCCTCGACGTTCTCGCGCACGATCCAGAAATCGATATCCTCGGCCGTGCGCCCGGCCAGCGGACAGGGCACGCCGTCGAACAGGCGCACCGGGCGCAGGTTGATATATTGATCGAAGCTCCTGCGTATGGGGATCAACAGCCCCCACAGGGAGATATGGTCAGGCACGCCGGGAAAGCCCACGGCGCCGAGGAAGATGGCGTCATGGCCGCTGATTTGCGCGATGCCGTCCTCGGGCATCATGCTGCCGGATGCCAGATAGGTCTCGCAAGACCAGTCGAACGCGTCCCAGGTAAAGCCGATGCCGAACTTGGCGGCGACCGCGTCGAGCACGCGAATGCCCTCGGGCACGACCTCCTTGCCGATGCCGTCGCCGGGGATGACGGCGATGCGATATGTCTTCATGGTCTTCCTCTATCTGTTGAGCGCAATGAATATCACCGATGTGACCACGATGAATACGGCGAGGATAATGCGCGGGGTCAATTTCTCGCGGCGGAAGAACGTGACACTCAGCAGCATGGTGAAAATCGGCGATGCGGCGACGATGGGGACCACGGCGACCAGCGGTGCGCGCAACAAGGCCGCGTTGAGGCACATGACGGCAATCCCCATGAGAACGCCGCCGAGGACGAACCAATAGGGCGCGCGGCTTCGCCACGGTATGCGCCCCGCCGAGGGCCGCACCCGCTGGGCGGCAAGCACCACCATCGCCGATACGGAAAACGCCACCAGCCCGGCGAAATAGGGATCG